>Ga0265594_1000468_pt1 | contig 33657 bp, 22 predicted proteins | sample saktaG_11_FD_190147 | JGI IMG/M metagenome (GOLD analysis project Ga0265594, IMG submission 190147) | Saline water microbial communities from Sakinaw Lake, British Columbia, Canada - sak_2011_5_24_80m | ecosystem: Environmental > Aquatic > Non-marine Saline and Alkaline > Saline ... | reverse complement strand
TTTACCAACACAGGATCCACAGGCATAAAATGGTCTTATACATGGGATTTTGGTGCAGGAGCAAACCCGCCTGTTTCCACAATGGAAAGTCCTGTAGGTATTGATTATACATCTGTCGGAAAAAAGGTAATAACTTTTACTATATCAGATGGCAATTGCACGGCAACAACAACAGATACCATAACAATACTTGAGACACCAACAGCTGACTTTACTTCCACAGCACCTGTATGCACAGGAGATACAATTTATTTTAACAATACAGGCACCTCAGGACTGGGACAGACATATAACTGGGATTTTGGTGCAGGTGCCACACCGGCAACATCAATTTTAGAAAATCCTGTAGGCGTTGTTTATTCGGACTTTGGAAATAGAAAGATTACATTAATAGTTACTAATACAGTAACTTTATGCAAGGATACAATTATAAAATATATTGTTGTCAATGAACAGCCAATATCAAGTTTTACATCTTCTGTTGTTACAGAATGTGAAAATACCTCAATAGATTTTACCAACACAGGATCCACAGGCATAAAATGGTCTTATACATGGGATTTTGGTGCAGGAGCAAACCCGCCTGTTTCCACAATGGAAAGTCCTGTAGGTATTGATTATACATCTGTCGGAAAAAAGGTAATAACTTTTACTATATCAGATGGCAATTGCACGGCAACAACAACAGATACCATAACAATACTTGAGACACCGGAAGCGGACTTTACTTCCACAGCACCTGTATGCACAGGAGATACTATTTATTTTAACAATACAGGCAGCTCAGGACTGGGACAGACATATAACTGGGATTTTGGTGCAGATGCCACACCAGCAACATCAATTTTAGAAAATCCTGTAGGCGTTGTTTACTCTAACTTTGGAAATAGAAAGATTACATTAATAGTTACTAATACAGTAACTTTATGCAAGGATACAATTATAAAATATATTGTTGTCAATGAACAGCCCGTATCAGATTTTACATCTTCTGTTGTTACAGAATGTGAAAATACCTCAATAGATTTTACCAACACAGGATCCACAGGCATAAAATGGTCTTATACATGGGATTTTGGTGCAGGAGCTGTTCCTAATAATTCCAATGCAGAAAATCCAACAGGAATTATTTATAATAATGAAGGAATAAAAACAATTACATTGACAATATCCAGCAATTCCTGTACTAATACGTATACCAATACAATTAATATATATGCACTTCCTGATGCTGATGCAGGACTTGACACAACAATATGTGCTAACAGAAGTGTGCAAATAGGCAGTAGCAACATATCCGGAAATTCTTATCTTTGGTTTCCGCCCAGCACTCTTAATGACCCAACAATATCTGATCCTATAGCAAGTCCTGTTGCTAATATTACTATATATTCTGTTATAGTAACAGATAGTATTACAGGATGTCAAAATGCAGATACAATAACTGTAACAATGCTTGCTCCTGCAATAGCAGATGCGGGTTATGATGTTGAAATATGTATTGGCGAAACTGTACAAATTGGCTCTGCATTGATAGAAGGGCAAACTTATGTATGGACACCAATTATTGGATTAAGCAATCCTTGCATACCTACTCCTCTTGCAAGTCCTGATACAACAACATTATATACTGTTAAAGCAAATTATAAAAATTGTGATACTGTTACGGATAATGTAGTCGTTACTGTTCATTCTTTGCCTGATGCTGATGCCGGAGAAGATGTAATTATTACTGAAGGTAATTTTATACAGTTAAATGCTTCCGGTGGTGTTATTTATGAATGGACACCACAAACAGGATTAGATAATCCTATGTTATATAATCCTTTTGCATCACCTGACAGCACAACAATTTATTATGTTGATGTTACCGGTATATTTGGATGTACTAATACAGATTCTGTTACTGTTATTGTATTGTATCCAAATTTATTTGTTCCAAATTCATTTATTCCTAACAGTTCAGGAAAAAATGATGTATTTCGTGTTCGTGGTAGTGCTTTAAGTGATTTTGAGATGATAATATTTGACAGGTCAGGAGAGCAGGTATTTTATACAAGAGATTTTTATGATGGATGGGATGGAACTAGACAGATTACGGGAGAAGAGATGTCAGAAGGTGCTTATATTTATTCTATAAAAGGTATTGACGAAAATCAGGAACCTGTTTTGAGAAAAGGAATAGTGAATTTGATAAGATAAGGGAATTATGAGTTATACTATTACTTTTTAAAATCTTATTTTTTAGCAAATTTTTTAATACTTCAACAAGTTCAGCACAAGTCTTTGTAAATATAAAGTGGCAGTAGTAGAAGCAGCAGTAGCAGTAAAATTTTAAATCTTATATAAAGATACCCCCAAAAACTTTACAAGCAAAATATCAGTTAGACACCTGATTGTAAATTCTGTATTTATCGGAATTAGATCCCGACTGAATGGAATTTTGGTATGGATTGATTTTGCAAAAGATGGTTGTTGAGTTTATAGAAACATTGTCAGGCAATTGCCTGATTTCACAGGACTGGCTTTGAACTTTTTAATTTTTACTTTTGCGTTTTTATTTCGTTACAGAACCTAATCGTATCGTCTCAATAATCAATGGTAAATTATACAATATAAAATCCAAAATAAATCCCAAAACCTAAATCCTAAATAAAAAAATTAAATGACTCAAGGAAAAAACCATAATAAAATCCAAAAATCAAAATCCAAAATAAATCCAAAAGCTCAAATCCCATTTGGAATTTGGGTATTGAAAATTAGGATTTATTTTGAAGTTGGGATTTTGAACTTGGGATTTATTTTAATTAATACCATTACTTTTTAAGAGGATACACGCTAATCTATCTGATGTTGATAAACTTTTTGTTTTAAAATCAGATTGTTTATTATATTTGTTCCCTTTGGGTTTTCGGAGTTTCCCATATACTTCTTCAGATTTTCTTGCATTATCCCGATAGTGCTTTAAAAATCTTCATCGTCTATGAAAAACTCTGAAAATCTTGATGCGAATGAATTAATAGAAGTCCCCTTAATATTTCAATTGCATCATTAACTTCAGAGACATTATTAAAAGTAATACTTAACCTATCATTTTCTTTCATTCTGCACATTTTGGGATTATCTTTAATAAAATCCAGTACTTTTGTAAAATTTTTTGATTCATAGTAATTAGAGGACTGATTTTTTATAAAGTATCCTGTTAATTTATTATCTCTTAGTACAATTTCTTCAAGACCTGTTTTTTTGCCCATCCATCGTAGCCGTATTGTATTTATCAAATCTTTTGTCTGGTATGGTATAGTACCAAAACGGTCAGTAAGATGATTTTGAAAATTTATCAGATTCTCTTCATTTTCAATATTATCCAATTCTTTATATAAATTTAATCTTTCAGTGATATTACTTATATAATCATCGGGAATTAATATTTCAAGATCGGTCTTGAATTGACAGTTTTTCACAAACTCTTTTGGGACATCATCTTTTTTATATAAATCTTTAAAACTGGCTTCTTCAAGTTCTGTTATAGCTTCATCAAGTATTTTTTGATACATTTCAAATCCTATGTCAGAGATAAAACCACTTTGTTCACCACCTAGCATATTTCCCGCACCTCTTATATCCAGGTCGCGCATAGCAATATTAAATCCGCTTCCAAGTTCTGTAAATTCTCCAATTGCTTTTAAACGTTTGCGTGCTTCATTGGTTAATATTGACAATGGAGGAGAAAGCAGATAGCAAAATGCTTTTTTATTTGAACGTCCTACCCTTCCTCTTAGCTGATGAAGGTCGCTAAGTCCAAAATTTTGTGCATTATTAATTATTATAGTATTTACATTAGGAATATCTAATCCTGATTCAATTATAGTAGTAGCAACTAATACATCATATTTTCCTTTAATAAATCCGAGCATATTTTTTTCAAGTTCATAATTTCCCATTTGTCCATGTCCTATAGTAATTTTTATATCAGGACACATTTTTTGAATCTTTTCCTTTACCTGAAGTATATTTTGAACTCTATTATTTACAAAAAATACCTGTCCTCCTCTTTCAATTTCATACATTATTGCATCATGTATTATTTTTTCATTAAAAGTATGTATATCTGTCTGAATTGGGTATCTGTTTTGTGGAGGAGTATTAATAACAGAGAGGTCTCTTGCGCCCATAAGAGAAAACTGCAATGTTCGCGGTATGGGAGTGGCTGTTAATGTAAGAGTATCTATATTGACTTTAAGTTGTTTAAGTTTTTCTTTCATAGCCACGCCAAATTTTTGTTCTTCATCAATTATCAATAATCCTAAATTTTTAAAAATAATATCTTTACTTAACAATCGGTGAGTTCCGATGAGTATATCAATTTTACCATTTTTCAGGTCTTCAATAATTTGTTTTTGTTCTTTTGCATTTTTAAATCTGTTGATATATTCAACATTGCAGGGAAAATTTTCCAATCTTTCTTTAAATACATTATAATGTTGCAGAGTAAGAATAGTTGTAGGAGCGAGTATAGCCACCTGTTTACTGTCAGAGACAGCTTTAAAAGCTGCTCTTATGGCTATTTCTGTTTTTCCAAAGCCAACATCTCCGCAAATAAGCCGATCCATAGGACAATCATTTTCCATATCTTTTTTTGTCTCTATTGTAGCTTTTAACTGGTCAGGAGTGTCCTGATAAATAAAAGATGCCTCTATCTCGTGTTGTAAGTAAGTATCGGGAGAAAAACTAAAGCCCTTGGATGCTTTTCGCTGAGCATAAAGTTTTATAAGGTCTGCTGCAATATCTTTTACTTTTTGTTTTGTTTTGTTTTTTAAGTTATTCCATATATTAGAGCCAAGGCGATGTAGTTTGGGTGCTACACCATCTCTTCCTACATATTTGGAAATTCTATGCAAAGAGTGTATATTTACATATAATATATCACCATCTTTATATATCAGACGTATGGCTTCCTGTTCTCTCCCGTTATTATTTATTTTTTCAAGTCCGTCAAATCTGCCAATTCCATAATTGATATGAGTAACATAATCTCCTTTTTTTAAATTATATACTTCTTTTAAGTTTAAATCTTGTTTGGTTTTTAAACCATCTCTTAATCTAAATTTGTGATAACGTTCAAATATCTGATGGTCGGTATAACAGGCAATTTTTAGGTCTTTATCAACAAAACCTTCATTCAGTGATAAGTGAAGAGTTGTAAAATCAATTTTTTCAGAATCTTTATTACAATCCTGAATATCTTCAAAAATAGAATAAAGACGTTCTATTTGTTTAGATGAATCAGCAATTATAACATTTTGGATTTTATTTTTAAAATTATCATTTAGATTTTTAATTAAAAGTGTAAAATTTTTATTAAAAACTGGTTGAGGACTAATATTATGGTTAGCAACAATATCTGGTTTAAAATAAAACTGTTTTCCAAATTCTATCGTTGAAAAATCTATAATTTTTTTTAAAAATTCTTCACCTGAAGTAAGAAGGTCTTTAATATCAATATTTTTTTGTTTTAATATTTCTGATTCTGAATATATTTCTATGTTTTTTTTATATTCATCATTCATTTTATCAGCAATAAGTATAATGTCATCAGCCCAAACAACAGATGATCCTGATATAAAGTTCAGAAAGGATTCGCTTGGACTTTCAATGACTATTTTTTGTATATTTGGCACTATTGTTATAAAAGCAAATTTATTAACAGAAAGTTGAGTAGTTGTATCAAATGCGCGTATAGATTCAATTTTATCTCCTACAAATTCAATACGATAAGGATAATCGTTTGCAAAAGAAAAGACATCAACAATACCTCCGCGAACAGAAAATTGTCCGGGTTCTACAACAAAATCAGTATATTCAAAATCATTTTTTATTAATATCTCTGTAATAAAATCAATAGAGACATCTTGATCTTTTCTGATTTTTAATGTGTTTTTGTTAAGATATTTTTTTGATATAACTTTTTCAGTAAGTGCTTCAGGATAAGTAACAATAGCATTTTTTTTTCGTGTAGAATTAATTCTGTTTAATATTTCTGTTCGCGACAGGACATTTGTATTATCTGTTTTGTCAGGTTCATAATATTTTTTGTAAGATGCAGGATAAAACAGAATTTTCTTTTTATTATAATTTAAAGAGGCCTCATTAAACAGATTTTCAAGGTCATTATAAAAATAAGCTGCTGTTTCTTTATCTGACAAGACAAAGATATGAGTAAGAGAAGTATTGTCAAAGACAGATGCAGCAACTAATGTTTTGGCTGAGCCAACAAGCCCTTTTATTTGAATACGGTTTGTATCTTTGTTTTGAAGTTTTTTAAAGATAAGTTTTGTCTGTTCCTGATTTATATATAAATCTATAAGTTCCTTTATTTTCAATTTCTTAAGCTATTAATAATAATTGGCTCAAACTTACACAAAATAATAAATAGGACTGATATAAAAAAATAAGAAAGAACCAAATTTTTACTAAATTTGTATTGTCATTTATAATGGTTATTATTTGTGTATCTGTTTGATATTTAGTTTGTTAAATGTACAAACAATTTTTATATTTTGCAAGTTTTTTACTTTTTTTTATATTAAATTCAGATTAGTAAGAAATGTTTTATATGTATTTTAGTTTAAAATTAATTTTATGTTAGAAAAATTTTTTAATCTCAGAAAAAGAAAAATTGATGACTGATGACTGTGGACTTGTGTCTCGGCTACGCTCAACAACTGTTTCGGCTACGCCCAACAACTAAAATTTTTGTATTCCTGTTTGTGGTTAGTATATATATAATTTTGGATATTTATTATTTCTTAAATATTTTTATATATAAATGAGTAAAGAAAACATTTTTGTTTTTGTTGTTTGTGGAAATGATAAGCATATTAAGACCCTTAATTTCTCTTTAAAATATCTTAAACATTTCTCAAAAAATAAAATTTTAGTAGTTACCGACTTAACAAGAAATAATATTCCTGTTAAGCATGATAAAATTATTGATATTAGAACTCCTTTAGAGTTTAATCACCATCAGGCAAGTATATATATAAAAACAAGATTATATAAAATTCTTGATTTAAATAATAATTATTGTTATTTAGATAGTGATGTTATAGCAATAAGAAAAGATGTTGACAAAATATTTGAATATCAATATGGACCTGTAACATTTGCTTCTGACCACTCTACTATTGATGAATTTAGTCCTTATGCAATAAACTGTAATTGTTTAAGACATAATTCGGAAAAACAAAAATTATTTTATCAACTTCAGGAAAAGTTTAACCCAAACTATAAGATAAAAGACCTTGTATTAAAATCCGAAACGAATGAGCTATCAAATATAGCACATACAATTAAAAAAAGACCTGTTGCACATATTAATATAATTGCAAAATATATATTTACATATATCCTACCAATAAAATATTTTAAGTTAAATAAAAAATTTCAATTTGATAAAACTAACAGAATCTGGACCGACAATAAAGGAAATATTATTTATTATGATGTTTTAAATTATTATAAAAATATTGAAAAAAACAGTAATTTTAAATTAAAAAAAATAAATAAACATTGGACAGATAAAAATGGTAAAGATATATGTGTAACACCTAAATGTAATCATTTGATTATTAATATCAAAAAGAAATTTAATGTCAGGATAAAAAAAAATAAATGGAGACATTGGAATGGAGGAGTGTTTCTGTTTAATAAATCTTCTGTTGAATTTATGGATATGTGGCATTCTTTTACTATGAAAATATTTTCAGACAAAAATTGGGTAATAAGAGACCAGGGAACATTAGCAGCAACAACATGGAAACTTGGCTTGCAAAATCAAAAAAGATTACCACAGGACTTTAACTTTATAACTGATTTTTATAATCAAAATATTTTTTATGATAAAAAATTAGGGTTTTCTACAGATAATTTTAAATCATATATTAATCCATATTTTGTTCACGTATATCACGGATTTGGCAAAAAAAATTGGATTATCTGGAACTCTATAGAAAACATTTTATCAGAAAATCAAAATCTTAATAAACCTGATAACAAATGCACTTAATTTTTTATTTTTGCTAAATTTCCCCATTATCAAAAAATAAAATAATGCATCTGAATGAAAATAAAATTATCAATAGTTTATGGATAGGAAGCTATTTATCTAAAATAGAACTCTTAACTATTAACTCTTTTATTAATAACGGACACGAATTTCATCTATGGGTTTATGACAAAATAAATACTAACTTGCCAAAAGGTGTCTATCTAAAAGATGCTAATCTTATATTACCGAAAAAAAAAATATTTAGATATAAATTTACAAATCAATTTGGTCACGGAAAAGAAAGTTTAGCAGGATTTTCTGATATTTTTAGATATAAACTTCTTTATGAATATGGCGGATGGTGGGTTGATATGGATATATGCTGTTTAAAATATTTTGATTTTTCTGCTCCTTATGTATTTAGAACTCACCATATATTACCGGCTGTTGGAAGCATAATAAAATGTCCTGAAAAAAGTGAACTAATGTATCTGTGTTATGAATCAGCATCTAAAAATATAAATAAATTTAATACTGACTGGCATAAGCCATTAATAATATTAAATGATAATATTAAAAAATTAAAACTATCTGATTATATAGTTGATATATCAAATCAGGACAACCTAATAACAATACGGAAACTTATAATCAAAAGCAAACAAATACCTGATAATTGGTATGCTATTCATTGGGCAAATGAAAACTGGAGAACAGACAATATTAATAAAAATTATTTTAAAAAAAATTCTGTTCTTGGTATGCTAATGAACAAAAATAATATCATATCAGACAAAATTAATTTTTGGAAAAAGATAAGAAATAGAATAAAATTATCATGGATATATGCTGTTTCAAAACAGACAATAGTATTTATAAAATTTCATTTTTAATACATTATCACAAAAAAAATGTATCCTCTCAAAAAGTAATGGTATTAATTAAAATAAATCCCAACATCAAAATAAATCCCAACTTCAAAACTCAAACTTCAAAATCCAATCAGGCAGTCGCCTGAAAAAATTCCATCAGACAACTGCCTGATTGGATTTTGGATTTATGCCTTTTGGTTTTATGGTTCTATTGTTAAATGGCTTTTGGCTATTGGCTTTTGAATTTTAGGCATTTCCAATTTTATATTCTATAATTTACCAGTAATTATTAAGATGATACAAAAAAATATTTTATTTTTTTGTGATAACATACAATTAATTTGTTACTTTTGTAAAATTAAATAGCACATTTTTTAGATAATTTTTTTTTATTATGAATAAAAATATAACAAGCAAAAGTGGTTTGGCTAAGAAAGTTAAAGTGCTTGAAAAAGAAAATGCCAAACTAAAATTTAGTGAAATCCAGATTATTGACAAAGTTGATAACCCTGTAGTATCTACAGATATAAAAGGATATATAACAAACTGGAACAAAGGAGCAGAACAGCTATTAAAATATTCAAAAAAAGAAGCATTAGGGAAACATATATCTTTTATTTATCCTGATAGACAGGAAAAACTTTTTATGGAAAATTTAATAAGACCTTTAATAGAAAAAGGAACTCTTAAAACAAAAGTATTAACTAAAAGAAAATCAGGAGAAAACCTTTATACCAACATTTTACTTCTCCTTATTAAAAGTGTTGGTAATAATGAAATTAGAATTATAGGGTCATCAGCAGACGCTAAGGAATATAGATTAGAAGATATATTTAAAAAAAGCAAGGAAGAACTTATTATAATATTAAATAGTATTAAAGATGGTGTGATAGTTACAGATTATAAAGGTAAAATTATACGTATGAACCCTGTTTCAGAACAGTTATCCGGATGGAAATTTGATCAGGCTAAAACACAAACTTTTGAAAAAATATTTAATATTATTGATAATAAAACCGGTAAAAAAATTAAAACTTCTATTGACTATATTACTGATATTAATGATAATTCTGATATATCATTAATATCTAAAAATGGCTTATTACATAGAATATCATATAAAGCTACTAATATAAAAGGTGGAAATGGTAAAATAATTGGTGCTGTAGTAGTATTTCACGATATTATGGAAAAATATATACTAAGTAAAGCATTGCAGGACAGTGAAGGAAAATACAAAACATTTATCAGTAATTTTCCAGGAATAGTTTTTCGTTCAGATTTATATTTTAAACCATTGTTTTTTCATGGAAAAGTAAAAGACATCACCGGATATACAGAACAGGATTTTTTATCCGGTAAAATAATCTGGGATAAAATTATTCATCCTGATGATTTGCCTAAACTCCTTAAAGATACTAAGAAAATAAATATCTATCCAAATATTTTTTATGAAAATGAATATAGAATTATAAGAAAGGATAAAGGCATAAGATATGTCCGTCAATATGTAGGAAATGTCAGTAATGATTTAGGGAAACCTGTTTTTACCGAAGGTGTTGTATATGATATTACTGAACACAAATTGGCAGAGATGTCGCGATATGAAAGTGAGGAAAAATATCATAATATATTAGAAAATGCTAATGAAGCCATCTTTGTAATTCAGGATGGGGTGTTCAAATTTTTTAACCCTCAACTGTTAAAAATGTCGGGCTATTCAAAAAAAGAACTGCTGTTATTTCCTTTTGAAAAATTTATTCATCCGGAAGACAGAGAAATGGTTGTTAAACAACATAAATTAAGACTTCGCGGAGAAAAACTTAAGCATATTTACTCTTTTAAAGCGATTAACAAAAAAGGGAAAACTCTTATAGCAGAAATAAATGCTGTATTAATAACCTGGGAAAACAGACCTGCCATACTGATTTTTATGAACGATATTACTAAACGAAAGATGGCAGAGCAAGCCCTTAAAAAAAATGAAAGAAACTACAAAATATTAATAGAATCATCATCCGATGGTATTGCTGTTCATAATGGAGAAAAATTTCTTTATGTTAACCAAACATTTCTTAAAATATTTGGTGGCAAAAAAGCTGATGAATTTAAGAAAATACATCCTGTTGAGTTGATACAAGGACCTGAATATGTGAAAATAAATAAAGAAAGATTGCAAAAAGTAAAAAACGGAATTAAAGTTCCTTTTATGGAGTTTCCTTTTAAAAGTCCTTTTAATAGGAAGATAATTAAAATAGAAACAAAGCCCATATTGTTTAATGATAATGGCGAAAAATTATATCAGATAATATTAAGAGATATGTCAGCTGAAAAAAAGTTGATGAAAGAACAAATGCGTGTTAAATTAGCCAAAGAAAGTAACTTAAAACTAAAAAAAGAAATAAACAGCAGACAAGAAGCAGAAGAAAAATTAAAAGAATCACTTAAAGAAAAAGAAATACTTTTTAAAGAAGTTCATCACAGAGTTAAAAATAATATGCAGGTAATCTCAAGTATTTTAAATCTGCAATCACACAGTATCAAAGACCCTAAAATACGTCGCTTATTTGAAGAAAGTCAGGATAGAATTAAATCAATGGCTCTTGTTCATGAGAATTTGTATAAAACAAAAAATATAAATAAAATTGATTTTGATGACTATATCAAAACTTTAATCGATAATTTATTTAGAACCTACGGAGTAAATAATAATATATTTTTGAACATTAAAAAGAGTAATGTTTATTTATCTTTAGAAGTAGGCATCCCTTGTGGATTAATAATTAATGAATTAATATCAAATTCTGTAAAACATGCTTTTAAAAATAAAAATAAAAATAGTATCTTTGTAAAATTAATTAAATTACCTGACAGTAAATTAGAACTAACAGTAAAAGATAATGGTATAGGCATTGACAGCTCAATAGATATTTACAATACAAAATCTATGGGCTTACAATTAGTTACAACATTAGTTGAACAAATTAATGGAAAAATAGAGTTGGATAACACAAAAGGAACTAAATTTGTAATCACATTTAATAACGGATTTTAAGAAAGAAATTATATAAAACTATAATAATAATTAAATTATATCGTTTCTAATTATTAGTTTTTAGCAAATAATTTTTAATATTTAAATAAATACAAATAAATATAACATTAATTTAAAAATATATAAATATGGCACAACAAAAAATTTTAATAGTTGAAGATGAAAAAATCGTGGCAAAAGACATTCAAAATAGTCTTGAAAAATTTGGATATATTGTTCAAAACATAGTAAATTCCGGACAAAAAGCCACAGATGAGATAGAAAAAACTCGTCCGGATCTTGTTTTAATGGATATAAAGATAAGAGGGGAAATGGATGGCATAGAAACAGCAGATATTATTCGTAAAAAATTTGAAATACCAGTAGTATTTTTAACTGCTTATGCTGATGATGACACCTTGGGAAAAGCAAAAATTACCGAACCTTATGGTTACATAATAAAACCATTTAAAGAAAAAGAACTGCAAACCACCATTGAAATGGCTGTTTTTAAACATGAAGAAGATGTTAAAGTAAAAAAAGAAAGGGACTTTTATCATTCAATTATTGTAAACAAAAATTCTAATGATAGTATTTTTGTCAGATCTGACTATCGCCTGAACAAAATTAATTTTAAAGATATTTATTTTGTTGAAGCACTTAAAGATTATGTTGTTATAAATACAAAAGATAATGTTTATACAACGCATACTACAATGAAAGAAATGACAAGAATATTACCTAAAAAGGATTTTGTACGTATCCATAGGTCTTATATTGTAAATTTAGATAAAATTTTCTCAATAAAATATCCTGATTTGATTATTGAAGACAAAATGAAAGTATTGCCTGTTGGCGGATTGTTCCGTAAAGAACTATACGGCAAATTAAATCTTATCTAATCTTATTGCTAAAACGAGGCTGTCCAAAAAGTGCTTTTTGGACAGCATCTTAATAGAAGTCCCCTTTATTAATTTGTTTCACGGAATTTTTAGAACGCCCTCATTTGTCTGTCTTTTCAAATGTTTTTACTGTACGATACGTTTCTAAAATAGCATCTTTGTAGTGTGGTAATTCATCACTTACAAATAATGGTTTGTTGACAATTCTACGACTCAAATTTTTAAGAAACATACGGCAAACATCCGGTGTTCTATTACCAACCAGAAAACATATAATCAAACGAGTATTAACATCAAAGGCATCCAAATCCATGTTCTTCCATACTCATTTTCTATATCTTTTTCGGAAACATTTTTTTTTACGACATTGGAGTAAACCTCGTAAATAATTATATCAACGTAGGAAACATTTTTTAACAAGACGAATAGTCACAATTATACCAAACCGTCCCGATGCAAAATCGGGATAAAAATAATATTGTCCTAATCAGGCAGTCAGGTTCGGTTACTGACGAATGCCTGACGGGATTTATAATTACTCACTTTATTCGTGATATCACTTCGCTAAGTTGGCTTGGTTTGGTTAATGTTGACCGACTAACAATCTCAATTTATGAGAGGAGCAAAATAAATTGAGTGTCTTGTTAGTGGGTCCGTATTAGATTTACAGATAAAAAAATAACAAAATTATAAATTTTATAAATCTAATTTGGATAGATATAATTATTATCGTATAATTGCAAATTTTATAATTAAAATATTTTAAATAAAAATTTATAAAACAATGCAGAACAAAGGGGCTATAAAAACTTTTGCTATCATACTTTCTTTAATTTGTATATATCAGCTATTATTTACTATTTTTACCAGAAGAGTAGAAAACAGAGCAGTAAAATATGCCAACAGCTATATAAATACCAAAGAAGTAAAAACATTAGTAAAAAATAAATTCCCTGAAGGTAATATTTTAAAAGAAAAAACATTTTTAGATTCAATATCAAACTCAAAAAAATCTTTTTATTTGGATTCTATGTCAAATGAGGTTATTTACAGTATCCTAATAAGAAAATATACTTATAAAGATTGTAAAGAGAGAGAAATAAATCTTGGACTTGACCTAAAAGGCGGTATGAATGTAACCCTTGAGGTCTCTGTTGCTGATATTATCAAAGGGATGGCAAGAGATAGTAAAGATACAACACTTAACAAAGCTATTGCAAAAGCTTATGAAATGCAAAGGAATAGTCAGAAAGATTTTGTTGCACTTTTTGGTGAAGCATTTCAAATTGTTGCCCCAAACGAAAAATTAGCAGCAATATTTAATACAGTAGAGCTAAAAGGCAGAGTTACTTATAACTCTACAAACGAAGAAGTATTAAATGTTATTAAAGAAGAAACTGACGGTGCAATTAGTCGTACATTCAATATATTAAGAACACGTATTGACAGATTTGGCGTTGCTCAGCCAAATATTCAAAAATCACAAATAGCCGGCAGAATATTAGTTGAACTTCCCGGTATTAAAGATCCTGGACGAGTCCGTAAACTATTACAAGGAACAGCTAAACTTGAATTTTGGGAAACTTATGAATATAAAGAAATATATTCTTATTTAACAAAAGCCAATGATAAACTTAAAGCAGCGATTAACCTAACAGATGATACTATAAATAATAAATCAACAGATACTTCTAAAGTTATTATTGATAAAAATGATACAACTGAAAAAAAATCGCTTATTGAACAAGTAAAGGGTGATACTACATCAAAAACTAAAGAAATAGATGATAAACAAGGAATAGAAGATAACCCTTTATTTACATATTTAAGACCTGCTTTGGTTCAGGATAAACAAGGGAAATATTATCTCAACAAAGGTCCTGTTGTTGGATATGCAGCTATTATAGATACTGCACGTATTAATAGTATGCTTAACAGAAAAGAAATTAAATCAATTTTCCCTAAAAATTTAAAATTACTATGGACAGTAAAAGCTTTTGATAAAGAAGGAACTACATTACAACTTATTGCAATAAAAACAGCTCGTGATGGCTCTGCTGCCTTAAGCGGCAGTGTGATTACTAATGCCCGACAAGATTTTGGCAGAGACGGCGGCAATGAAATCTCAATGAATATGAATAGTGAAGGAGCCAGAACATGGAAAAGATTAACAGCAAATAATATAGAAAAATCAATTGCAATAGTCCTTGATAATTATGTTTATTCATTTCCTACTGTAAAAGGTGAAATACCAAACGGAAGATCTCAAATAACAGGAAACTTTACTCTTGAAGAAGCTAAAGACCTTGCAAATATCCTTGAAGCAGGCAAGTTACCTGCTCCTGCCAGAATAGTTGAAGAAGCTATAGTAGGACCTTCACTCGGTAAAGAAGCTATACACAAAGGACTGATATCTTTTATTTTAGCTTTTGTTATTGTATTATTATATATGGCATTTTATTATAATATAGCAGGAAGAGTTGCAGATATTGCATTGTTTTCAAATATGTTTTTTCTTTTTGGTGTCCTTGCCTCTTTACAAGCAGTTTTAACACTACCAGGTATGGCAGGAATTGTATTAACTCTGGGTATGTCAGTAGATGCTAATGTTATTATCTATGAAAGAATTAAAGAAGAAGTAAGAGCCGGTAAAGGAATACGTCTCGCTATAAGCGATGGATATAAAAATGCTTATTCTGCAATCATTGATGGCAACGTAACAACTTTATTATCAGCTGTTGTATTATTTATATTTGGTTCAGGACCAGTGCAGGGATTTGCCACTACTCTTATAATTGGTATCTTAACTTCTATGTTTTCAGCTATATTCATATCAAGGATAATATTTATCTGGATGCTTGACAAAAACAAAAAAATTACTTATGATAATAAAATAAACAGAAATTTCTTTACTAAAGTAAATATTGACTTTATAGGGAAAAGGAAAATATTCTATATCTTATCATCTACATTAATTATAATTGGATTAATATCATTATTTACTAAAGGATTAAGTTATGGAGTTGACTTTTCGGGTGGCAGAACTTATATCGTCCGCTTTGATCAAAAAGTAAAAACAAATGAAATAAGAACTTCTTTAGCAAAAGAATTTAATGAAGCTTCAGAAGTAAAAATTTTTGGGCCAAACAATCAGGTTAAAATCACTACTAAATATTTAATAGATGATAATTCTGTTGGTGTTGATTCTATAATAGAATCAAAACTATATAAAGGACTAAAACAATTTTATAGAAATCCCATTACCTATAAAGAATTTTCATCTGATGTTGATGATAAATCAGTTGGCAAATTAAGTTCTCAAAAAGTAGGACCTACTATTGCCGATGATATTAAAAATAAAGCAAAATTAGCTGTAACTCTTGCCTTACTAATTATTTTTGTATATGTAGGAGCTCGTTTCAGAAAATGGCAGTTTGGTGCAGGAGGTGTTATAACTTTAATTCACGACGGTTTATTAACTATATCTCTATACTCCATTTTTTATGGTATAGTCCCATTTACACTGGAAATAGATCAGTCATTTATAGCTGCTATACTAACTATAATAGGATATTCAATCAATGATAGTGTAGTTATATTTGATAGAATCAGAGAGTATAATCATATTTATCCAAAAAGGGAACTTAAATCAAATATTAATGGCGCTGTAAACAGTACATTAGGACGAACATTTAATACATCTTTAACAACTTTTTTTACACTTCTTATTATATTTGTCTTTGGTGGAGAAATTATCAGAGGATTTTCTTTTGCTTTAATGGTAGGAGTAATTGTAGGAACATATTCCTCTATCTTTGTTTCAACACCAGTAGCTTATGATTTTATGATGATGAGTAAAAAAACAAGAGAATTAGAACAGAGAAAAATAAAAAAAATAACAACTAATTCATAACCATAATACAAAAAAATTACTGTTTGGAATTACAGGTTAAAACAGTTTAATATTTTATGTAAATTTACAATAAATTTAAGGTAAAATCTATCTGTACGAATAAAAAACAATAGTATAACATAAAAAATATAAATTATTAAATAATATTTTTATTTTTTTAAAAAAAAGTATTATTTTAGCAAATTAATTGTTTTTAATAAATAAAAAAAACTATATAGATATGAAAATTTATAAAATAATAGCTGCAATTTTAATCTTTCTGTTTACACTTTCTGCTAATGTAGATGCACAAAGAAACTATTCTCAGGAGGCCGATGAGTCATTTGAACTGCAACAATATTATGATGCAATAGCATTGTATAAGAAAGCATATTCAAAAGTGAAAAAAAATAAAGCAGAAAAAGCAAGAATTAGATTTAAGACAGCTGAATGTTATCGTATGATTAACGATACAAAACAATCTGAATCTTGGTATAAAAGAACAATAAAAGCTCAATATCCGGATCCTATAATATGGTTGTATTATGCAGATGCTCTGAAATCTAATGAAAAATATGAGGATGCTGTTATTGAATATAATACATATAAAGAGAAAGTACCTTCTGACCCAAGAGGTGAAAAAGGTGCCGAATCTTCTATCTTAGCCCAAAAATGGAAAGATAATCCTACAAGACATGAAATTAAAAATGAAAGAAGGTTTAACTCAGATTTAAATGATTTTTCAGCTTACTATGCAGATAAAAAATTTAGCTCTCTTGTTTTTACATCTTCAAGAGAAGGAACTTTAGGTAAAGGACATGATGCATGGACAGGACAGAACTTTACAAGCTTGTTCTATGCTAAACAAGACAGGAAAGGTTCATGGAGTGTTCCTGTATTATTAGACGAGGGTATAGTAAATACAGATGCTAATGAAGGATCTTCATGCTTCAACGAAAGATATAATACTATATATTTTACCAGATGTAACATTGAGAAAAAGCAACGACTTGGATGTAAAATATATGCATCCCAAAAAAGAGGACGTAACTGGGATGAGCCAGTAGAAATGATACTATCAGACGATTCCACTTCTTCTGTTGGGCACCCTTTTATAACAGATAATGAATTAACAATATATTTTTCTTCTGATATACTAGGAGGATATGGCGGAAAAGATATATGGATGGCAACTCGCCCAAGAAAAACCAAACCCTTTGGAAAACCTGTTAATCTAGGCCCGGCAATTAATACTGTTGATGATGAGATGTTCCCTTTTATTAGTGAAGACGGGGCTCTTTATTTTGCATCAAACGGACACATTGGAATGGGCGGATTAGATATATTCAAATCAAAAAAAATAGGTAGTGCATGGAGCACACCTGTTAATATGAAATATCCTGTAAACTCAGCAGGAGATGATTATGCTATTGTCTTTGAGGGAAAAAAGGAAAAAGGTTATTTCACTTCAAACAGAAAAGGTGGAAGAGGAGGAGATGATATATATTCTTTCTATATACCACCTTTAATATTTACTTTGCAGGGAGTTGTCAAAGATGACAGTACAAAAGAAATTATTGTAGGTGCCCGCATTAAACTGGTAGGTTCAGACGGAACTATAATATATGATTCTACTGGTGCCACAGGGGCTTATATATTTGATAAAGAACAAATATTACCAAATACAACTTATGAACTTACTTTTTCAAAGACCAGATATTTTACTAAAAAAGGTAAAGAAACTACTGTCGGATTAGAACGAAGTAAAGATATTGTCCATAATGCAAACTTACCACCAATACCAAAAAAAGCTATAGAACTGCCGGAAATATTATACGATTTAGCTAAATGGGACTTAAAACCTCAATATACGAGTTCCCTTGATGGATTGATACAAACTATGGTAGATAACCCAAAGATAGTGATAGAGTTAGGTTCTCATACTGACTCTAGACCTATCCCTATGACAAATGCTGTTTTATCTCAAAAAAGAGCTAAATCTGTTGTTGATTATCTTATATCAAGAGATATAGAACCTGGAAGATTGGTGGCAAAAGGTTACGGCGAAAAAGTTCCAAAAACCATAACTGAAGATATTGTAAAAGATGGCGTTAAATTTAAAAAAGGAGCAGTATTAACTGATGAATATATAAATTCATTAAAAAACAAAAAAGAAAAAGAAGTTGCTCATCAGCTAAATCGTCGTACAGAATTTAAGGTGTTAAGAGAAGATTTTGTTCCTATTCAAAAAGAAGAAGGAATGGAAGAAGAAAAAGAAGAAGTAGAGATTGAAATAATAGAAGATGAAAATGAAAACGATGAGATTTATGATGATTCTTATGATGAATAGTTAAACAAAAATTTAACTGGTATAAAAATTATTATTAAAATACTATAATAAAAAGCCCTGTTGATTGACAGGGCTTTTTATTTATGGTTATATCACAAATTTAATAGAAAAATGTAATTTAGCAATCAGGTCAGGCAGTCGCCTGATTCGGCTACTGATTACAAATTCCGTTGTAAATTCAGCATTTATCGGGATATTTATCGGAACAAATGCCTGACCCGTATTTATCCATTAAAATACCAGTAAAATCATAAAAAATAATATTTTTTAATAGTATTAAATTCCTATGGAAAACAAATTAAAATATAATTTAAGAGGTGTTTCAGCATCAAAAGAAGATGTGCACAATGCTATCAAAGATATAGATAAAGGTTTATTCCCTAATGCCTTCTGTAAAATAACTTCTGATTATCTTGGTAGTGATGATAAGTATTGTAATATTATGCATGCTGACGGAGCAGGGACAAAATCTTCATTAGCTTATATATACTGGAAAGAAACAGGTGACTTATCTGTATGGCAAGGAATAGCACAGGATGCTGTTGTTATGAATCTTGACGACCTGCTTTGTATCGGTGCAACTGATAATATATTGCTTTCATCAACTATATGCAGAAATAAAAATCTTATTCCCGGTAAAATCATATCTGCAATTATTAACGGGACAGAAAAATTTTTACAAGAGATGAGAAATCTTGGGATAAATATTTATTCTACCGGTGGTGAGACCGCTGATATAGGAGACCTGGTAAGAACAATTGTAGTAGATTCTACTGTGATTTGCAGAATGAAACGTTCTGATATTATTTCAAACAATATTAAAGATAAAGATGTTATTGTCGGTTTATCTTCGTTTGGACAAGCAACTTATGAAAAAGAATATAACGGAGGCATTGGAAGTAATGGATTAACTTCTGCCCGACATGATATATTCTGCAACAGCAATGCAAAAAAATATCCTGAAAGCTATGACCATGCTATTCCATCTGAATTAGTATATTCAGGAAATAAAAATCTTACAGAAAAACTTAATTCTAATGATATTAATATCAATATTGGGAAATTGGTGCTATCACCAACAAGAACTTATGCTCCGATTATAAAAGAGATATTAAAATATTATCATAGTCAAATTCATGGAATAATACATTGCAGCGGAGGTGCACAGACAAAAGTTTTAAATTTTGTTAATGATTTGCATATAGTAAAAGATAATATGTTTCCTATTCCTCCTTTGTTTAAACTGATTAAAGAACAATCAAATACCGGTTGGCAGGAAATGTATAAGGTGTTTAATATGGGACATAGAATGGAATTATATATTCCTAAAGATATTGCTCAGGATATAATAAACATATCAAAAAAATTTAATGTCAATGCACAAATTATAGGTCATTGTGAAAAAGCTACAAAAAAATCTCTTTTAATTAAAAATGAATTTGGAGAATTTAAGTATTAATTTTTGTTATATTGTTAGGATTTTGTAAACTTGAAATTTTAACTGTTTAAGGTATAGTTTTAATATTTTAATCTGCTAATCTTTAATAGCATTTTTATATTTCCAATTTTTTAATCTTTCCATATTTTAAAGTTTTAATTGTTTTAGTAATAATTTCTTTTTTATCTGACAAACCACAGTTAGCCAAAGCTTTGTCAATATTTTTAAAATTAAAATATCCAATTAATGTAAAATTAACATCTCTTATTTGAACAGAATCATCTGTTTTGTTTATACTTTTTGTTTTTAATATATAAATCATTGAAAATCAGGTTTTTAGTAAAAAAATAATTTGCTTAATGCGGACAAATTTTTAGTTTTCTATCTCCGGTTTTCAATTCCAAGTTCAATGTTCAAAGCACATAATTCATAATTTATAATCCGTAATCTGTAATTCATATATCATTGTTTTGCTGTTCTATCGCCATTTCTATTTCAGTTTTATTTGTATTATGATTTAAGGTTTGTAAAAAAATATTTGTCTTTGTTGGCATTAGGGCTATTTTCCGTGGCAATCTTTATATTTTTTACCGCTTCCACAAGGGCAAAGGTCGTTGCGACCTACTTTTTTTTCAACATGAACAGGTTGTACTTTTTGTTGTGCTCTTGTATCTCTTATAGAACCTAATTCAGATCTTCCTGTCTCTAATTTATCCATATCTGTTCTTTCCGGCTTTTTGGCTTCTTTAACATCTTCGGCAGAGCGGAGAGGAAGATTCCCTTTTACAATAAACGAAGTTATTTCTTTGTTTATTTCTTTAAGCATTTTTGTAAATAATTCAAAGGACTCAAATTTGTATATTAATAGCGGGTCTTTTTGTTCATAAGTAGCATTTTGGACAGATTGTTTCAAATCATCCATTTCACGGAGATGCTCTTTCCATAAATTGTCAATAATTGCAAGTGTAATACCTTTTTCAATGGCAGTCATTACTTCTTTACCTTTTGTTTTATATGCCTGCTTAAGGTTTGTTAATACTTGCAGGGTCTTAACTCCATCAGTAATTGGGATAGCAATATTTTCGTATCGTACATTACTGTTTTCATATACATCTTCTATAATAGGATATGTTTGTTCTGATATAATTTTTGATTTTTGCTTATATGACTTATAAATAATATCATAAAGCGTCTCTATCATTTTATCAGGATTAAATGACAAGAATTCTTTTTCAGAAAAAGGAGAGTCAATACCAAAAGTGCTTATTAGTTCTAATTTAAAACCGTCGAAATATCTTGTTTCCTGATATTCATTAATTATTTGGTCGCAGACATCATACATAGTATTTGCAATATCAATAGATAAGTGGTCTCCATGCAGAGCATGTCGTCTTCTTTTATATATTACTTCTCTTTGGGAGTTCATAACATCATCATATTCAAGTAATCGTTTACGAATACCGAAGTTATTTTCTTCTACTTTTTTTTGTGCCCGTTCAATAGATTTTGTAATCATAGAATGCTGTATAACTTCCCCTTCTTTTAGTCCAAGTCGGTCCATCATTTTAGCTATTCTGTCAGAGCCGAACAGTCGCATCAGATTATCTTCCATGCTAACAAAGAACTGGGAAGTTCCTGCGTCTCCTTGTCGTCCTGAACGTCCTCTTAGCTGCCTATCCACCCGACGTGATTCATGTCGTTCAGTGCCTATTATAGCAAGACCACCTGCCTCAGGAACGCCTTGTCCAAGTTTTATATCTGTTCCTCTACCAGCCATATTAGTTGCTATTGTAACGGTCTTAGGCATTCCTGCTTCTGCAACAATTATTGCCTCTCTTTGATGTAATTTTGCATTAAGAACATTATGTTTAATCTTTCTTAAATTAAGCATCTTGCTCAACAGTTCCGATATCTCAACAGAAGTTGTACCAACTAATGCAGGACGATTATTGTTTACAAGATTTGCAATTTCTTCTATAACAGCGTTATATTTTTCTCTTTTTGTCTTATATACCAAATCTTCTCTATCACTTCTTATAACAGGTTCATTAGTAGGTATAACAACAACATCTAATTTATAGATATCCCAGAGTTCTCCTGCTTCTGTCTCTGCTGTTCCTGTCATTCCTGCCAATTTATTATACATTCTGAAGTAATTTTGTAGTGTTACAGTTGCGTATGTCTGTGTGGATGCTTCTACTTTAACATTTTCTTTTGCTTCAATAGCTTGATGAAGTCCATCTGAATATCTTCTTCCTTCCATTACACGTCCTGTTTGTTCATCAACAAGTTTAATTTTATTATCAATAATAATATATTCATCATCTTTATTAAAAAGTGTATAAGCTTTCAGCAGTTGATTGACAGTATGAACTCTTTCAGATTTTATAGAATAATCCTGTAAGAGTTTATTTTTCTTTTCTAATTTTTCTTTTTCAGATAAGTTTGAATTTTCCAATTCTGCAATTTCTTCTCCAATATTAGGTAAGACAAAAAAATTAGGTTCATTAGAGAAAGAAGAGATAAAGTCATAACCTTTATCAGTTAGTTCTATACTATTGTCTTTTTCATCAATAACAAAAAACAGTTCATCATCTATAATGTGCATATTTTTATTTTGTTCTGCCATATAGAATGCTTCTGTTTTTAACATTTGTGCTTTTATTCCCGGTTCGCTCAAAAATTTAATTAATGCTTTATTTTTAGGTAATCCATGAAAGGATCTTAGGAGTAATATATTCCCTTTTTTAACATCTTTTTCGTTTTCTCCATCTTTTATTAACTTTTTTGATTCTGAGAGTATAGAAGTAACGAAATTTTTTTGGATGTTATATATTTTTTCTACTATAGGTTTAAAATCATCAAATTCGTGTTTTTCTCCTTTTGGAGTTGGTCCGGAGATTATTAGAGGTGTGCGGGCATCATCAATAAGGACAGAGTCCACTTCATCAACAATAGCATAGTTAAGTTTGCGCTGGACTAATTCTTCAGGATTTCGTGCCATATTATCCCGCAGATAGTCAAAGCCAAATTCATTATTAGTGCCATAAGTAACGTCAGCAAGATATGATTTTCTTCTTTCTTCGGAATTTGGTTCGTGTCTATCTATACAGTCAATAGTAAGTCCAAGGAACTGAAGTAAAACGCCCATCCATTCAGAATCGCGTTTTGCCAGGTAGTCATTAACAGTAACAATATGTACGCCTTTGCCTGTAAGGGCATTAAGATATACAGGAAGAGTAGCGACTAGTGTTTTACCTTCTCCTGTTGACATCTCAGCAATTTTACCTTGATGAAGGACAACCCCGCCAATAAGCTGAACATCATAATGAACCATATCCCATGTTATAGTATTTCCTCCTGCAAGCCAGCTATTATGATAATATGCTTTGTCATCAGATATTTCAACATTGGAATATTTTGCTGCAAGGTCACGGTCCATTTGTGTAGCAGTAACCTCAATAATTTTGTTTTCTTTAAATCGTTTTGCTGTTTCTTTTACAACATTAAATGCCTCGGAAAGAATTTTGTTAAGGGTCTCTTCATTTTTTTCTATGATTAGTTTTTCAAGTTCTTCTATTTCTTTATATATTTTTTCTTTTTCTTCAATACTAATTTCAGATTCAGAGTTAGGGTCAATTTTTTCTTTTAGTTTTTTTATTTGAGTTTCTTGTTCTGAAACATGAGAAGCAATATGATTTTTAAATTCAATTGTTTTATCTCTCAGTTGATCATTAGTAAGTTGTGATATAGTTTCATACGAATTGTTAATTTTTTCTAGTATGGGATTAAGTTCTCTCATATCTCGTTCCGCTTTTGTCCCCAAAATTTTTTTTAAGAATTTTAGCATGCTAAATGATTTTTTGTTAGTATTATATTTATTATTTCTTGCTAAAAAGGTAAAAGATAAGATTTTTTAATAGCACAAAAATACATTAAAAAAATAATGTATATAATATTTTATAATAATTTTTGGATTAATTTGCTATCAAGATTATTATCAGGCAGTTGGCTTAGACATAGAACTATCATATCAGGCAATTGGTTAATGTGCCTGATTGCTTTACAATATCAATCTGTAAAAATTTGCTAATTTTTAGAAAGTGTTAAAAAAATAAGAGTAACAGATTACGCCTTTTTAATAGAAGTCCCCTATAGTAAAGATTAATATTCATCTTCATTAAAAAAGAAATCGTCTTTTGTTGGATAGTCGGGCCATATATTTTTTATACTTTCATAAGATTCTCCTTCATCCTCAATTTCTCTTAGATTTTCTATAATTACAGAAGGCAGGCAAGACCTGATACTGTAATCAATTAATTCGTCCTTTGTTGCAGGCCAAGGAGCATCTTCTAATTTTGATGCCATTTCTAATGTCCAATACATTTTTAATGTTTTTTATTAAAATTTTTGCAAAAATATACTTTTTTTAAAAATAAAGTATAAAAAATTAAAAATATAATAAAATATAATAATTTTGATATGAAATAAACTAAAAATCAGGCGATTAAGTTTTTTTTACAAATTTGATTTCTTTTACATTCAAATCTTTTGCCAATTTACGGGCAAGGATAAAGAGATAATCAGATAGACGGTTTATGTATTTAATGACTATTTCATTGACATAATGGTCTTGTCTTAGTTTAATAATTTTGCGTTCGGCTCTGCGACATACACATCGGGCTATATGGCAATATGATACAATAGTATTACCACCGGGAATAATGAAAGAATCCTGTTTTGGCAGAGTTTTATTTATTTTGTCAATTTCTTTTTCAAGGAGCAAAATATCTTTTTTGTTTAATAATGGTAATTTTATATTTTTTTTGTCATCATAAGCAAGTAAAGAGCCAATGACAAATAGTTTTTTTTGTATTTCTATTAAAAAATCTATTGTATATTTATCAATTTTTTGACCACAAATCAATCCTATATATGAGCTTAGTTCATCAATTGTACCATAAGCTTCAATTTTTTGATGATATTTAGGAACTCTTGTTCCTCCAATCAAAGACGTATCTCCGTTATCTCCTGTTTTGGTATATATTTTCATAATGTGTTTGTATTTTTGTAATTAGTTTACCCCGTTAGATATTTTGTTTTAAGTATTATTTTCTATTAATTTATCAATTATCTAACGGGGTGAATTTTTAAGTAGTTACAAGTTACAAGTTACAAGTTTCAAAGCACAAAGTTTCAGGTTTTAAGTTCTAAGTTTATTGGTTCTTCGGTAAAATGTGTGTGGGAAATGTTATAAGGAAATAAATATATAGAGGAAATAGGGGAACTAAGGGATATAAAAAAAATAAGTTATTCAATTTATACCCTTATACCTTTATACCTTATGCCTTATACACCTAACATATTTCTTTATCCATAAAAAATACCGAAGAGCCATTTTATTCTTTATATTTTTACTTTTGTCTTAAAAATAATCATTCCCTTGTGTTTCATTTGTCTTAGGCGGACTGAATAATTACTTATTTTTAAATATCCATGCTGAAGGATTTTCTTCTGATTTGATTATAGCAAGTTTATTTATAGTTTGTTTTTTGCTGTTATAGCAACAGTAAGCAACGCGCTGTAATCCGCTTTTTGTTTTTCCTATAAATTGTGCATCAAAGCCATTATTTTTAAGATGAGATAAGAAATTTTCAGCATTTTTGCTAACACCAAAACATCCACCAATTATATAATATTTTTTTTGTATTTGGTTTAATACTATTGCATTTGGTTTAACAGATTTATCTACATTGATTATTTTATTTATATCTGTTGTTTTAATATTATTATCATTTATTTTTGTATCAGAGTTATTCAACAACTTTGTAAATTTTGATTTATAAGAGTAGGGAAATTTTGTCTCTATAAGTAAATTATTTGGATTTTGGACTTTATAAGGGTTAGAAATATTTGCTGTGTTAGCTGATTTTAATGTGTTTGTGTTGTTATTTTTGTTTGCTTTTATTTCTATAGATTTTCGTGGAGTAACATTTGAGTAAGATTTAAAATAAGAAACAATGTTAGTATAGTTAGTATCAAAAATATTTTTGTCAGATTTTATATATAATGTCATGCCTATCAATAATAATATAGAAGCAGCAACAGCAAGTTTACTATTTATAAAGTGTTTTTTTTGTTGATAAGCATTTTGTTTGTTAATGAATTTTTTTTCAAACTTTTGTTGTTTGGTTTGTCGCTCTATAGTTGGAGAGTGAAAACTTGTAAGTCCGAATGAATCATTCAGATAATTAACAGAAGTATCAGGAGTAAATTGTAAATTATTTTCAATGTCAAGATATAAAGTACCTATTTTAGACAGTTCTATATGTTCACTATCTTTAAGTTTTTTGTTAAGTTCATTTACAAAAATCAAAATCTGTTTATTGGCTTGAATAAAGGATATATTTTGCGAATTTGATATGTAATTGGCAACTAATCCATCATTATTTTTAAGATTAGCATTAAAAGCAATTGTCTTAGAAGGAGGAAAAAAATAATTATTAACAGGATTTATTTTTGCTGATAAATATTTTGTTAAAAAGCCGCCAAAATTTGGAATAATTACACAATCATATTTATACAGCAATTCGCTTATATACTTAGATATATTCATTTTTACAAAATTTTTCCTGATAAATACAGAATTTGCAACGGGATTTATAATATGCAAAAATAAAAAATAATAATTTAACTTTTATAAAAAATTATTGGTATTTTTCAAATCTTCCGGTGTATCTATAGAGAAACTATCATAGTCAGTGTATTCAATATGTATTTTAAAACCATTCTCAATCCATCTTAGTTGTTCTAATGATTCTGCTATTTCTAAAGAAGATGGTTTCATCTTTGCAATAATTTTTAAAACATTAGTTTTGTAAGCATACAATCCAATATGTTTATAATAATTATGTAGATTTAGATATTCTGATTTTTCTTTTCCTCTGTAAAATGGTATAGGAAAACGGCTAAAATATATTGCTTTTTTATTTTTGTCAGATACAGCTTTTACTATATTAGGGTCAAAAAGTTCTTGTTTCAGAGAAATTTTTTTTAATAAAGTTGCTATTTGAACATCTTTATTTTTAAAGCAGGATGCAATTTTTTTTATCTGAGCAGGATTTATATATGGCTCATCACCTTGTATATTTATTACCACATCCCATTTTTTATCCGGATATATAGAGTATAATTTCTGTGTTACTTCATAACATCGTTCTGTTCCATTTCTATGTTTGGCAGATGTCATAATCACATTTCCTCCAAAATTTTTAACATGTGCTTCTATACGTTTATCATCAGTAGCAACAACTATATATGATAAAACATCTGTTTTTTTTGCCTGTTCATAAACTCTTTGAATTATTGATTTTCCTTTAATCATTGCAAGTGATTTGCCGGGAAAACGAGTTGATGCATAACGCGAAGGTATTATTCCTATATATTTCATTTTTTTTTGAATTTATGATTAATCCTACAGTATCTATATCAAATAAGTCGGTAGTTACCAATTGACAGTCAACAATTTTCAGTTCCGACAAGTCGGAATTGCCGACTATTATAATAAACCAACCATCAGGCAGTAATATTCGGCTACTGATTGCAAATTCCGTTGTAAATCCCACATTTATCGGGATATTTATCAGGCAACTGCCTGAATGCCTGATTATTTTAAAAAGTTGTCTAATAAATATAAAGCAAATTTATTAATTTAATCATTTAAACATATTTATTATTTATACTTTTGTCATTATTTTTATCAAAAAATATAATTTATAAAATGAATTTTATTGATATAATAATTTGTATTCCTTTAATATGGGCTATTTATAAAGGTTTCAGAAAAGGATTAATAATAGAGATAGCATCTTTGGTTGCATTATTATTAGGTATATATGGATGCACACATTTTTCTTATTTTATTTCAACTTTTTTAGCTGATAATTTTAATATTACAACTCAATATCTGCCAATAATCTCATTTGCCATAACTTTTATTATAATTATAATTTTGGTGTTTATGTTGGCAAAAATACTTGAAAAATTTATTAATTTGCTTGCCTTGGGAGTATTTAATAAATTAGGAGGAGCATTATTTGGAATGTTGAAAATAGTATTTATATTAAGTGTTATTATCTTGATTATCAATAAGATAGATAAGAAAGGTATAATTATTTCAGAAAAAACGCAAAACAGTTCAATATTGTATAAACCAATATGCAAAGTAGCTCCTGCAATAATTCCAAGTTTAGAAAATTTATATACTAACATTCCTAAATTTATAATTAATAAAAATGATTCAACAAAATCAAACAAAACTAAATTTTATGATATTGTTAATTAGCAATACCAAATTTATTACTTATGTATAATAATTTGAATTTAATATTTTAAATTTTTTAATATGGAGACAGTAGTAAGTGGAATAAGACCAACAGGAAAATTGCATCTTGGTAACTACTTTGGTGCAATAAAAAATTTTGTAAAAATGCAATATGAAAACAATTGTTTTTTCTTTATTGCTGATTATCATTCATTGACAACATATCCTAATCCCAAGGACTTACATACAAATGTAAGACAAATATTAGTAGAATATCTTGCTGCAGGAATAGATCCTGAGATAGCAACTTTATATATTCAAAGCAATGTGCCTGAGACAGCAGAACTGTATTTATTGTTAAATATGAATGCTTATGTAGGTGAATTGCAAAGATGTACTTCTTTTAAAGAAAAAATAAAAAAACAACCTGATAATATAAATGCCGGCTTGCTTACTTATCCTACATTAATGGCTGCTGATATTATTATTCATAAAGCATTGAAAGTTCCTGTAGGTAAAGATCAGGAACAACATTTGGAAATGACACGTACTTTTGTAAGACGTTTTAACAGAATGTATAACGTTGATTACTTTCATGAACCCTGTGCTTATAATTTTGGACAGAATTTAATAAAAATACCGGGACTAAATGGAGATACTAAAATGGGCAAAACCGATGAAAATGCTATTTACCTTTCTGATGAACCAAAAATAATCAGAAAAAAAATAATGAAAGCTGTAACTGATCAAGGACCAACTAAAGCTAATCAACCAAAATCTCAGGCAATAAACAATGTATTTTATCTTATGAAAGTAATATCTTCGGAACATACTTATAATTATTTTGATGAGCATTATAATAATTGTAATATACGCTATGGAGATATGAAAAAGCAACTTGCCGAAGATGTTATAAATTTTACCAATCCTCTGCGTGAGAAAATAACAGAACTGTCAGCTGATAATGATTATTTGAAAAAAGTTGTAAAACAAGGCACGGAAAAAGCTCATATAAGCGCTTCAAAAACAATAAAAGAAGTTAGAGATATTGTCGGATTTAGAAAATTTTAAAAAAAAACCGTTCGCAAACTTATTTCGTCATCTGACAGTTCAGCACCAATCTATTGCTCATTATTCAATTATATTTTAGATTTAAGCCGTGAATTGTTATAAAAAATATGGACATTTTTCAAAACCGTATAAAAGTAGTTTACACTTTTTTTGATTATTGAATTTCCCCGAAGGGGAAAAATATTAATAACTCCGTATGCAATGCGGAGTTAAAGAAATAATAAGTCATGTTACAATCAGGCGGTTGCCTGATTGATATTAATATGATTAGTTAAATACCACAGGTGTAACCTGTGGTTATTAAAATTAAACTCTTTAAGAGTTTCAAAAAAGTGTAAACTGCAAAATAAAAGATGCCAAAATATTACTCTTTAATTTAATGTCAGAACCTATTAACATTTCCGTAGAAAAAGAAACCGCAGTCCTTATTGGATTAATCACACAAAAGCAGGATGAAAATTTAGTTAAAGAATATCTTAATGAATTAGCTTTTCTTGTAGAGACCGCTGGCGGTATAGTTGCAGAGAAGTTTGTTCAGAAATTACAAATGCCAAATCCCAAGACCTTTGTCGGCTCAGGTAAGATAAAGGAAATAGAAAAATATATTAAAGAAAATAATATTGATATAGCAATATTTGATGATGAATTAACTCCCTCTCAAATAAGAAATTTAGAAAAAATACTTGAATGTAAAATTTTAGACAGAACAAATCTTATATTAGATATATTTGCAGGCAGAGCAAGGACAGCACATGCTAAAATACAGGTAGAATTAGCACAATATCAATATTTGTTACCACGACTTACAGGTATGTGGACGCATCTTTCAAAACAAAAAGGAGGAATAGGATTAAAAGGTCCCGGAGAAACAGAAATAGAAACCGATCGCCGTATTGTGCGCGATAAAATAACTTTATTAAAGAAAAAACTTAAAACTATTGATAAACAAAATTCCATACAACGGAAAAACAGAAAGTCCTTGGTTCGTATAGCACTGGTCGGATATACCAACGTCGGCAAGACCACTATCCTTAATATGCTTAGTAAATCAAATATCTTTACTGAAAACAAACTGTTTGCAACATTAGATACCACAGTAAGAAAAATAGTAATAAAAAATCTTCCTTTCCTGTTATCAGATACAGTCGGATTTATCCGTAAATTACCTTACAATCTTGTAGAATCTTTTAAATCAACTCTTGACGAGGTAGTAGAAGCTGATATATTAATACATGTTGTTGATATATCTCACCCAAATTTTGAACAACAAATTAATGTAGTAAAACAAACACTTACTGATATTAATGCTGTTAATAAACCAACAATTATGCTGTTTAACAAAATAGATATTCTTAATAAGTCAGAAATATATTTACAAAATAATAATATTAATAATCTGAAAAATATATGGATAGCAAAATCAAATATGCCTTGTTTGTTTATATCAGCAAAATATAAAAAAAATATTGAAGAGTTAAAACAAGTGCTGTATAATAAAGCTAAAGAAATACATTGCAAACGATATCCTTACAACAATTTATTATATTAATTTGGTCTATTTTTTGCCATAATCCTCATTTATTTTAATCCGTTGATAATATATCTATGGTTTTTTTATGTAAGTTTGTAAAAATAATTAACAAACAACATTTGTATGACACAACTATCAGTAGTAATTATAACTTATAATGAAGAAAAAAATATTGAACGATGTCTTGATTCAGTAAAAGATATTGCTGATGATATTATTGTTGTTGATTCATTTTCAACTGACAAAACACAACAAATATGTCTGTCAAAAGGAGTACGTTTCATTAAACATAAATTTGAAGGATATATAGAACAAAAAAATTTTGCTAATGCTCAGGCAAAATATCAACATATTCTTTCTCTTGATGCTGATGAAGCTATTTCCGATGAATTAAAAAAATCAATACTTGGTGTAAAAAATAATTGGCTATACGATGGATATATAATGAATCGTTTTACAAATTATTGTGGAAAATGGATAAAACATTGTGGCTGGTATCCTGATAAGAAGTTAAGGTTGTTTGATAAGACAAAAGGGAAATGGACAGGACTAAAAATACACGAAAAAGTTGAGTTAACGCCAAAAGCTACAACTTTTTTCTTAAAAGGCGATATATTACATTATTCTTATTATACTATTGCATCTCATATAGCACAAATAAATAAATTTTCTGATATTGCTGCTTTATCTCGTTTTGAAAAAGGTAAAAAAACTAATCTTTTCAAAATATTTTTTAGTCCTGTTTGCAAGTTTATTATAACATACTTTATCAGATTAGGGTTTCTTGATGGCTTTTATGGTTTTGTGATAAGTGTTAACTCTGCACATTCAACTTTTTTGAAACTTGTAAAATTGCGAAATCTTAATAAGGGCTTATAAAGAAATAATTCAGATATAATTGGAATAAAATTTTTAGATTGTGGAGACAAAAAAAAATATATGTTTTTTTAATAGTTGTAAAGCATGGGGCGGAGGAGAGAAATGGCATTATGACATAGCTGTTTGTCTGAAAAACAAAAGTTATAATATTATTTTAATAACAAACACAAAAAGCGAACTTTTTTTAAAAGCTGTTAGTTCAAATATTCAGACAATTTCAATAAATATCTCAAATTTAAGTTTTTTAAATCCTTTTAAAATATTTAAAATTTACCGGTTGTTTAAAAAACATTTAATCAATACAGTTATTCTTAATTTACCATCTGATTTGAAAGTTGCAGGAATATCTGCAAAAATTGCAGGCATAAATAATATCATTTATCGCAGAGGTAGTGCAATACCTGTTAAAAATTCTATTTTAAATCGTTTTTTGTTTAAAAAAATTGTAACAGAAGTTATTGTTAATTCAAATGAGACAAAACATACACTACTGACAAAAAATCCAAAAATGATTGATGCCAATAAAATAAAATTAGTTTATAATGGCATTGACTTAAAAAAGTATGACATCACAACAGCAAAAATATATAATGGTTTAAAAGATGAAATTGTTCTTGGTTCTGCCGGCAGATTATCAAAACAAAAGGGACAGAAATATTTAATTGATATTGCAAAAAAATTAAAATCAAAAAATATTAATTTTAGATTATTAATTGCAGGTCAAGGCAAATTATATAATGAACTTATAAATTATGCAAAAAAATTAAATGTAGAAAATGAAGTTATATTTTTAGGATTTGTCAAAGATATTAAGTCATTTATGAATAGTATAGATATCTTTTTATTAACATCATTATGGGAAGGTTTTGGCTATGTAATTGTTGAGGCAATGGCTTGTAACAAACCTGTTGTTGCGTTTAATGTAAGTAGTAATCCCGAAATAATTACTGATAATGAAACAGGTTTTTTAATTAATGATTTTGATACAGATAAATTTACTGATAAGCTTGAATTGTTAATTAATAATAAAGAATTAAGAAAAAAGTTTGGTGATAAAGCTCGCAATGTTGTTGAAAAAAAGTTTGAGATAAATAATACTGTTAAACAAATTGAACAAATAGTTACAAATTAATTTACTTTATGAATGGTTACATATTTTTTATAACAACATTATTTCTATCTTTGCACTATTTAGTGTCTGTTCGTAATGTCGTCATTTTTAAAAAAGTACACAAAAATTTTCCCTATAAAAATTTGATTTTTTTAAAAAAATTAATATTTATTTTTTTTTTACATAAAATATTTTTTTTAGTCG
>Ga0265594_1000467_pt1 | contig 33729 bp, 13 predicted proteins | sample saktaG_11_FD_190147 | JGI IMG/M metagenome (GOLD analysis project Ga0265594, IMG submission 190147) | Saline water microbial communities from Sakinaw Lake, British Columbia, Canada - sak_2011_5_24_80m | ecosystem: Environmental > Aquatic > Non-marine Saline and Alkaline > Saline ... | reverse complement strand
TAAAAATGATGTTTTGACGATTTTAAAGTGCTAATACACAGTTGTTTATGATTTAAAAAATTTGTTTTTCAATTTTAGTCGGATAATAGTGATACTTTTTATATATATTACTTATCTCAGAAGTAAGCAAAAATCTAACCTCATTATCAGAGTTAATATTAGTTTTTAGTTTATACTTATCTTTTAGTTTAAAAAGACCTTGTTCAGCAGGTATTAATTTTTCTTTTAGTTCTTTTGTCCATCCCGGATGAGTGAAGTCACCAGTTCCAACAACTTTTATTCCTTTAAGTTTTGCCCAGTATTCCAAATATTCAGGTGTAAGATTCTTACTTGTTGCTCTTGAATAATGAGAGTGTATATGAAAATCGCCAATAAATTTCATTGTTAAATGGTTTTATGGTTATATGGCTATATTGTTCAATTGTTCAATTGTTCTATTGTTCTATTGTTCAATGGCTAAAATACTTAAAATTATTAAACTTTATTATTCTGTTGTTCTGTTGTTCTATTGTTCCAAATTTCCAATTCAAAGCACAAAGTTCATAATCTGTAATTCGTAATCCATAATTTTTTAATTTTTAATTTTTCATAACTCATTTAAATATCTGAAAAACAAGCTGTTAGAATGTTAAAACATTTTGACAGAATGGTTGTTATAAATTTTTTCTTTATATTACCTTTGCAAAAAATAAAAATAAGATGGTAGTAGAAAAATATACAGAAGATACGGTTCGTTCGCTTGACTGGAAAGAACATATCAGATTGCGACCTGGAATGTATATAGGAAAACTCGGTGACGGAGCATCAAAAGATGATGGAATTTATGTTCTTATAAAAGAAGTTATTGACAATTCTGTTGATGAATTTATAATGGAATATGGCAATAGCATTGAGGTCTCTGTAAACGAAAAAAAAGTTACTGTCCGTGATTATGGAAGAGGAATACCTCTTGGAAAATTGATAGAATGTGTTTCAAAAATAAACACAGGTGCTAAATATGATTCAAAAGTATTTAAAAAGACCGTAGGATTAAATGGAATAGGTATAAAAGCTGTTAATGCTTTATCAGGTTACTTTTCTGCACAATCTGTAAGAGATGGAAAAAGTAAAATTGTCCATTTTGAACAAGGAAGATTAGTTAATGAACAAGACAAAACAAATATAGATTTAAAAGACGGGACAATAATAGATTTTATTCCTGACGAACAGATTTTCGGAAGTTTTCACTTTATAAGTGAACATATTGAAAAATTTCTATGGAATTATGTATTTTTAAATATCGGATTAAAGATATATTTTAATGGAGAAAAATTTTCTTCAAAAAATGGTTTGTTGGATTTGCTTGAACGTAATATTGACTCATCTGTTTTATATCCAATCATTCATATTAAAGAAGATGACCTGGAATTTGCTGTAACGCATTATTCAAATAAATATGGAGAAGAATATTATTCTTTTGTTAACGGGCAATATACAACACAGGGAGGAACGCATCAGGCAGCTTTTAGAGAAGCTATTGTAAAGACAATAAGAGAGTTCTACAAAAAGGACTTTGATGCTTCTGATATAAGGTCATCAATTACAGCAGCATTGAGCATAAAAGTTCAGGAACCTGTTTTTGAATCACAGACAAAGACAAAATTAGGTTCTATATATATGGAACCTAACGGCAAGACAGTGAGAAGCTATATAACAGATATTGTAAAAAGAAAACTTGATGACTTCCTTCATATTAACTCTGATATAGCTGATATTATATTAAAAAAAATACAACAGTCAGAAAAAGAACGTAAAGAGATTGTTAATATAAAGAAACTTGGAAGAGAGAGTATTAAAAAGGTCAGCATTCATAATAAAAAACTAAGGGATTGCAGAATTCACTATAACACAAATAATGACAGACGATTGGAATCTACATTATTTATAACAGAAGGCGACTCTGCAAGCGGCTCAATTACCAAGTCAAGAGATGTTAACACTCAGGCAGTATTCAGTTTAAAAGGCAAACCATTGAACTGCTATGGTATGAGCAAAAAAATCGTATATGAAAATGAAGAATTTAATCTTTTGCAATCAGCAATTAATATAGAAGAAGGTATTGAAAATATAAGGTATAATAATATAGTTATTGCAACTGATGCTGATGTTGATGGTATGCATATCCGTTTGTTGCTGTTAACATTTTTTCTTCAGTTTTATCCTGATTTAATTAAAAATGAGCATGTTTATATTCTGCAAACGCCTTTGTTTAGAGTTAGAAACAAGCAAAAGACAGTTTATTGTTATTCTGAAAAAGAAAAACAACAAGCAATATCAAAATTTTCTTATAAAACGGAAATAACAAGATTTAAAGGACTTGGTGAAATATCTCCTGATGAATTTAAGCATTTTATTGGCTCTTCAATGCGTCTTGAACCGGTGATGCTCAAGAGAAAATCTTCTGTTGAAGAGCTTATTTCTTTTTATATGGGCAAAAACACACCTGAAAGACAGGATTTTATTATTGATAATCTGAGAGTTGAACAGGATTTGGCAGAAATTTATTAAGACAAATAAATTAGTGGCAGGAGCATCGGCAGCAGCAGGAGCAGTATAAAATCTGTTATTTATAAGTTTTTTTAGATATTTTGGTATAAAAAAATTAGAATAAAATAATATTTTTTTTTTAAACCTGTCAGGACTGCCCCGTAGTGAAGAACGACCGTATCGGGGTTCTGCGAACTCTGTCAGGTCTAAATATTAATTAATTAGGATCTGCTCAAAAAGTCAAATGCCTGACCGATTTTGGGCTAAAGCCCTCTTGTTAACTTCAGTTTTAATCCCCGACCTGAAGGTCGGGGTAACTGATACTCAAATAGTTATAAAATATTTTATTTATCAGTTACCCCGCCATTTATGGCGGGGAACCGAGTTTAAAGCTAATTATGGGCTTTAGCCCAAAATACCGATGCAAGATTTTAATCTATAAATGTAATATAATACTGCAATAATCTTGCATTTCAGGATTTACCCCGTTAAATCTTGTTTTATTTAATGGAATTGTAACTTATTGATTATTAACTATTTAAGTATTTTTGAGCAAACCCTAATTAACTATCAATTTTCCTGTACTAATCAATCCATTATCAGAAGATATTTTATAAATATAAATTCCTTTACGAAGATTCTGCCTGCTAATAACAAACTTTTTACCTGTAATATTGGAAATTGACCTTACCTGCTCTCCTGTAATATTGTATAATTCAAATTTAAACGGTTGGTTCATTCCATTTATTTCAAAAACAGTAGTTGAATTAAACGGATTTGGATAAACTTTAACTGAAATTTTATTATCATAGATTATTGGTATATTACTGGTAACTGAATCAATATTCCCGATGGTATTAAATACTGTATTGGTAATAACAGGTGCATTAAAATCAAATATAATATTGGCTTTATTATTTATTACTGTGCCAATAGTATTTCCATGTTTTTGATGTATTTTATATTTCACAAAGCCGTGACTTTCCAGCTCATTAATATTACTGTCAGGTAATAGTATATTTGCAAAAGTCCATTGTAAAACATTGCTTCCCAAAATATTTAGAGTATAAGGATGACTGCTTGCCCCTGGTTGAATTGTGGTAATGTCAAGGTAAGAAGATAATGCATCATTTATCACTACATTAAAGGCAGTATCAGTGCCGGTATTTTGGAAATGAATAATATACTCCATTAGATCAGCAGAATCAATATAATGAAATGTTTCTGTCAGACCTTCCGGTTTTACCTGTTTATCATTAGGATCCCATGAAGAAGATACAACATTGCATGCTATTTCAACAAAATCATCCTGATCATCTTCAGGGACAACTGTTATCTGTCCTGTTACAAAAGTTTCCAAGCTGTCACCACACATCTCAACATTATCTTGAGGATGACTGTTTCCCGGGTGTCCGGGTCTTTGGTCTGCTTCCAACCTTATGGTATTTCCATTAGCAGTCCAACAGATAATTAAACTATCTCCTCCTGCAATCTGAAAAATTCCTGTATAAACAAGTATATTATTTTCATAAATGCGGTATTCGGATGTTCCGTCCATATCACCTTCTACAGGGTCTCCTGTATTATAAATTGTAAAGCATGCCAAACTATCGCTCACACATTCACCTTCAACTGCAACACTTGATTTATCCCATGTTGAATCAGCAGGAAAACACAAAGTATCAGGATAAATATGTGCTTTTACACATATAGTAGTTCCTATGAGTGATGAATCGCATGCCAGCCATATATTAAATTGAAAACTTCCACATACACCGGGATTTACAGTACCAATATCAAATACTAACATATTTCCATTCTGGGATATAAGATTTCCACCATCTAGATATGTCATATTGCTGTCTAATTCAATTTCTATTGTTGTATTATCAGCTGGTGCAGTTCCATTATTACAATATTGTACTGAATAATAATTATACATACAAGCCCTTAATGACCATGTTGAGATATCAACACTTAAAACAGGACAATAAAAGTCCGCTTCATTGGCAAAATCAATGTCTGATATGGTATCACCAAAAGCTTGTGTTACTGTTATAGTATAGTTATTTGTTGTATCAGGACAAAGTTGTTGCCATAATGTATTTGGTAATATCTGATTTAAAGTATAAGTTCCTGAATCTACCCACGCAGAGTAATTTCCATTTGCATCAGTTATTCCGTAATAGGGTCCGGGTTGAACTTCAATCATTACATTCTGCATTGGAAAGTCCCCGCCATTAAAGACACAATCACCATCAGTGTCGTTATATACCTTTCCTGTGATTAGATTAGGAAGATTAGAATTATAGATTACGTTTAAATCCCATGAAAAGACATATCCATTATCTATAGCCCAGTAATCACAAATTTCAATTGTCCACACACCATTCAAAGGGCATCCTATCAGACCTGAAAAACTTGCATCAGGATCATAATAGCCGGTATAACTTCCTGTATTAGTAGAATCTAATGTATATTCAGATGAATGATCATTTATAGTGCCAATTGTAGAAAACATCTCTGACCAGCAATAGTTCCAGCCAGTGCCAGATGGATTATCAGCAGGATCACAACCATTATCATAACTACCATGGCTATCTCCACCATAAGGTACTCCGAGATAACCATTACCCGATTGAATATATTCTTTTAGCACAGCACTCTGTCCATTAGGACAAATTATTCTAAACTCCAAGTCCCCAACAAAAGAATGTTCCATATTAACACATATAGATAAAATATCATTAACACCGGTAATTGTTTGTCCCGGGGCAAAGCCACTAAATTCAACATCAGTATTATAACATGGTCCACAATCAGGACCATCAGGGAGAAACATAGTACTGTCAAATCCTTCACTGGTTGATTTGATTGATTTATAAGAGCCGGCAAGATCTGCAGGAACAGAAGATTCACGGTCATACCCGGCATTTATATCCGAATTGTTTTTATAACTTAGAAATTTTTTATAGTCATTATATTTTTTTGTAAACTTTTTTTCAGGATAAAAAATTAATATTTTACCTGTGTTCCCTAAAATATAGTTTGTATATTTATCATAGTCGGTATTAAAGTTATATTTTAGGACATTAAATGTCTTTGGATTAAAATCAGATACATTTTCATTAAAATACTGAACTTTACCTGATGATATTTCATTTTTTAATGTAATTTCATTGATATTTTTACCTTGGACAGGTTTTCCTGGAACTTGTTTTCCCACAAAATATGAGTTGTCAAGATAAAAGTTATAATATAAGATTGTTTCGGGATTATCCTTTTGAAGTTGCTGAATATATGCTTTATCAAAACATTCATATAATCTTGCATCCGGTTTTACCTGATTAAGATATATCTCTGTCTTTTGAGCAAAAGAATAACTGTTTATTGCAAAAGCAATTGTTAGTAGAAACATAAGTTTTGTTTTCATAATTTTTATAGTTTTTAGTTAAACAATAATATTTTTTTATTAAAAAATTAAAATAAGGATTTTAGCATACAAAACTACAACATTTTTTGTTAAAAGTCAAGTGATTTTTAATATTTTTTCAAAAAAAGTTATTAAAAAGTTAAAATATTTTTTCTTTAAGACCCTGTCAGGTTTACCCTGACAGGTCTAAATATTAATTAATTAATTAATTAATTAATTAATTAACTATCAATTTCCCTGTACTAATTAATCCATTATCAGAAGATATTTTATAAATATAAATCCCTTTACAAAGATTTTTTCTGGTAATAACAAACTTTTTATCTGTAATATTAGAAATTGACCTTACCTGCTCTCCTGTAATATTGTATAATTCAAATTTAAACGGCTGGTTCATTCCCTGAATTTCAAAAACAGTTGTTGAATTAAACGGATTTGGATAAACTTTAACAGAAATATCCTTATCATAGATTACTGGTACATTCGTAATGAGTGAATCAATTTTCCCAATGGTATTAAATACCGTATTGGTAATAACAGGTTCATTAAAATCAAATACAATATTAGCTTTATTATTTATTACTGTGCCAATGGTATTCCCATGTTTCTGGTGTATTTTATATTTCAAAAAACCATGACTTTCCGGCTCATTAATATTACTGTCAGGCAACAGTATATTTGCAAAAGTCCATTGTAAAACATTGCTTCCGAAAATGTTTAGAGTATAAGGATGACTGCTTGCCCCGGGTTGAATTGTGGTAATGTCAAGGTGAGAAGATAATGTATCATATATCACTACATTAAAGGCAGTATCTGTGCCGGTATTTTGGAAATGAATAATATACTCCATCACATCAGCAGAATCAACATAATGAAATGTTTCTGTCAGACCTTCCGGTTTTACCTGTTTATCATTAGGGTCATAAGAACCAATAGCTACGTGGCAATCTATTTCAACGAAATAATCCTGATCATCTTCAGGGACAACTGTTATTTGTCCTGTTACAAAAGTTCCAGTGCTATCGCCACACATCTCAACATTATCCTGTGGATGACTGTTGCCCGGATGTCCGGGTCTTTGGTCTGCTTCCAACCTTATGGTATTTCCATTAGCAGACCAGCAGATAACAGAACTATCTCCTCCTGCAATCTGGAAAGTTCCTGTATAAACAAGTATATTATTTTCATAAATGCGGTATTCGGATGTTCCGTCCATATCACCTTCTACAGGGTCGCCTGTATTATAAATTGTAAAGCATGCCAAACTATCGCTTACACATTCACCTTGAACTGCAACACTTGATTTATCCCATGTTGAATCAGCAGGAAAGCACAAAGTATCAGGATAAATATTGGCTTTTACACACATAGTTTGTCCTATAAGTGACATATCACAATCCACATATACATAAAAGTAAAATGAACTACATTGACCGGGATTTACAGTGCCAATATCAAAAGTTAGAATATTTCCTGTTTGAGATATTAAATTTCCACCTCCTGTATAAGTCATATTTGCATCAAGTTCAACTTTTATTGTTGCATTATCAGCTTGTATGGTTCCGTTGTTACAATAACTGACCGAATAAGTTGAAGTAAAACAAGGTCTTATTGCCCATGTAGAAATATCAACACTAAGACTGGGACAGTAAACATCTGGCTGAACACCAAAATTAATATTTGAAATGGTATCAGTAGAAGAAATAATATCAACAACATAATAATCCGGGTAAACTGGGCAATTTTGCTGCCATAACGAATTTGGAAGCATAATACTTACAGTATATGTGCCTGTATCAATTAAAAAATAATAAAATCCGTCGGAATTAGTCATTGTATAATAAGGACCTGGAATTGCCTGAAGTAACCAGTTCTGCAGACCATATTCATTTATATTCTGAATACAATCTGCATTCATATCATTGAATATTTTTCCTGAAATATTTGCATGTTCAATATTAAAACACTGACAACCTAAAGAATCTAATTGTACTATTCCATAGGTAATATCTGAACCTAAAGAATTAGAAGCAATTAAAGTTACAGTATATAATCCTTCCTGCGCATACCAGTGTGTTGGATTTTGAGCCGTTGAAGTTCCTCCATCACCAAAATCCCAAAGCCAGGATGCAGGAATGTTTATGGAAAGATCAGTAAATTGAACATGATACATTGCCATTGAATCTTGAAAGAAACAAGTACAGGAAAAATTTGCAACAGGAGGTTGTGTGGGCATTTCATCTATCACTACACAGTCGCTTGCCAAACAACCATTTACATCTGTAACTGTTACACAATACATTCCATAAGTAATAACATTAAGTGTTTGAAGATTACTTCCATTATTCCAAAAATAATCAATAAAGCCTGCTCCTGCATCCAACACAATAGTATCAGGTTGTGTAGTAAGTATATCAGTACCTAAATTAACAACAGGTGGAGAATATATAGTAATATAGCCAATTTTAGTTAATGAATCTGAGCCAGAAGCATTGGAAACTATCAGAGTTACATCATAAGTTCCTGATGCCATATACCATATATTTGGGTTTTGAGCAGTAGAGGTAGAAGGATATCCTCCCTGAAATGTCCAGTTCCAACTGGTTGGGCTATTTGTGCTTAAATCTGTAAAATTAATCCAGACACTATCATAACCACAAATAACAGTTTGACTTGCAGTAAAATCAGCCACAGGTGCCTGAGCAAAAGAATAACTGTTTATTGCAAAAGCAATTGCTAGAAGAAACATAAGTTTTGTTTTCATAATTTTTATAGTTTTTAGTTAAACAATAATATTTTTTTATTAAAAAATTAAAATAGAAATTTTAGCAAACAAAATTACAACATTTTTTATAAAAAGTCAAGTGTTTTTTAATATTTTTTTAAAAAAAAATTTGAGATATTTTTGCTAATCCTTATTATTCTTATGATACCTGATTTAAAATTTTATTTATTATTATTATTTTGATTTTTTGTAATTTTTTTTTAATTATTCTTAAAATTATGTAGATAAATCATGCTTTTCGATATTTTTTATGGATAAAGAAATATGTTAGGTGTATATGTATATAAGGCACAAAGGCATAAAGATATAAGGTATAAGGCACAAAGGCACAAAGGCATAAAGGTATAAGGTATAAGGTATAAAGGTATAAAGGTATAGCAGAAATTATATTTAAAAATATTATTATCTAACGGGGTAAATCTCTATTGCGTGCATTGCGGTTCAGTCGGGCGCCTGACCGATACTGAATCCATTGATAAATTGCTGTAAGTTGAAACTTCATAAATTCTTGATAACTGTAAAACGGTTATCTTTTTTCTTCAATTTGTTTTACCTTTTCTTTTTTGAACTTTTTACTAAAAATTCTTATAATTTTTTTATTTTTGCTCATATATCAAATTTAAAAGTTATTAACCAAACTTTTTGTCAACCTATATTATGAGAGGACAGTTACATTAATTTGTATAAAAACTATGTATAAATCATTGAAAAAGAGATTACTGACAATATTCATTATTATTTTATTCTGTTTTACAGGATATGGTATTTATATATATATATCAAACATAAAAATATTTGAGCCGGTAACTATATCTGTTAACGGCTTAGACAATAGTGAATTTGACTATATAAAGGTCTATGGCATCTCACCAGCAGGAAAAATTCTTAAATTAAGCAGATTTAATACTTTATATGAGTGGAGCAGCTATAGTAAAGATAATGAAACCAATAATTTTGTATGGGATAGTTATTATTGTTATTACAAAAAAATAATGCTATGTGCCAATGATAGTATAATTAATAAAATAAAACGTATTGATATTAAAATTGGTAAGACAAACTATACTTATGACAATAAAAAATTTAAACAACAATGGGTCAAAGTAAAAGAGCAGTCAAAGATAACAACTTATGAACTTCCTGATAATGTAAGAGGAAATACAGGAATAATTCATAAACTTATGTCTGTTTTTTATTTAAGCGGACTTATGAAAACAATACTGATTTTATGTTTAGTAATAATACCTTTAATAATAATATTCTACTTTATTTATATTAAAGACAAATCATTTTTTACAAGAATTTATACAAAATCAGAATTAATATTTAACAAGTTATTAAAGAAAAATAGTTTTAAGATAATACTTATTTTATGTCTAATAATAATTTATTATATAATTTTTTTACAAAAAGTTCATTTTACAGATTATGCTGATATTAATGGCGATGCTCTTCAGTATCAATCAATAGGTGTAAATTTTGCAAAAGGACATGGATTTCAAAGACAAGGCAAGATAGAAGATGTTGATGTATATAAGTTTGATTATTATACTGACTATACAATGTTTGATAAGTTTAATAATTCAAAACCCGGTTATGATTTTTATATAACTCCCGGTTATCCGTTATTTCTCGGTGTAACATATAAAATATTTGGTGTTAAGCCAATAGTTGTAAAAAGCATACAGTTATTGTTGTTAATTATAGTTGCTGCATTTTTACCATTAATAGGTCATTATTTTTGGAAATTTTCGGGTTTTATCAGCGGATTAATTGCAAGTCCTGTTTTTATTGCTTATAATTACAAACTCTCTGAAGGAATACAGACAGAACCATTGATTGTATTTTTTGTTTTTTTGATAGTGTTGTCTTATATGTATTTTAAATCAAAAAATAATTTATTATCATCTGTTATTCTTGGTGTTGTTTTTGGATTAGGTTTATTGATTAAAGGAACGTTTGTGTTTATCCCATTTTTGTTTTTCTTATACTTGTTAATCAGATATTACAAAGAAAAAAATAAAAATATATTAAAAAATCTCTTAGTAATGCTAACAGTATTTGTTTTAACAATAATTCCATGGTCAATATATGCTACAAAAAAAGCCCATTCTTCTAATATTTTATTTAAACATATAAAAGAAGTTTTGTTAGATAACAAAATTTCAGAGCAACAAAAAACACATATACTAAATAGCATTTCGCCTTATTCTATCAAATCATTTTTATTAAATGATAGTATATGCAAAAAAGATAAAGCAGATAAACTAAGCAGTATGATAAAAAATAATAAATTAATTATTTTATCTACTAATAAAGACAACATTTTGTTAGATGGCAATAATGAGTATGCTACAGATGGAAGATGGCATCCTGAATGGCGAAAAGATATAAAAAACAGAGATAAATATTTTTATAATAACGATAATATTGGAAGTTCACGGTCTGTAAAAAGAACAATTAATTTTTATAAACATCATCCTAAGTTGATATATAAACTGCCTATAGCCAAAATAACAACAGGATATACTTACTTTCCTTTATTATGTATTATTATGATTTTATTTATTATTGAGTCCTTTGGTTTTCTTATTTATAAATATATTAAAAACAAATTGTATTATATATCTTATTTAAAATTTTCAATAATTTTTATTGCTTTAATGCTTATTACATTCGCTTTATATTGGTATAAAATTTATTTATTCTTTAATATTAACAATCATTTTCTTATATTAATATTGCCTTTCCTGTTATTTTTATTTCTTACAAAAGGGAAACATACATTATTTAAAGTTCCGTATATATTTTATATTATTTTTATAAACTTTTTTCTTATTACAATTATTTTTTATGCTGATGAAAGGCATATAAAAGTGATGGATTTTATATTTATCATTGTATCAATACAGTATATGCTGAGATATATAGGTTGTGCAATAAAGAATATTGTAAAATATTAAGGGCTTGTAAAAAAATAAAATGAATCAGTTACAATAAATATCCCGATAAATACAGCGATTTGCAACAGCATTTATTAAAATATTTTTTTTTCAAAATCGTATCAGTATAATTTTAATAATTAGGAATTAATAAAAATCATATTATTTTTGTATCAAATTAAAAAAAAACATATTATTAACTTAAAATTTGAAAAAATATGAAAAAAATTACAAAAAAATTAATGATTACATTAGTAAATCTGCTAATCATCACATCAGTCTGGGCACAAAGCCCACAATCATTCAAATATCAGGCAATAGCAAGAGATGCAAATGGCGATGTATTAGATGAACAAAATGTATCTTTAAGAATAAGCATTTTAAAAACATCTGTAGTAGGATTAGAAGTTTATAAAGAAACCTTTACAGCAACAACAAATAATTTTGGTCTGATAAACCTGAATATTGGAACAGGAACACCGGTAACAGGAGATTTTATAACAATTGACTGGGCTAATGACAGCTATTTTATAAAAGTAGAAATGGACCCGACAGGTGGAACAACTTATCAGGCAATGGGAACTTCACAACTGTTATCTGTGCCTTATGCTTTACACGCAAAAACAGCAGAATCAGTAATAGAAACTGACTCTTCTGATTGGAAATTATCAGGTAATACAGGCACAATATCAGGAACTGATTTTATTGGCACAACAGATAATCAGGATTTTGATATAAGAACTAATAATGCTATAAAATGGCGTTTTAAGACCAATGGAACATTAGAATTCTTAAATACCGGAAATTCTATTTTTATTGGTATAGGAGCTGGTGCTAATGATGATTTAAGTGATAATAGAAATATTTTTATTGGTAATTCTTCAGGAAATTTAAATACAACAGGTTCTTATAATACTGCAAATGGTTTTGATGCACTTTATTCAAATACAACAGGAAATTATAATACCGCCAATGGTTATTGGACACTTTATGAAAATACAACAGGTTCTTATAATATTGTCAATGGTTATGAAGCACTTTATTATAATACAACAGGTTCTTCCAATGTTGCTATAGGATCAAGTAGTTTATTTAAAAATACCGACCGTTCAAATCTTGTAGCAATAGGTGATTCTGCTTTATTTAATAATGGAACCGGCGCAACTAATTCGTGGGAAGCAATAGGAAACACTGCAATTGGTTCAAAAGCATTATATTCAAATACAATAGGAAATAATAATACTGCTATTGGTTTTCAGGCACTTTATTATAATACAACAGGTTCTTTTAATACCGCCAATGGTTATAAAGCACTTTATTATAATACAACAGGAACAACTAATACCGCCAATGGTTTTTATGCTCTTTATTATAATACAACAGGAACAAATAATTCTGCCAATGCTTATCGTGCACTTTTCAGTAATACAACAGGAAATAATAATACTGCAAATGGTTATCTAGCTCTTTATTATAATACAACAGGTTCTTCCAATGTTGCTATAGGGACAAGGAGCTTATATAAAAATACCGACCGTTCAAATCTTGTAGCAATAGGTGATTCTGCCTTATTTAATAATGGAACCGGCGCAACAACTTCGTTTGACGCAACAGAAAATACTGCTATTGGTCATAAAGCATTATATTCAAATACAACAGGATATTCTAATACTGCAAATGGTTCTGATGCACTTTTCAGTAATACAACAGGACATGATAATACCGCCAATGGTCATTATGCACTTTCTTATAATACAACAGGTTCTTATAATACCGCCAATGGTCATTATGCACTTTATTCAAATACAACAGGAAATGATAATACTGCAAATGGTTCTGATGCACTTTTCAGTAATACAACAGGAATTTATAATACCGCCAATGGTTATTATGCACTTTATTATAATACAACAGGATATGATAATACCGCCAATGGTTTTGCAGCACTTTATTCAAATACAACAGGAAATTATAATACCGCATTAGGTTATTTTGCTTTTTCAAATGGTGCTGATTATACAAATAGTACAGCACTTGGTTATAGTACAGCAATTATAGCAAGTAACCAAATAAGATTGGGTAATAGCTCTGTTTTAAGCATTGGTGGTCAGGTTGGCTGGACAACTATAAGTGATAAACGTTTTAAAAAAGATGTCATGGAAAATGTGCCTGGGTTAAATTTTATTATGAAATTAAAACCTGTAACTTATCATCTTGATATGAATGCCATAGCAAGATTTTTAAATACACCGGATAGTTTGCGGTTAAAAGATGCTGAAGCAATAAAAGCAAATATGCTACAAACAGGTTTTCTTGCACAGGATGTAGAAAAATCTGCTAAGGAAATTGGCTTTGATTTTAGCGGCGTTGATGCACCAAAAAATGAAAATGACCACTATGGCTTACGTTATGCTGAATTTGTAGTTCCTCTGGTAAAAGCTACACAAGAACAACAAAAGATTATTGAAGAACAGCAAAAAGAAATAGAAATGTTGAAACAATTGATTTTTGATATACAAAAAAAAATGGAGAAGAATTAAAAATAAATCAGGATTAATAAAAATTATATTCTTTTTGCATTAAACCAACGGGTTAACCCGTTGGTTATTATATCGGTCATGTGTCCGATTGATACATTCTTTTTGTATTTCTGTTCATCATCAGTTTAAATTAAAAAAAAATATAATTAACATTTCATCAGGCAACTGCCTGATCAATGTAAACATTTAAATAAATTCAATATAAATCTTAAAAATTAAAAAAAATTATGAAAAAAACAATTCTAATTATCTTTATTGGACTTGGCTTTAGTACTGTCTTTAGTCAATCATTAGAGCCAACAGTAACAGCATGTGCCGGTAATTATTTTCAGGGAACAAGCGCAACACTTAGCTGGACACTCGGAGAACCTGTTACAGAAACATTCTCAAATGGTAATAATATCTTAACACAAGGTTTTCAGCAAAGTAAATATACAATAGTTAATATTGAAGAAATTAATGACAATGCTCATCAAATAAATGTATATCCTAATCCTTCAAATGATTTGATAAATATTGAATACAAAAAAGAACACAAGGATATGATAATTGAACTATTTGATGTTCAAGGCAGAAAACTTGTTTCAAAAGAAATGAAAAATAACGAAACAAAAAAACAAATAAATTTGAATTCCTTTTCAATAGCAGATTACTTTTTAAGGATTTCAACAAAAGACGGGGAATTACTGAAAACTTTTAAAATCATAAAACGTTAAACTTTAAAATTACGGATTACGGATTATGGATTGTTGGTTAATAAAAAAGTACTTGAAAAGTACTGTCATTCTGAGCGTAGCGAAGAATTCCATTCATAATATTACTGACACTCCAAAGAACGTTTTTTTATGTTGATAATTCGTTTATGAATAAGATTCTTCGTTTCACTCAGAATGATAGCAATATTTAACAAATAATAAACAATATAACAATTTACTAATTTTTTGTATTAATTCGTGTTAATTCGTATAATTTGTGTCTAACAATTTAATTTGACTTTTTAACAAATCAATCTTTAAATAATTAATTAATTAACTAAAAAAATTAAAAAATATGAAAAAAATTACAAAAAAATTAATGATTACATTAGTAAATTTACTAATTATCACATCAGCAAATTTGCTAATCAGTTCATCTGTCTATGCACAAAGTCCACAATCATTCAAATATCAGGCAATAGTAAGAGATGCAAATGGCGATGTATTAGATGAACAAAATGTATCTTTAAGAATAAGCATTTTAAAAACATCTGCAACAGGAACAGTTATTTATAGCGAAACACATTCAGAAGCAACAAACAATTTTGGTCTGATAAATCTGAATATTGGAACAGGCACACCGGTAACAGGAGATTTTTCAACAATTGACTGGGCTAGTGACAGCTATTTTATAAAAGTAGAAATGGACCCGACAGGTGGAACATCTTATCAGGCAATGGGAACTTCACAACTGTTATCTGTGCCTTATGCTTTGCATGCAAACACAGCAGAAACAGCTACAGAAACAGACCCTGTATTTGGTTCATCAGTAGCAAGTGGCATAACAGGAACAGATACAGCAAACTGGAATACTGCTTATAACTGGGGCGACCACTCACTGGCAGGTTATTTAACATCTGAATCTTCTGATTGGAAATTATCAGGTAATACAGGCACAATATCAGGAACTGATTTTATTGGCACAACAGATAATCAGGATTTTGATATAAGAACTAATAATGCTATAAAATGGCGTTTTAAGACCAATGGAACATTAGAATTCTTAAATACCGGAAATTCCGTTTTTATTGGTGAAGGAGCTGGTGCTAATGATGATTTAAGTAATAATGAAAATGTTTTTGTCGGTTATCAATCAGGAAATTCAAATACAACAGGATATTATAATACCGCCAATGGTACTAAAGCACTTTATTCAAATACAACAGGATATAAAAATACCGCCAATGGTTCTAAAGCATTATATTCAAATACAACAGGTTCTTATAATACCGCCAATGGTTATTATGCACTTTATTCAAATACAACAGGAAATAATAATACCGCCAATGGTTATTATGCACTTAGATTAAATACAACAGGAAATTTTAATACCGCCAATGGTTATTATGCACTTTATTCAAATACAACAGGAACTGGGAATACCACAAATGGTTATTTTGCACTTACTTTTAATACAACAGGAAATTATAATACCGCCAATGGTTATTGGACACTTTATTCAAATACAACAGGTTCTTCTAATGTTGCTATAGGGACAAGGAGCTTATATAAAAATACCGACCGTTCAAATCTTGTAGCAATAGGTGATTCTGCCTTATTTAATAATGGAACCGGCGCAACAACTTCGTATGAGGCAACAGAAAACACTGCTATTGGTCATAAAGCATTATATTTCAATACAACAGGATATTCTAATACTGCAAATGGTTCTGATGCACTTTTCAGTAATACAACAGGATATAAAAATACCGCCAATGGTTATTATGCACTTTATTCAAATACAACAGGATATAATAATACCGCCAATGGTTATTATGCACTTTATTCAAATACAACAGGATATAAAAATACCGCCAATGGTTATTATGCACTTGTATTAAATACAACAGGAAATTTTAATACCGCCAATGGTTATTATGCACTTTATTCAAATACAACAGGAAGTAATAATACCGCCAATGGTAATAATGCACTTCATTCAAATACAACAGGAAATGATAATACCGCATTAGGTTATTATGCTTTTTTTTCTGGTGGTGCTTATGAAAATAGTACAGCACTTGGTTACAATGCAGCAATTACTGCAAGTAACCAAATAAGATTGGGTAATAACTCTGTTACAAGCATTGGTGGTTATCCTGCATGGACAAGTCTAAGTGATAAGCGTTTTAAAAAAGATGTCAGGGAAAATGTGCCTGGGTTAAATTTTATTATGAAGTTAAAACCTGTAACCTATCATCTTGATATGAATGCCATAGCAAGATTTTTAAATACACCGGATAGTTTACGATTAAAAGATGCTGAAGCAATAAAAGCAAATATGCTACAAACAGGTTTTCTTGCACAGGATGTAGAAAAATCTGCTCAGGAAATTGGCTTTGATTTTAGCGGCGTTGATGCACCAAAAAATGAAAATGACCATTATGGCTTACGTTATGCTGAATTTGTAGTTCCTCTGGTAAAAGCAGTTCAGGAACAACAAAAAGAGATAGAATTACTTAAAAAAGAAATAGAATTACTTAAGAAGAATAAATAAAGATGTGAGTAAATTCTGATTTACCCCGTTTGATGTTATCCTATGGTGTAAAGTTGTGATATTTAGTCAATAGAACATTTTCCGTAACTTCTCAATAAGTTGTGGCAGATAGTTAAACCGAACAATAGAACCCCGATACGCTCATATTTCGCTACGGGGCAGGCATTTGAACAATAGAATTAAGAATAGCGAAGTAAAAATGAACAATCAGGCAACTGCCTGATGGGATTTGTTTGAAAGTTAAAAGTTTGAATTTGGGATTTTCTAATTGGGATTTATTTTGAATTTGGAATTTTGAACTTGGAATTTATTTTTAATTAATGGTTCTTCGATAAAATGTGTGGAAAAAATATTGGACAGACAAAAATTATAATTGACATAAAAAATGACCAATATCCAATGTGCCGAGGTCTAATTGGTCATTAGAAATTGGAATTTGATTAGGTCAATTAGGTTAATTAGAGCAATTAGAAATTTAATTATCATTAACATGTTTTTAATGATAAAATTGTAAGAGATAAATTTATACCATTATACATATATACTCTCTTTCACCCATAAAAAATACCGAAGTGCCAATTAATATCATTACTTTTTGAGAGGATACAAAAAAATATTGTCTGTGATAAATTATCTAAATAAAATTTGTTCTCTGTCAGGTCCAACAGATATAAATGATACCGGCACTTTTGTTTCCTGCTCAATAAAATTAATATAATCTGAAAGTTCTTTTGGTATTTGTTTTATTGAATCTATTTTTCCAATATCAGTATTCCAGCTTTTAAATTCTTTGTATATTGGAGTGATATTTTCTTTTGTTATCTCATAAGGCAGGTAGTTGATTACGTTTCCTTTGTATATATAATTTGTGCAAGCTTTAAATTTATCAAAATCACTTAAAATATCTATTTTACTAATTATAAGGTCTGTAACACCATTTAGCATTATAGAATATTTCAGAGCAGGAATATCCAGCCAACCGCATCTTCTTGGTCTTCCTGTTGTGGCACCAAATTCATGCCCTTTGTTTTGAAGTTTTTTACCATATTCATCAAATAATTCTGTTGGAAAAGGTCCGTTTCCTACACGAGTGCAATATGCTTTGGATATTCCAAAGACCTTGCCTATTTTGTTAGGTGCAATACCTAATCCTGTGCATACTCCTGCGCAAATAGTATTTGATGAAGTAACAAAAGGATATGAACCAAAATCAATATCAAGTAAAGTGCCCTGAGCTCCTTCAGCTAATACGGATTTGTTTTTTTGTAAAGCATCATTTATAAAATACTCACTATCAATAAGTTGCATTGATTTCAAAAATTCAATTGCATTAAACCATTTTTCTTCATATATTTTAAATTTATATCCATCTATCAGATATTCATCATAGTTAAAGCCATAAGAATCAATAATTTGCAAATGATGTTTTTTTAATGACTCATATTTATTTTTGAAATCAGGAGAAAATATATCGCCTGTTCTGATATTATTTCTATTGATTTTGTCAGTATATGCAGGTCCTATTCCTTTAAGAGTGGAGCCAATTTTTAACTTTCCTTTGGCTGTTTCATAAGTTGCATCAAGCAATCTGTGAGTAGGCAATATAAGATGTGCTTTTTTTGATATTAACAGATTGTCTTTTGCATTAATATTAGCATTTTTTAAGTCATTTATCTCTTTATTTAATATTACAGGGTCAATTACAACTCCATTGCCTATTATATTAGTAACATTTTTGTGAAATATCCCTGAAGGTATTATATGTAATACATATTTATTTTTATCAAATTCAATAGTATGTCCTGCATTAGCTCCGCCTTGAAATCTTGCAACTATGTCATATTTAGATGTTAACACATCAACTATTTTTCCTTTTCCTTCGTCTCCCCATTGAAGACCCAATAATACATCAACTTTCATATATTTATATTTTTAACAAGACATAAGACACAAGTAAAAATTAAAAATTCGTAATCTGCTAATCTGCTAATCCTCTAATCTGTTATTTTGATTATATCTCCTGCTTGATAATAATTTTTCGGTCTTTCATTTTTTTAAATAATCAATATATCCATTAATGTTTTTAATTATTTTAAATATATCTGATTTGAATTCTTCAAATGTTTCTTCTGATATATAATTTTCGTCTAATGCAACAGTAAAATTGTCTAACAGTTCATAAAGAGAACCTCTTGATTGTCGGCAGAATTGTATATTTTCTTTATAATGATATCTGCCGTATCCCTGTGCAATATCAGATGTTATTGCTCTTGATACTATGGTCATTCGTTCAATTAATTTATGTTCTTCATCAAAAGGGAATGTTTTTATTAGTTCAAAATTTTTTTTCCTTAATTCTCTGCTTTCTTTCCAAACATCTAATGTTTCAAAAGTTGATTTTATGTTTACTGACTCCATATTTCTTTTGTATTTATAGATTAATGTTATATTTTTTATGCTGAATTAAAGTTCAAATTTATTTATTTATTTATTTTATTTGCTTAATATAAATGTAATGTAATATAATTTTAAATCTTAACACGTAATACTTTTTTTATACCATCAACTTTTTCCATGTTTTTAATTAAATAATCTAATCGCTGTTTATCTTGTATAAAAAGAGCAATAGTTCCTTCAAATATTCCATCATTACTATCAAAATTAATAGATTGAATATTAATATTTAGTTCACTGGATATAATTTTTGTAATACTACTTACAATTCCAACTTTATCTATACCTGTAAATTTTATTTTGGCTAAAAAAACCAAAGAATTTTCATCAATCCATTTTACTTGTATAATTCTGTTTCCATATTTTGACATTAATTGAGTTGCATATTTACAATTTGTTCTGTGAATCTCTATTTTTTCATCTGAAGATATAAGTCCAAAAACCTTATCGCCTGATATAGGATTACAACATGAAGCAAAATTATATTTTATCTTACTTGTTTTATCTCCAAGTAATAATGCATTATGTTTATCTTTTAAATTGATTATCTCTTTTTTAATTATCTTATCTTCTGTTTTTTTTGATTTAGCAAAAGGATTTTTAAAATTTATATATTTATGCCATGTTTTATTGTCATTATAAAAAGTTTTAAATTCTTTAATTCCTATTTTTTTTGTTGCAACATTATAAAACATATCCTGTTCTGTATCTATATTATAATATGCTTTAAGTTTATTGATATTAGAACTATCATATTTAAGTTTTACTTGCTCAAAAAATTCTTTAAGTATTTTTTCTCCTTGTATAATTAAGCCCTTTTTTTCTTTTTTTATAAATTCTTTTATCTTGCTTTTTGCTCTGGCTGTAACTGCTAATTTAAGCCAATCTTCTTTAGGTCTTTGTTTTTCTGATGTAATTAGTTCTATTTGGTCACCACTTTTTAGTTCGTATTTAAGAGGCACTAACTTATGATTTACATTTGCACTAATACAGTTATTGCCTATCTGTGTATGTATTCCATAAGCAAAATCAAGAATTGTAGAACCAGCAGGTAATGTTCTTAATTCTCCTTTTGGTGTAAACACAAAAATTTCTTTTGAAAAAAGATTGAGTTTAAAGTCATCAACAAAATCAAGAGCATCTGACTCATTACTCTTAAGTAGTTCGCTTATTCTAATTAACCATTTATCTAAACTGCTTTCCTGTTTAACGGACTCTTTATATTTCCAGTGAGCAGCATATCCCTTTTCTGCTATTTGATCCATCTTTTCTGACCTTATTTGGACTTCAACCCAATCGCCTGTCTTACTCATTACTGTTGTATGTAATGCTTCATAGCCATTTGCCTTAGGTATAGAAATCCAATCACGCAAACGGTCAGGATTGGGACGGTATAAATCTGTGATCATAGAATAGACATTCCAGCAGTCATTTTTTTCATTTTCTAAAGAAGAATCAATTATTATCCTTATAGCAAACAAATCATAAACTTCTTCAAAAGATATTCCTTTTTTCTTCATCTTATTCCAAATAGAACTTATAGATTTTATTCTGTCAATTATTTTATGTTTAATATTTTTTACTTTAAGTGCTTTTGTTATTGGATATTTAAATTTATTGATGAATTTCTTCCTTTCTAATTCAGTTTCTTTAATTCTTAATAATATAGATTGATAAATTTCCGGATCTATATATTTTAATGATAAATCTTCTAATTCGTCTTTAATATTATAAAGGTTAAGTCTATGAGCAAGAGGAGCGTATATATAAACAGTTTCAGAAGCAATTTTAAGTTGCTTTTCATGAGGCATTGCATCCAAAGTCCTCATATTATGCAATCTGTCAGCTATTTTGATAAGTATAACACGGACATCATCAGACAAAGTAAATAGCATCTTCTTAAAGTTCTCTGCCTGAATAGAATATGATGTTGATTGGTCAAAAATCTCTGAAATCTTAGTTAGCCCATCAATAATTTTTGCTATCTCTTTACCAAATATTCCTCTTATGTCATCTAAAGTATAGTCCGTATCTTCAACAACATCGTGTAATAAAGCACAAACAACAGATGTAACATCAAGACATATCTCAGTAGTAATTATACGTGCTACTGCAATAGGATGATAAATATAGGGCTCACCTGTTTTCCTCCTCATATCTTTATGAGCATCTACAGCAAGCTCAAAAGCTTTTCTTATAAGTTTATTATCTTGTTTACTTGTATTTTTACAAGCACTTAATAAACTCCTGTATCTTTTTAATATCTCTTTCCTTTCAACTTCTGTATCAATTAAATAATTCATATCTTAATTTCTTACTAATAATTTTTTTCCTATAGCCCAAACCCTCGGAATTTTAAAAACCCCGAGGGTTTTTTTGGCAACTGCCAGACTATTTAACGGGGTAAATAATTTGATTATTGTGATTTGTTATTTTTAATATTTAGTATAAGTTTTGACTTTACGAACAAACTCTAACTTTTTAATACAAAAATACATTAAAATATTATTCTTTTTAAAAAATATTTTTTTATTTTTTAAAAATTAAATTATCTTTGCATATTCTTTTAAAAAAATATTAACCTTAAAAATAATTATTATGAAAAAAATTATTCTATCAATTGCTATTTTAACAATTTATTTTTCTGTTTTTGCTCAAACAGTTGTTTTTAACGAAGATTTTGAATCCGGTTTAAGTGTAACTTCTTCCGGCACACCAGTATGGGCTGTTAGTACAAATCTGTTTAACAGTGGCTCAAAATCCGACTCAAACAGAGTAGCTACAAATGACACTTCATATTTAACCACTAATGCATTTAACACTGTTGGTAATTCGTTTGTTATCCTTGAGTTTGCTCATATATGCAAAATAGAATCACAAGATGCAGCTGAAATACAGGTATCTAATAATAATGGCGTAAGCTGGACAACTTTAACAGAAACAGAATATTTAGGCACGGGCTTGTTTACAGCATCAACAGGTAATAAATTTACCGCTAACACATATTCCGGATGGTTATCAGGAAATAATGGTGCTATCCCTGCAAGTTCATGGTGGAGAAACGAACAGTTTGATATATCTTCAATAGCAGCAAATGAAACACAGGTTAAAGTTCGCTTTATCCTTCGTGATGCAAATGGTAATGGAAATAATGGAAATTATGGCTGGCTAATAGATGATATTAAAGTAACTGCTGCTACTTATGAATTTACTCCTCCTGTTATTAACTTTAATGCTCCTGTTCTTCAGGATACTGTTTATTCTACAGGACCTTTTGAAATATCTGCCGAAATTACTGATGCTTTCGGTATTGACACTGCTTATATTGTATATAATGTTAATGGAGGAACTAACGATACTATTGGAATGTCAAACATAGCAGGAAATACTTATACAGAATATATTCCAGGTTGTTCATATCAAAATGAAATTCAGTATCATATCTGTGCTGTTGATGCTTCTGCTTTTCAAAATTCTTCTAACAGTGTATCCAAATCGTTTTATACTAAAAAAGGACCTGATGTTGCTGTAATTGGCACAGGAACATCTACTCAATATTATATTCCTGCTTATGGTTATTACAATTATGGCTGGTCTGCAGTAATTTATAAAAAAAATGAGATTAATCTCTCGGGAAAAATTGATTCTATTGCATTTTATGTTGACAATAGCCCATCAAATTATACTATGACTACTCAAAAAGTATATATGAAAAATATTCCGGAATCTGTTTTCCCAACTGCTGATAAACCAGATCCATTAACAATGACACTTGTTTATGATGGAGATATTACTTACAATGGCTCGGGCTGGCATATTATTGAACTTCAAAATAATTTTATATTTAATGGTACTGATAATTTATTGATTTACTGGGAAAATAGAGACGGAAGTTATACATCCGGATATCCTAACTTTAGATATACTTCTACTGACCCTGATTATCAAGCTAAATATGACTATCAGGATGCAAGTTTCCCTACGTCAACAGGAACATTAACTTATAACAGACCTAATATTAGAATAGCTTTCCTAAGTACTGATTATGATTATGATGCAGGTATATATCAGATAACCGAACCTAATGGAATTATTCTATCCGGCACTCCTGTTGATGTAAAAGTTACTGTTAAAAATTTTGGGACAGATATTTTAACAAAAGCAGCAGTTAACTGGACTGTTGATGATACATTGATGACAGTATATAACTGGACAGGAAGTTTGGAGCAGGATGTTGCTTCTTCACCTGTTACTATAGATAATAAATCATTTACATCTGGAAGCCATACTATCAAAGCATGGACAGAAAATCCTAATGATAGTACTGATATGAATAATTATAATGATACAGCAATGGGATCTTTCTATGCCTGTAGTTCAATTTTGAATGGAGCATATACTATTGGTGGTGGCACAGCCGACTATCCGACTTTTGATGATGCACTGGAAGCATTAAATAATTGTGGAATAAACGGTCCTGTTGTATTTAATGTTAATTCCGAAACTTATGACACACAATTAATTATACAGGAAATATCAGGAGTTTCTTCTGTAAATACTATTACTTTTCAATCATTATCAGGAAATAATAATGATGTAATAATTACTCATTCTGCTTCAGGTTCTGCTGATAATTACACCATTAAACTTGATGGCGCAGATTATATTTGTTTCAAAAATATGACAATAAAAGCTACAGGAACAGATTATGCAAGAGCTATTGATATAAATGAAATTGCAACTAACAATAAATTTCAGGGAAACAAAATTGTTGGAATTACCACTACCAGCACTTATTCTGACTTTGCATTAGTATATTCAACAAGCGGCACCAATTCATTAGATTCTTTAAATATTTTTGACTCAAATATTTTTGAAAATGGCTCTTATGGTATGTATTATTATGGTTCAGGATCTGGCTCTCTTGAAAATAATACCATAATAAGTAATAATCAGTTTATTAATCAATATTATGCAGCAATTTACTTGTATTACCAAAATTCACCCACAATTATTTCAAATGTTATTACTACAAACACCTTATATACAACATTTTATGGTATAAGTGCTTCATATTGTGATAATGAACTCAAAATTTTAAAAAACAAAATTTCTATCCCTAATGGCGGTTATGGAATAAGAATTTATTATTCAGATGGTATAACAGGACAAGAGGGCTTAATAGCAAATAACTTTGTTTCTGTTAATGCAACTTCTACCGGTTATGGAATTTATAATTATTATTCTACTTTTCAAAATATTTATTATAATAGTGTAAATATTACAGGGACAAATACTTCTAACAGAGCTTTATATATTTATTCCGGCTCAAATAATATTAATGTTAAAAATAATATTTTTGCAAATAATGGTGGCGGATATGCTGTTTACTATTCAGTAACATCAGGTATTACTTCTGATTATAATGATTTATATACTAATGGAACAAATATTGGATACTGGTCAGGTAATGTTGCAGATTTACCAGCATGGCAGACCGCTTCAGCACAAGATAGTAACTCTGTTTCAATAAATCCTTCATTTTTTTCAGATACTGATTTGCATGTGATAATAATTGGACTTAATAATAAAGCAACTAATATTCCTTTAATTACAGATGATATTGACGAGGAATTACGAGACATTACAACTCCTGATATTGGTGCAGATGAATTTATTCCAAATACAAAAGATGCAGCAATTACTAACGTTATTGCTCCAAACAGCGGTTGCGAACTTACTGCAAATGAAGATGTTATAATAAAAATTAAAAACTTTGGAACAGACACTATTTTTTCTGTTAGTGTTTCTTATCAACTTAATGGAGGAACTGTTATAACAGAACCTTACAATGATACAATTTTATCCGACTCTTTTTATGATTATAGTTTTGTTACAAAGCCGGATTTATCTGGTATTGGTGATTATAATTTTGCATTTTGGGTTAATCTGACTGGCGACGAAAATAATACTAATGATAGCATTAAAAATTATATAATAGGTAATGGTTATGATTTTGATTTAAGCGCTTATACAATGGGCTTTGAACCAAACGAAGATTTTACTGACTGGACCATAATTGATGCAAATAGTGATGGTCGCACCTGGGAAATTCCTTATTCAAGTTCTTCTTATGCTCATAGTGGCGAAAATAGTGCAAGATTTTATAATGGCTCAACTAATGACGGAGATGACTGGCTGTTTTCAAGATGCTTTATCTTAGAAGCATCAAAAACCTACAAAATAAAATTTTACTATAGAGTAGAATCATCTTCTTATCCTCAAAATATAGATTTAAAATATGGAACATCAAACGATATTGCATCTATGACAAATACTTTGATTAATCTGTCTTCCTTTACTAATACAGATTATCAGCAAGCATCAGCCACATTTAATGTAAGTTCAGACGGTGTCTATTATTTTGCATGGTATGCACATAGTCCGGCAGCTATTTATTATGCATTCATTGATGATATAAATATCAACGTTGTGCCTCCTTATGATGCTGGTGTGTCAGAAATTATATCTCCTGACTTATCAAACTGCATTTCTGAAGGTAGCAGTTATAATATATCTGTTATTGTTAATAATTACGGAACTCAAAATATTGAGGACTCTTTGTCTGTAGCTTATATACTTGATAGTAATCCGCCTGTTATTGAACAATATTATGGAACAATTCAATCAGATAGCTGTGATACAATGAACTTTACTACCAATATTAATAATATAGCAGGAAATCATAATCTAAAGGTCTATACAATGTTACCATCTGATGGCTTTACACCTAATGATACACTATTTATTAATTATAATGTTTATTCTCCTTTACCTGTCCCATACACAAATACTCTTGACTCTTCTTCTACATTAAGTGATTTTTGTATTAATACTGGTGATGATGGAGATGTTGATTACAGCACTTCTGCTGCTAATACAGGAGCAGGTGGAATGATAATGCATGCTTCCACTTCATCTAACTGGACAATAACATATCCTTCGCTTGATTCTTTATCTCCTGATTATGTTTGGTCCACAAATGTTAATCCAAGTCATAATGCTAATACACGTCTAATTTTAAATACTTCCGGATATTTAAACTTAATTTTAAAATTTGACCTTAAACAATTATATCAATATAATAATGCATATACTAATTTTAGAATACTTGTAAATGGTATCCAGATTACACCTGATATGCGACCTAATGGTGCAACTACAAGTTACAATACTTATGAGTATCAGTTAGCCCAATTTTTGCCTGCAAATGATTTAACAATTGACTTTCAGTCCAAAGTTTATTATCCAAATACAAATGCTAATTATCTTGACAATATTCAGGTCTATGAGCCACTTGCACAGGAAGCAGGTATTGTCTCTATGGATTCGCCTGTTCCTGGCTGTGGTCTCGCTAATGAACCTGTTACAATAAAAATTCAAAACTTTGGCTCTGACACAATAATAGGCGGATTAACAGCAAACTATAAAATAACAGGCAATCCAACAGTAATTAGTGAACCTGTTAATGACACAATATTAATTGGAAATATTTTAGATTATATATTTACTGCATTGGCTGATTTATCAGTAACAACAGAAGATTCTACTTATGAAATACTTGCTTATATTAACCTAACCGGTGATACAATTCATACAAATGACAGTATTTATAAACAGGTTGATTCATATTATGTTCCCGAAGACCCTGTTGTATTTAATGATACTGTGCCTTATGCAACATCAGCAACACTTGTAGCAATATCAACAGATTCTTTATACTGGTTTGATGTGCCATCAGGAGGCAGTGAAATAGGAATCGGCTCTACTTATATAACTCCTGCTTTATATGATACTACAACTTATTATGTAGAAGCAAGAGCTGGTGTTTCTTATAATCTCGGACCTGTTGATAATAGTATTGGCACAACAAGTTCTACAACTTTAACAAATCATTTTACAATATTTGATGTCCTTAATCCTAATGGGATAACAATTAATAGTGTTAATATTATACCTTCTGTTGCTGCTGGTGCCGCTTACACTATTATTGTCAAAAACAGCAGTGATACAGAAATAAATTCTTATTCAGCAATTACAACTGTTGGATCAGGACAAACAGAAACTGTTGATATTAATTTTTATATTCCTGTTGGCACTGGTTATAAAATTGGATTTTCAGTAAATCCAGGAATGATGCGAAATACTACCGGTGCTACTTATCCATATACTATTCCTAATGAAATTACAATTACAGGCAATACCTTTGACCCTAACTATTATTATTATTTATACAATTGGAATCTAGGTTGCGGAAGTGGCTGTGCAAGTAACAGAATTCCTGTTATAGCAGTAGTAACCGACTTTCCAAATACAGATATAGGTGTTGTTTCTGTAAATGCTCCTGTTGATGGAACATATCTTACTAATTCAGAGATTGTTACTGTAAAAATTAAAAATTATGGAATAAATCCTGTTACTGATTATTCCGTCAGCTATATTATAGATGCTTTATATCCTGTTACAGAATTGATTAGTTATACTCTTAATAATGGAGATACATTGATTTATAATTTTATTACTACGGCTGATTTATCCGATTATGGTGACTATCAGTTTAAATCATATACTTCTTTAACAGGTGATAATATACAGGAAAATGATACTGCTTTTGCAACAGTTGAAAAAACAAATTATTGCGCCTCCGGTGCAACGAGCATTTATGATAATGATATAGGAAATGTTACAATAAGTAATCTTAATAATGGAGTAGATACACCTGTTGTAAGTAATCCTGCTTCTGTTAATACATACAGTGATTTTACTGATTTGCCTCCTGTGCAAATGCTTAAAGGAAATACATATCCTGTTTCCGTGAGTCAGATTGAACAGGGTTCTTATTTTTATTCTGCTTTGGTAAATATATATATTGACTATGATAGAGACGGCGAGTTTAATTCTTTTGATGAAAAAGTGTTTAGCGCCCAAACACTAAACGCTTCTCAACCTAAGGTTACAGGAAATATTACTGTCCCAACATCTGCCCTTGCCGGACTTACAAGAATGAGAGTTGTATTGGATGAATCTGATGTAGCACCTCAATGCGGAACATATACTTGGGGCGAAACAGAAGATTATAGTGTTTTCATTGCTGAACAAATACAAAAAGATGCCGGTGTAACACACATATTACAACCGGTTAATTCTGCCATATATCCTGAAAATGAAATAGTACCTGTTAATGTTATTATCAAAAACTTTGGGACTGATACACTATTTTCAATGAATGTAACATATAAATTAAACGGACTTGCTCCTGTAAGTCAATTATGGAACGGTATTTTACCACCAAATAATACAGATACTATTTTCTTTACCCCAAATATTACAGTGCCTTCCGGTAATAATATTATATATGCTTATACCACTTTGGCTAATGACAGCAATACTTTTAATGATACAATATATAATACATTTTACGGACATGCAAAGAAAGATGCAGGAATAGTTCAGTTTCTACAGCCAAATCCGGTATATATGTCAGGAATAAATCAAAATGCTGAAGTTGTAATCAAAAACTTTGGGACTGATACATTATATAATTTTAATACAAAATATAATATTAACGGCGGACCTTTTTATTCAAAGTTTTGGTCTGGTATATTAGCTCCTGATGCTACTGATACTTTACTGTTTTCACAAAGTTTTGTTGTTCCTGAAGCAACATATAAAATTTGTGCAACTACATCTCTGAATACAGACGGAGATCATGCAAATGATACATTATGTAAATCATATTATGGAATATTTACCAGTACATTATCTTATTCTAATGATTTTGATAATGAATCGTTTATTGCATGGTATAATAATCCAACAACTGGTACTAACTGGGAATTAGGCACTCCTGATTATGGAGCAACAACAGGAGCACATTCTGCACCTAATGCATGGGATATTAATCTTTCAACAGCTTATACCTCTAATGCTATTGCAGTATTATATACTCAGGTATTTGACTTTTCAAATGCTTTTAATGCACAACTTTCGTTCTGGCTAAATTATAATACCGAATCAGGTTGTGATGGAACTCGTCTGGAATATAGTACTGATAGTAGTGGTATAAGCTGGAATACTCTGGGAAGTATTGGCGATCCTAATGGAGTAAACTGGTATAATAGTTCTATTTCGTCAAGTGGTCAGAGTGGCTGGGCTGGTAATTCAAATGGCTGGAAAAAGTCAGAATATACTCTCTCAGTATTAGATGGCACTCCTTTTGTTGTGTTCAGATTTGTCTTTACTTCTGACGGATCTTCTCAATATGATGGTTTTTCTATTGATGATTTTGCTATTATCAACCCTCAAATTCCTGAAGATGCAGGAATAATAGCTATAAATGAACCGGCAGATTCTACTCAAACAGGAAGCTCTGTAAATGTAAATGTAAAGATAAGAAACTTTGGAACAGATACTCTTTACAGCATTCCTGTTAATTATACCATAAACGGTGCAAACCTTATTTCTGAAACATATACTGATACATTAGCACCCGGAGACACTGCGGATTATAATTTTACAAATACATACATCTCTCCTTCAGGCGTTTATGCTCTGTGTTCATATACAAATTTAACAAATGATACTTATACTTATAATGATACTTTATGTATAAATGTGCCAACAAAACCTGCACCTGTTGATGCAGGCGTAACTGCTATAATAGAACCTAATATATTAGTTCCTAATGTAGAAACAACAGTAATAATAACTGTAAAAAATTATGGCACAGACACTTTAACAAGCATTGATGTGCAATATGATATTAATGGAATGACACATGCTACGGAAATATGGACAGGAACATTAGTACCAAATGCTTCAGCAAACTATACATTTACACAAACATTTATGTCACCTGTATCACAATATAGTATATGCGCAAGAACTGTATTATCAGGAGATGCTGACAATACTAATGACGAAACATGCGAATATATATCAGTAGGAATAGATGAACTTAATTATGGAAAACTTGCTTTAGAACAAAATATTCCTAACCCGACAAATGGCACAACAACTATAAGTTATATTATTCCTAATTCAGGCAAGATAAAATTTGATATAGTAAACATACTTGGTGAAAAAGTTTTTTCTGTTAATAAAATATCAAATGCCGGCAAACATCAGATAATTCTTAATGTAAAGGATTTTCCAAAAGGATTATATTATTATTCTTTAGAGTTTGATGAGAAACAATTAGTCAGGAAAATGATTGTTGACTGATAATTGTAAAGAATTTATAAATATATTATTCAAAAAATCAATACTGTATATGAATTATTGCTCTAAAACTAGTTCGTTAATTATTAGACATACTGAATTATCAGTTACCCCGACCTTCAGGTCAATGTCATTTAGTTAAGAGCATATCAGATTAGCACCATTCTTTAGAATGGTGGATTAAATTAGTTAATTATTTTGGAAGTCGGCTTAAAGCCGACTTTTAAAACACAATATTTACATTTATACACCACAATAAATTGTGGTGCTAATCTGATATTCAATATGTTACGCCTTAACTAAATGATATTGACATAAATGCCAATGTAACTGATGATTGATTAAAATAAATTTATATCAATAAAACCTATACATTAATCAGAATCGCGATTTGGCATAAAAAAATATGAAAACAATTTATACAGAAAGTTCTGTCCATCGCAAAGAAAAAAGAATTAAACTTATTTTTGATTATGCTCAGGAATTAATCAAAAAAATAAGACAAATACATGATTGCAAATGGAGTAAAACTATGAAATGCTGGCATATTCCTTACAGGGAAGATTATGTAAATTTTTTTAATAAACAATTTAATGGAGAAATAAAATTTATTGAGAAGCAAGGAACAAAAAGTAAAGATGATACAAAAAAATCTATAATAAACATTTATACAAATAAAAAACAATCAGAGCAAAAGATACCTGAAAGGAAGCAAACGAATAAAACCAAAATAATAACAGAACAGGAAAAAGAAGAAATAATCCCGCTTGTAAAATATTATAAAGATTCGCTACAGTTAAAAAATTACAGCCCGAGTACTATAGAAGCATATATTCCTTTTTTTAGACAATTTGTTATCTATCATAATGAAAAGATAGATGGTCTTTCTATAAGCCAAATGTATGAATATGTAAAGATAACGATAGAAAGGCAAAGGCTATCAGAGATGCAAATACGTCACCTTATAAGCGCCATAAAATTTTATTACGAAAAAATCAAAGGATGGGAAAAAATTTATTTTTACTTGTCAAAAAAATATGAAATAAAACCCATAGATGTAAAACTTGATTTTGATGAATTAATACCATATATTGAAAAAATGGAGGAAGCCGGTGAAAAACTGTTGATATTGCTTAAATTTTATTTTGGATATAATTCTGAAATAATTTGCAGGAAAATGAAGGTTGAAATAGAGAAATTTATTCAAAATAAAGCAGAAAAAGATACTGCTGTGAAAAATCTACTGATAGAAATAGGAAAAGATTATTTGAAAGATACCGGACTAAAAAATTATCTTTTTGAAAATAAAGAAGGTAAACATTTACAAGTACATGAGCTTAATAAAAAGATTTATTTGATAGTAAAAAAATATAAAATTGTTGAGATTTACAAAAGAGAGTTGAATCAGGCAATGGAACAGGTAAATTTTGAAGAAACGACACGGAAAGTTTATACCGGTTGTTTTTTAGGCTTTATAAAATATTACAATTACAGGTATCCTTTAGAAATTACCGATGAAGAAATCAGACAATACCTGGTAGAAATCAGGAATATTTTAGAATTTTCAACTTCCTATCAAAATCAGGTAATCAATGTTCTGAATTTTTATTATACGCAATTAAAAAAACGTAAATTATCTACAGGGACACTCATTCGCTCTAAGAGGGAAAAGCGATTACCCGAAATATTAAGTATAAATGAATTAGTTAGTATGATTAACAAAACGGATAACCCAAAGCATAAGCTTGTAATAGCTTTGTTATATTCACTCGGACTGAGAAGAGCAGAGCTTCTTAATTTAAAAATAAATGAATTTGATTTTTCACGAAATGTGGTTACAGTAAGAGGCGGAAAAGGAAAAAAAGACAGGCAGATATCCATACCTGAAAATCTTAGAGAAATGGTAATTGAATATATTCGGGATTTTTCACCTAAAAAATATTTGTTAAAAGGGAATAGTAAAGGAAAATACAGTGCTACAAGCGTAATAAAAGTTGTAAAAGCAGCAGCGGACAGGGTATTTATTCAGAAACGTGTATATCCTCATATTTTACGGCATTCCATTGCAACACACATGATAGAGCAAGGCATTGATGTAACTTATGTTAAGGAATTTTTAGGACACGAAAGCATTAAAACTACAATGCTCTATACACATCTTAACAGCGATTCAATGAGAAAAGTAAAAAATCCGTTTGACAATTTGAATTTTAATAAATCAGATAAAAAGAAAAATAACAAAATTAAAAATTCTTTGTAATTTTTTTCTATTGTGAAAATTATATATATTTGCAATAATTTATAAATGGAATTTGGTTCATTTTTTGACATAATCCCAAAAATTCTAAATCAATAACGGATGCTAAAAACACCTGTCTTAGGCATCTGATATTAGAATAGTAAATAAATATAATTAACTATTTATGAGGATTTTAAAAAAATAATTATTTTTATTCTATAATAGATGCTAAACGCACCTCAAGGTGTGTTTAGCATTACGTTAGCGTTCATGTTAAG
>Ga0265594_1000466_pt1 | contig 33797 bp, 33 predicted proteins | sample saktaG_11_FD_190147 | JGI IMG/M metagenome (GOLD analysis project Ga0265594, IMG submission 190147) | Saline water microbial communities from Sakinaw Lake, British Columbia, Canada - sak_2011_5_24_80m | ecosystem: Environmental > Aquatic > Non-marine Saline and Alkaline > Saline ... | reverse complement strand
CAAATAATCAACTCAACAGTTTGAATCGGGCCACGGATAATCTAAGTGGCGGGTATCGGGAAGCATATGATTGGCTTAATAATGATGCTATTTGCGGTCTATCGGCTTAACAGGGCGGCGGCGCGAAACATGCCCCGCAGCTCTGCTGCGGGGTGCGCCGTCGCCAGTTTGCCTATCTGAATATATTATTTGCCTATTGACGGACTGCTCGCAGAAGCCCAAATTGAGAAATTATCCCACGTTTCTGATCCCATCGAAGATGCCAGAGGATACCCCCAAGAGAAGATCGCTCGGAAAAAAAACGTGAACAATGGAGGGCGAAACTGGGCCAGACCTAAAAGCAGGCGCCATCCTGAGGGCGAATGACACTCCCCCGGACGTTCTATATCACCTTCAGCTTCGCCATCAGCTTTTGGAGACGCTCGACATAAGCCCCGTCGATGACGTACCTGTCGCCATCCTCCAGATGCTCAGCCTTCAAAAGAGCCCTCTCCATCACGGCTCCGACCTCCCGGAGCAGATAGTGCTGGGCCACGTCCCTCGTCACAACGTCGATGTACTCCCACCAGGCCTGGTCCAGGGCCTTCAGGGGAGCGCCCCGAACCCTGCTCTCCAACATGTGGTCGAGATAATCCTGGAGGGTGCCGATCTTGGGCCACTTGCCGTTCTGGTGCTCCTGGTAGGCGTCGCGAGCGACGCTCCCTACCCGATCGTCCCTCTTGCGCTGCTCAAATAGCCACATCGAAAAGTCGACCCTTCTTCCGCCCTTCGCCTTCACAGCATTCGCCTCCCTCAACAATAGATCGCTTCTACGATAACTACCTGTCCTTTAACGCCTCCAAAGGACCGCAACGATCGAGGATGTACGCGGCTGAGTCGCTTTAAATTCGATCTGATCACACCTTGTATCAATTGAAGCGAAAAGTTTATTACTAAATAAGATGTAGTCTGATTGGCGTGCGTGAAAACCCGTTTCGTGACCTTTCAGAGAACCGCGCTCGCCGCCAAAGGGTGGCAAAGACGACAACAAGCCTTCCTGAACCAAGGGTGCCGGAGCAGAGGGGGAGAAGAGCATCTTCCCGAAGCTTTGGCATCCCTTTTCTTCTGCCAATATCGAGTTGTTGGGGACTTTTCAAAGCCGAAACGAAGCGGCCGGATCGAAGAGGGCTGAACAAAAAGCCGAGGACGCGAAGGCCCCTTTCATCCTTGCGCCCCCTCGCCGTTCAGAGACCTGATGGGGACGACGTAAGGCCGGTCCAGGTTCTTCATCACCACAGCCTCGACTCCGAAGATCGACCTGATGTTCTCCTTCGTCAGGAGGCTGAGAGGATCGCCGATGGCGTGTACCTTCCCGTCCTTCAGCATAACCAGGTTGTCGGAGTACCTGGCCGCAAGGTTCAGGTCGTGGATTGCCATCACCGCCGAGATTTTGGTCTTCTTCACCAGGGACCGGACCGTCTCCATCACCTCGAGCTGATGCTTCACGTCCAGGTTGGATGTCGGCTCGTCCAGGAGCAGAACCTCCGGTTCCTGGCATAGGGCTCTTGCGATCAGAACCCTCTGCTTCTGGCCACCGGAGAGCTCTGAAAAGTCCTTGAGGGCGAACTCCTCGACGTGGAGGAGCTTCATCACCTCGACTACGTGGTCGATGTCCTCGTCTGCGACCCGCCAGCCCATGTGGGGCTTTCTCCCCATCAGGATGGTGTCGAAGACGGTGGTAGTGAGGACGCTGGTCGTGGACTGGGGGACGTACCCGATGTACTTCGCCACCTCCTGGCGGCTCAGGCTCTGAAGGTTCCGGCCTCCGTTCAGGAGGATCGTGCCCTTCGGCTTTAGGATCCGGTCGATGCACTTGATGAGGGTCGTCTTCCCCGAGCCGTTGGGGCCGACGAGGCTCAGGACCTCAGAGTCGCCTACGACGACGTTCAGGTCATCGAGGATGCTGCGGCTACCGTAGCTGAAGCTGAGATCCTTGATGGTGATCTTTACCAATAGTCCTTCCTCCTTCTCAAAAACAGGTAAATGAAGAACGGAACTCCGAGAAAGGCGGTCATGATCCCCACCGGCAGGATGACGGGAGCGAGGATCGTTCGGGCGACGGTGTCGGCAGAGAGAAGTATCAGGGCCCCGACGAGGCCTGAAGCCGGGAGGAGGAATCGGTGGTCGCCGCCCACCACCATCCTGGTTATGTGGGGGGCGACGAGGCCTATGAACCCGATGGTTCCTGTGAAGCAGATGATGCTGGCGGTGATGAGGGATGCGAGCATCATGCAAAGAACCCTCACAAACTCGACGTTCACCCCCAGGCTCTTTGCGGTCTCGTCGCCCGCCCCGAGGGCGTTGATGTCCCAGGAGAAGGCCATAAGGATCAGGGTGCAGACGATAGTCACCAGGGCGATGATCGCCACCTTGTCCCAGGAGGACCGTCCAAGGCTGCCCATCATCCAGAATACAACCTCGTGAACCTCCTCAGACTCGCCGACGTACTGGAGAAATGAGGTCAAGGCGGAGAAGAGGTACATGATGGCGATTCCTGCGAGGATCATCGTCTCCGGAGTTATCCCCTTGTACTTGGCTAGGCCGTAAACCGTAAGGGATGCCAGCATAGTGAAGACGAAGGCATTTCCGACGATCAGGTACTGGCCTCCGACGAAGCCCGCCCCGAGGATTATGGCAAGCGACGCCCCGAAGGTGGCGGCGGAGGCGATCCCGAGGGTGAAGGGGCTGGCCAGGGGGTTTTTGAGGATTCCCTGCATCGCAGATCCCGCGACGGCAAGCCCCATCCCGGCGAAGATCCCCATCAGGACCCGATGGAGGCGAAGCTGCCAGACGATCGTATCTATGAAATCGGTGGTCTGAAAGGTGCCGGGAAAGAACCTGGCCAGGATCGCCGAGTAGACCTCTACGGGGTTGATGTTTGCAGACCCCAGGGTCGCTGCGACCCCAGCCAGCACCGCGATCCCGACAAGGGACGCGATGATGAAGAGGACCTTTCTGCCCACGAACTGGGCGTACTCCTCCCTCAGCTCGGAATTTTTCGTTGCGCCTTCGGTTGGCATCGTATCAGCATCGCTCATAAACTTGATCCAATTTAAGTCTAATTGATCACACGAGCATCTCCGGATATATGTATACTCCTTTCAGATCCAGCCCCTGGAACCTGGTGAGGTATTCCTGATGCAGGGCCACGGGGTCCAGGTCAGCGAACAGGTCGGGATGGAAGAGCTTTGCGAGGTAGGCCACCCCTATGAAGTGCTGGGCTCCGCCCAGGATGTCGTTGGAAAGGACGTAGACCTGGTCGTTTTTCACGGAATCGATCTCATCCCAGCCGGGGCGGCCGGCGACCTCGTCCCTCAGGGCCGCCATCTCGGAGGTGTCGTCTTCATCGTAGCCGCCGAAGTTCAGGCCTCCAGCGCCGCAGAGCTTGATCACGATTTCGGGATTCCTCTCGATAACGCTCTCAGGGTCGACGTCGGTGTAGGAGAGGGCGAGGTCGCCGAAGATGTTATCGCCTCCCGCCATCACCAGCTTGTCGTGCCAGGCCGCTCCCTGGGTTGCTGTCCTGTAATCGACCCAGCTCTCGAGGTAGACCGCAGGTTTATCGTCCTCGCCCAGGCCGGAGACGATCGTTTCAATCGGGTTCAGGCATTCGTCGTGGAACTGGAGGAACTCGCGGGCCTCATCTTCGCGCTCCAGGATCTCCCCCAGCATCTCCACCTCGTCCTCGTAACTATCGGGCACGAAGCAGTCCACCCGGACCACCACGAGGTTTGGATCTGCTGACTCGAGCGTCTCCTGGATCTCATCGGCGCTGGAGTTCATGAAAGTCCCGTAGACGAAGACCGCGTCGGGATGAAGGTCCAGCACCGCCTCGATGTCCGGGGTCCAGACCGAACCCACGCCCGGAAGCTTGCTCAGCTCCGGGAAATAGGTCGCGTCTTCCAGTGTGTACTTGCCGACGCCTATGATTCTGTCCTGAGCATTCAAAGACCGCACCACCTCGACGGTCTCGCTGTTGAAGATTATGATCTTTTTGAGGGGCTTGTAGACCGTCACCTCCTTTCCAGAGGAGTCGACGATCCTTAGGGGATAGTTCTGGCTTATCTGCCTGATCTCCTCAAGCTCCTCGGTGGTGATCTTCCCTGCCTTTTGATCCTGCTCTGCCGACTCCAGCTCCTCGGTGGAGACGACGAAGTCTCCGTCTAGATCGCCGGGAACTGCGAAATCCTCAGCGGCGGCATCTCCACTCCCCAAAAATAACAGGGACAGGACCAACATCCACGACTTTTTTGTCATAATACATTTCACCTCGTCAGTAATTCCGCCTTGTCAGTAAGACTTTAACACTATTTCGAATTAATTTACACACCTTGATTATTACAAATTGAAATTAATTCATACTAATTACACATTTTAGCGCCAATAAACCGATTAATTAATAAGGATTTTGGTCAAAATAAGATGAACTGCTTCCTGTTCAGAACTCCTCGTTTATTCTGTTATGGCAAATCGGTAGGCAACGAATCGATATCGTGGATCATATAAAATCGCAGACACGCGACCAAACTGCCAAGGTAACAAAGATAGGACTTACGCAGCCGGATCGCCCGTCAACTGCGTAAGTCCTATGAGCTTTTGAAATTCTCTGAAATATTCTGGGCTCAGGCGTTCTTCTCGAAGAGGGTCTGCTGCTCCCCTTCCACTATGCTGCATAGCGCTTCAGGGCTGAGGCCAGATATGGGATAGTATCTTCCACCAGCTGCATCTGCTATATCTCTGCAGTACCCCAGCCTCATATCCATGAACGACGACTCCACCACCTCAGTGTCGATCACGATAGTATGTACTCCGGCTTGTTTTGTCCTTTCTGAGATCTCTCTAATCTCATCTCTGATGCTTCCTCCAAGGGATACATTGGCCCTACCGTCAGATATCAGCACCATCATCGGTTTGGCCTCTTTGTCTTTCCTCATCTCACTTTGCAGGAGTTGCAACCCTTTGGAAAGACCCGCGGACAAGGAAGTCTTCCCGCCAGTGGGAAGCTCGCTGAGCCTGTTCAGAGCTTGTTCCACGCTGGAGCAGGGGGAGAGGAGCAGCTCTACGTCCTTTCCCTTAAAGGCCACCATGCCGATCTTGTCCCTCTTCTGGTAAGAGTCCATGAGCATGGAGAGGACCGCGCCCTTGGCGCTCTCCATTCTTCTCACAGCGCCCATGGAGCCGCTGGCGTCCACCACGAACATGACCACTGCCGAGGTCTTCCTGACCCGTTCCTTCTCCCGGATGTCTTGGCTGTGCACTTTGATGGCGTTACTTCCTTCTCTAAAGCGTTGGTAGGGCGCTGCCGCCCTGATGGTAGCATCGATGGCGATGTCCTTTCCCTCTTGAGGCATCCTGTGGCGAAGATACCTTCCCGATCCAGACTGTGCAAGAGTGTTCATTCTCCTACCGCTGGTCTTCCGGCGCGGCGTCCTGTCCCTTTTGCGGGGAATGTTAATTTGCCGCACGTCGATGGGCTCGCCTATATCGAATATCGTTTCCTGCGCCTGAACAGGTTCATCAGAACCATCGGAGTCCTGCTCCTGGGGCCTATCCCGTGGCTGTTCCTCACCCCTCTCCTGATCCTTGGGTTGCCGCTTCTGAGGTTCCTGGTGCTGGGCCATCGACTCTTCCAGACGCTCTTTGTTAAGCGTAGGCGGTTCAAACGGCCTGCTTCTCATCCTGTGGGCCAAAGCGAGCTCCATGGCCCTTCTTACGTCCTCCTGGTTTGCCTCCGTCCTTCCTTCAAAGGAAGCTATGGTCTTGGCAGTCCTTGAGATCACGATCTCTGCTCGATGCGTCTTGACGCCCAGGTCGACGCAGGTCGAGGCCACAGTTCTCAGGAGGTCATCGTCTATGGTCGCACCTCTCAGGATCTTCTTGGCCTCGGATATCCTCCTTCTAAGCTCGTCCTGGTCTGGCTCGAACTCCTGGGCGAACTCCTCGGGGTCGGCCTCGAACTTCTCGGCCCTCTTGGCGATCTCCATCCTCAGGTCCACGTCATCGATCCCCTCTACGTTCACTTGGAGGCCGAATCTGTCCAGAAGCTGGGGCCTGATCTCTCCCTCCTCGGGGTTCATGGTGCCCACCAGGATGAACTTGGATGGATGGGCCACAGAGATGCCCTCGCGCTCGACTATGTTTACGCCCATGGCGGCCGAGTCCAGCAGGACGTCTGCCACGTGGTCGTCGAGGAGGTTCACCTCGTCTATGTATAAGATTCCACGATTGGCGGCAGCCAGAATCCCGGGCTCCAGGGCTTTAATCCCCTCCTTGATAGCCCTCTCGACGTTCAAAGATCCCACAACCCTGTCCTCCGTTGCTCCGAGCGGCAGATCGATCACGGGAGTTCTACGTGCCGTCGCCTTCACCTGGCCCATCTGACTGTGCTCATAACATAGGTCGCACATCTCCTCCGGGTTGTGAGGATTGCAGTTGAATGGACAGCCATCTACGACGGGGATCTCCTCCAAAAGATCGGCCAGGGCGCGAACAGCAGTCGATTTTGCTGTGCCCTTATCGCCCCTTATCAGCACGCCTCCGATCCGAGGGTTTACGGCGTTGAGGATGAGGGCGAATTTCATATCTTCCTGCCCGACGATGGACGTGAACGGGATAGTTCTTCTCTTTAGGTGGTGCATCTGATCACTCCTTACGCTCAACGCTAAATCATACTTAGTTATATAAACCTATACTTAGTGTTAATTGAAGCATAAAAATTGAATGAATATCCCTTTAAATTAGCAGGATTATAATGTCACTAGCATACGAAAATATGGAAATTTCTGAATTTAGCTTGTCGGTATCGTCGATATGAAGCTGATTTGGCTAAAGGAGTATCAGCGCCAGAAAGATCGTCACAACCTTCGCCGTCATGCTGAAGAGGTAAGATGCCAGAGCGAGCCTGGCCCCGAACTTGCCGAACAAAGCGAGGTACATCGAGAGGCTGTACTTGGCGTAGATCATCGTGATCACCGCCATGCTCCCGACGAGGAGGGTGATCACCGCCTGCTTGGAGGTGATGGCTCCCGCCTCCATCAGGGCCGCCACCGAGGCATATCCCGCCGAGAAGTGGACGAACTGCATCGCCAGGGGCGCGATGCACTCTCCCGGAAGGCCCAGGGCCCGAAGGACCGGGTCGAAGAGGGCGGAGAGGCTCTCGATCGCCCCGTGCCTCATCAACAGGTCCATCAGGACCATCGTCGCCACCACCATCGGTATCGTCTTTCTGAGGGCTGGGATCGATTTTCGAAAGCCCGCCATCGCAGTCTCCCGATCGAGTCTGAAGCACTTCCTCTTCTCTTCAGATTCATCAGCCGCCTCGACCCCGTTGTTCGTGTTGATCGTGGTGGCAGCGGCGGACGTGCCGGCCCCGGTGGAGACAGTCGGTCTCATTCTGAGCCTCGAATAGAGGAGAGCAGAAAAGCTCTGGACGAAGCTTGAAAAGAGGTTTAGGAGGACGTATGTTCCGCCGACGACCGGCCCCAGGAGGACGACGGCTATCGGAGCCTGGACCCTGAAGAGCGACTCCCCCAGGACGACGGGAAAGGTGCTGATGAGGATGGTTAGAAACGTCTCGGTCTTTCCCACCTCGCCCCTCCTGTAAAACTCCGAGAGGGCGGACTTCCCGGCAGCAGGGCTGATCATGCAGGTGAAGATCGAGACCATGCAACACTCGGGCAGGTTCGATGAGCGGGATAGAAGGCCGACCGGCCGAGCTAGGCCCGCGAGGAGGTTCGCCTCCATGGCGATGTTCGCGACGATCACCCCCGCCGCCATGAGCATCGTCGTTCTGACCAGGTACTCGAGGAGGGGCATTCTTCGGAATGGTTAGCATATTCTATAATATAAACTCTTTTTCCGTATTACTAAGTGATTAGTAAATTCATAATACTATATATCATATATGTAGAACTTAATGACTAACATGTCAATAGATGCTGAAATAAAGCGAGAATATAAATTCTACATTGGGTATATCCGATTAATTATCGTACTAATATCCTATTTATATCGAAATCAATTTTGCTTAATTAATAACATCTAAATCACAATAGTTATTAACCATCGGAGGAACTATCGGCTTAAAAGAGGTATTGATATGAGGGGAAAGTCGTTCTGTGCGCTTTTGGCGCTTCTGTTGCTGCTCTCATCGCTGCCGTCTGCGTTCGCTTCTGGTTCCGGGTCTGGCTATGCGTCAGCGTCCTCGACCTCGCCCTCCGAGGAGGCCGAGTATCCGAGGACGATAACCGACTCGGCAGGGAGGATCGTGACGGTTGAGATGCCGGTTTCGAGGATCATCGTTCTGAACACCGATGCCGCCGAGGCGGTCGAGATGCTCGGCGCCGGGGAGGATATCGTCGGGGTGACCGACACCATCTCGGGAAAGCCCGCCCTCTTCCCGAATCTTCTGGACTGTGAGGTCGTAGGCACCTGGAAGGAGTTCGACTACGAGAAGATCGGGTCCCTGGCCATGGGCGAGTCCAACCAGATCGTCCCGGACATAATCGTCATCGGATACACCTACCCTGACCTTCCTTACGGCGTCTATTCCGTCGAGAGGGGCCTAGCCCCCTTCGAAAACATAACCGCCGTCGGGCTCGACCTTTACAAGCAGGAGACCCTGAATGGCGAGATCAGAAAGCTCGGTATCCTGCTCGGAAGGGAGGATGAGGCCGAGGCCTACTGCGAATGGTGCGAGGGAAAGGAGGATGAGGTCAAGGCCGCCGTCAAGGGGCTCCGTGCTCCCAGGGTCTACATCGAGATGAGCTCCAAGGGCGGCATCGGGTCCCTCAGCTCTTACGGGAACGGTTCAGCTTTAAACGACCTGTGCAGGATCGCCGGCGGCGAGAACATCGGAAGCGACCTCGTTGAGTACCCCAAGGTCGAATGGGAGTGGGTCGTATCCGAGAACCCCGAAGTGATCCTCAAGATCAAGTCGATATCAGATCTGGGGTGGAGCGACGTCTCCGAGCTTGAGGCCGAAAGGAACGAGATCATGACGAGGCCGGGCGCAGAGGATATCTCGGCGGTGGAGAACGGCAAAGTCTACGTCTGCTACTGGGGGATGAACTTTGGCCTTGACAGCGTCGTCGGCCTCACATACTGGGCCCAAATCTTCCATCCCGAAATCGACCTGGACCTCGAAATGGTCCACCAGGAGTACCTGGCCCTTTTGGACTTCGAATACCCGAGTGAACGCGTCTTCGTCTATCCGGAGATCTGATCTGCTCTCGAAGAGGTTGTTGCATGCGAGTTAGATCGATAACCTGGGCCAGCGATGTCGCCCTCCTCATGGAGGCCGCAAAGAACCTCGGAATAGATTTGAAGGCGGCCACCACCTCTGATCTTGAGGGTCAAGACGTGGCCATCCAATGCCGTGAGTTTCTCGGAGATGCCGACGTCATCCTCCTCCACCCCTCCCACGAGGGGCCGTGGGACGATGTCGCCGAGAGCCTCGACGGGTCGGTCCCGGTCGTCTCCTTCGGGCGGGATCCCTCCAACTGGTCGCTCTCCAACGTCCCCCTCGAGATCGTGGCGACCACGAATCAGTACATCCTCTACGGCGGCCTTGCAAACGCGGAGAACATGCTGAAGTACCTGGGAAAGGAGGTCCTGGGCCTCGACTTCAGCTTCGATCCGCCCGAGGAGAGGCTATGGCAGGGGATCTACCACCCCGAGGCCTCTGAGGCCTTCGAGTCGGTCGAGGAGTACCTCGCCTGGAGAGGGCCCCGCCACGACCACGTCGTAGGACTCCTATTCTTTCGGACCTACTGGGCGAACGGCGACCTCGATATCGTCGACGCCTTCGTCCGGGAGCTGGAAAAGGAGTTCGACGTGATCCCGGCCTTCTGCTTCGGGATGGGCGATCGGGACCTCTCAGCAAAATCGAGCGGCGAGGTGACCGAGGAGTTCTTTTCGGGAAGGGCCGACGCCGTGATCAACCTCCAGTCGATATTTCACGCCGGAAACGTCGAGGCCTCTCGCGAGGTGTTGAAGAGGCTTGGCGTTCCGATCTTCCACCCTCTCACCGTCTACCACGCCACAGAGGAGGGGTGGAGGGCCGACATTCACGGGATGAGGAGCAGCGAGGTCGGCTGGAGCGTCGCCATGCCCGAGTTCGAGGGGGCGATAGAGCCGATCATCGCCGGAGTGGCCACGACCGATGAGATAGACGGGGCCGAGTTCGAAAGACACCGGGCCCTCGATGAGAGGACGAGGCGGATCGTCTCAAGAATCAGAAACTGGATCCGTCTCAAAGAAAAGCCGATCGGCGAAAGGAGGGTCGCCTTCATCCTCCACAACAACCCCTGCGCCTCGGTGGAGGCCTCAGTGGGGTCTGCCGCAAACCTCGACTCCCTCGAGAGCCTGGCGAGGATAATGAACCGGATGAGGACTGCGGGCTATTCGATCGCGAGCCCCCCTGAGAACGGGGCAGACCTCGTCAAGACGATCCTAGACCGGAAAGCGATCTCGGAGTTCAGGTGGACCTCGGTCGAGGAGATCGTGACCAAGGGAGGGGCTCTCGCCCTGATGGCTCGGGAGGATTACGAACGGTGGTTTGAGACCCTTCCAATAGAGGCGAGGCAAAAGGTCTCTGAGGCCTGGGGCGAGCCCCCAGGCGAGGAGAAGGACGGCGTTCCCGCAGCCATGGTCCACGATGGAAAGATCGTGATCACAGGCGTCAATTACGAGAACGCCGTCGTCTGCGTCCAGCCGAAGAGGGGGTGCGCAGGGGCCAGGTGCGACGGCCAGGTCTGCAAGATCCTCCACGATCCTGAGGTTCCGCCGCCCCACCAGTACCTCGCCACCTACCTCTATATCGAGAGGGATTTCGGGGCCGACGTCGTCGTCCACGTCGGAACCCATGGCAACCTCGAGTTTCTGCCTGGCAAGGCGGTCGCCCTCTCCGACGCCTGCTATCCGGACATCGCCATCGGGAGCCTTCCCCACCTCTACATCTACAACTCCGACAACCCTCCCGAGGGGACGATCGCAAAGAGGAGGAGCTACGCCGTCCTCGTAGACCACATGCAGACGGTGATGACCGAAAGCGGCCTCTACGGCGAGCTGAAGGACCTTGAGGAGAAGATCTCCGAGTACAAGAGGACGAGAGTCTCAGAAAAGGCGAGAGCCCACGCCCTCGAGCACCTGATCCTCGACCTTCTGAGGGAGACCAACCTCTCCGAGGAGATGAAGCTAGAGGCCCTCCTCGATCGGGGTGTCTCTTTCAATGAGGTCGTCGACCTCGCCCACGAGAAGATCTCGGAGATCTACAACACCCAGATCCCCGACGGTATGCACATCTTCGATGAGAGGCCAAAAGGAGAAAAGAGGGTCGAGCTGATCGCTTCGATCCTCCGCTACGACTCGGAGATGAGAAAGTTCGTCTCGAAGCTTCTGGGAATCGACCTATCAGAGGCCGGGGTCGAGGTGCTGATGGAGATCGACGCCCTCTCGAAAAGGCTGATAGCAGCCTTCATCGAGAGCGAGGATGGGATCGAGGCTGCAGAGAGGGTCCTGGGGGACCGGCTTGGGAATCGGGACGAGGGCTCGATCCTCGCCATGAGGGACCGGGTCCTCGATATCTCGGGAAGGATCGAGGCCTCAAAGGAGATGGAGGCACTCTTCCACGGCTTTGACGGTGGTTACATCGAGCCCGGTCCCTCGGGACTCATAACCAGAGGAAAGCCCGAGGTCCTCCCCACCGGGAGAAACTTCTACTCCCTCGACCCCTCCCGGGTCCCGACAGAGGGGGCCTGGCGGGTTGGCCGGAAGCTTGCCGAAGGGGTCATCGAGAAGTACAGGGAGGAGCACGGCAATATCCCCGAGAACGTCGCCATGTTCTGGATGGCCAGCGACATCATGTGGGCCGACGGCGAGCAGCTCTCCCAGATGATGCACCTTCTCGGCGTCGAGCCGGTCTGGAAGGGGGGATCGGTCAAGGGCTATAGGGTGATCCCGATCGAGGAGCTGAATAGGCCCAGGATCGATCTGACCGTCAGGGTGAGCGGCATCACACGAGACTGCTTTTACAACTGCATCGAGCTTCTCGACGAGGCGATAAGAGAGGTCGCATCTCTCGATGAGAGCCCCGAGGAGAACTACGTGAGAAAGCACGTCCTCGAAGAGGGCGAGGGTCCCAGGATCTTTGCCAGCCGTCCTGGAACCTACGGGAACGGCGTGAAATTGGCGGTCTACGCCTCGGCCTGGGAGAAGGAGAAGGACCTCTCGGACGTCTTCATCTACTGGAACGGCTACGCCTACGGCAAGGGCGTCTTCGGCGAGGAATCCCACGAGAGGCTCGTCTCGCAGCTCAAAAGCGTCGAGATGACCTTCAACAAGACCGTCACCGACGAGTACGACCTCTTCGGGTGCTGCTGCTACTTCGGAACCCACGGAGGCCTCACCATCGCCGCAAGAGAGGTCTCGGGAAGGGAGGTCTCAGCCTACTACGGCGATACGAGAGACCGGGACCGTGTGGCCGTAAGAAGCCTCGCCGACGAGGTGAGGCGGGTCGTCAGAACGAAGCTTCTCAACCCCAAGTGGGTCGAGGGGATGAAGCGGCACGGCTACAAGGGGGCAGGCGACATATCGAAGCGGGTCGGCCGGGTCTACGGCTGGGAGGCGACGACCCGGGAAGTCGACGACTGGGTCTTCGACGACATCGCCAAGACCTTCGTCCTCGACGATGGAATGAGACGCTTTTTCGAGGAGAACAACCCCTGGGCGATGGAGGAGATCGGGCGCAGACTCCTGGAGGCGAACCAGCGCGGCCTCTGGGAGGCTGACCCCGAGGTGATCGAGGGCCTGAAGGCCGCCTACCTCGAGATGGAGGGCTGGATCGAGGAGAGGCTAGGCGAGACCAATGGGAGTTTTCAGGGTGGGTCCATCGACGTCTTAACCTCTGAGGACGTCAAGGCCTGGCGGGAGAAGATGTCTAAGGTGCTGGAGATGTGACCATTGATCGAAATGATGGTTGGATCGAAGTCGAAAAATATGTTTGCGCTGCCGCCCGAAGACCGGCAGCGCACGACCATTTTGAGGATTCTAGTTTAAGGATTCTATCTCGATAGTCCTGCCCGGCTTTTTCAGATTTCCGGGCGGACGAAGAAGTTCTCCTCAGGGTAGTCGAGCCCCCTCATGCCGAGGTACTCTCGGTAGACCTCCACAGGGTTGAGATCGGTCTCTGGATGGATCATCTCGGCCCAGTAGGTGAGCCCGACGACGGCATCCATCCCCAGGGTCGTGTCCCTGAAGATCACGTAGACCCTTCCATCCTCCATGGCGGGGACGGCATCGGCACCGGGGCGGCACTCGATATCCTCGACGAGGGCCTCCATCTCGGTGGTGTTGCTCCAGCCGAGCTGGTTTATGGCCGCTGGCACCTTTATTATCACCTCGGGCATCTCGGCGAGGACGCTCTCCCAGTCCACCTTGGGGTTGGCCTCATCCACGTCGATCACGTTCTCACCACCGGCGAGATCGATCATATCGTTCAGGGCAGATCCCCGGCCGTAAGTCCAGAGAGCCCCAAGGTCGCCAATGGACCCGCCCTCGACGTAAACCCCCGGCCTCTCCTGCCCTGAGACCGCGTCCACAACGTCGGCCTTCTTCTCGCTGACCCAGTCGTTGTAATCTTCGGCCTCAGCTTCGCGGTTCAGGATCTCTCCGAGGGTGGTCATCTCCTCCTCCAATGTATCGGCGTTGTAGAGGTCGAGGCCCACGACGTCGATCTTCTTGAAGGGTCCCAGGTTCTCCTCCACCTCTGCGGCCTTGTTGGCGTAGGAGATCACCAGCATCCCGGGTTCTATCTTTCCATCGCCGTCTCTGGCCAGGTCCGCGATCTTCTCGTAGTTGAACTCCTTCCAGGTCCCAACGATCTCCCAGCTGTCCATGACGTCTGAGAAGTAGTAGGCCTTGTACTTGGGAACGCTGTCCGTCGTTCCCACGATCTTGTCAGTCTCGCCGAGGATGCTGACCGCCTCGGCCGCATCGGAGTTCAGGACCACGATCTTCTCGACCGGAGCCTCGATCGTCACAATTCTTCCCGCAGAGTCGGTGACGGTCAGGGGATAATCGGCATCGTTCGCCATTCCCGAGGTCAGGCAGGCGACCAGGGTTAAAAATAAAATTAGCGGTATCTTATTCAAAATATGAGCCTCCTTCCGGCTTGTTGCACGTAAATATTGAAGATGTTTGTTAATTAATAAGAATTTCGGTCATTAATTTGTAATTCTCAGCTGGAGTTCCTGCTTAAAAGAGCTGCTGTTTGTCTCAGGATGAAAAGAGCGGGATCTGGAAAGCAAAAAAAAGAAAGAGCACCCATCCAAGAGGGATGAACGGACGCGTCTATCGATCACGGATAGGCGTAGACCTTTTCCAGATCGATGCCGTAAAACTCGCGGATCAGGTCTTCATGCACTTTCCCAGGGTCGATGTCTTCGAAGAGCTGGGGGTGGAACCACTTGGCGAGGTAAAGCTCCCCCACTATCGAACGCACCCCGCTGTTTGTCTTGCTGCTGAGGACGTGGACCCGTCCGTCCTTGACGGCCTTGACGCCCGCAAGCTCAGGCCTTGAGACGATCTCGTCTCTGGTCTTCTTCAGTTTGTCCTCGGGGAAGGGCTCTCCCGTCGTCGCCCAGAGGAGGCGGACGATGACGTCAGGATCTTTTTCCACCACCCACTCGGGGCTGACGGTGGGGTACTCGACCAACTCCTCGGCGGCGATGTTCCTCCCTCCCGCCATGACTACTAAGTTGTGAGACGAGGTCCCTTTGGAAGTCGTGTGGTAAGTCCACTCCCGCTCCAGAAAGACGAGGGGCATCTCATACTCGCCGAGGTTCGCCGTCCTATCCCCGATGACCTCCTGATACCCCTCGATGAACGCCGCCAGATAATCAGCCCGATCCTCCTCACCGAGAGCGATGCCGAGGTTTCTGACGACTGCGGTCACCCTCGAAGGATCGACGAAGCTCTCCACCAGGACAGGGATTCCGACGGACTCCATCGTCTTGCGGTCGTCCTCGGAGAGCATGGTGTCGGCGATCACGAGATCTGGACGAAGCTCCAAGATCAGCTCCATGTCGAAGGTGCGGGAGCTTTTGCCGACGATGGGCACCTCTTCAAGGTAGGGAGGAAAGACGGAGCTTGAGCCCCGGCCTACTATCAAATCGCCAGCACCCAGGGCGCAGACGATCTCTGAGGCCGACGACGATAGGGAGACGATCCTCTCAACGGGGAGGGGTACGTCCACCGATCGTTCGGTGTAATCGACGATCGTCACCATCTCTGCGCCACATCCCGATAGATAGAGAAGAAAGAAGCAGAGGAGCACGGAAATCATTCTCTGGATATTGTTCATGGACCCTCCAAATCTAAATCAACATTTCTTGACAAAAGATCAAACATCTTGATATTAAGCTTTCTGGCCCTGGCGGCGCGGTCAGGGGAGCACCGAAAACCGGATTAACGAGCCACAGGTTATGTCTCGGAGTTGAAGAGCCGCCGACGGTCGGCAGGTTCAATTTCAAAAGAGATCGATGTCAATGGACTGGGAAATCATAGGTTATGCCGCTGCGGCTCTGACGATGTTCGGCTTTGTGCCGCAGCTTGTGAAGATGGTGCGAACGAAGTCGGTGGACGACGTGAGCCTTTTCATGATGGTCCAGGTGGGGCTCGGGGTCTTTCTCTGGATGGTTTACGGGCTGCACCTGCAAAACTCGCCTTTGATAGTGGCCAACTTCGTCTCTCTGGCGACGTTGACCCTGGGGCTTGTGGTCTATTTCAAGTACACCACCAGAAGGTACTTCAGATAAGAACATCAGAAATGGATGAAGATCAAAGGGACGGTTCACTGAGGGCGAGTTGGAGGCTGGAGAGAGGATTTCCATGATGGGGTGGCTGACCAAATTTCAGAACGCGATTCTGACGGTTCTGACCTGGATGATGGCCGTGGTGGTGCTTTTGGCCACGGTCGAGCTATTTTACATCATCATCATAGACATAGTCTCCCCGCCCCTGGTCCTGCTCAACATCGACCAGCTCCTGGAGATATTCGGATACTTCCTCCTGGTTTTGATCGGGATCGAGCTTCTCGAGACGTTCAAGATCTATCTCGAGGAGAACGTAATCAACGTCCAGGTGGTCCTGTTGGTGGCGATCATCGCCATCGCGAGGAAGGTCATAATCCTTGACGTCAAGAGTCTTCCCAGCATGACTCTCATCGGGATCGGAGTGATCATCGTATCCCTTTCGGCCGGTTACTACCTGGTGAAAAAGAGCCAGCAGGACGAAAAGGCGTGCAAGCTGTAATTGCGAGATCCGATTTCGTTACCTGAAAGCTTATCTACCCGGAGGGGTGGGTTAATGGAGGGCCGCCGGGCGGTTGGGGAAAGTTTCACGGCCGAAGAAATATGATAACGAAGGGGTTAGTTTGAAGATAACTCAGATATGTCTATCGATCTTCATCTTATTGACTTCAGCGTGTGGGTCGGCTCTTGCAGAGGATGCGAAAAGCGGCTCGGAGAACGCCGCAGTGGATGATACCGCTCCAGCAGCCGAGGCCCTGAACCTGGTGGGGATCTGGACCTTCAGCCTCGAGGGCGTGGGCCAGATGACCGCCGTCTTGTACCAGTCCAAGAACTTGATCTGGGGCGCAGCAAAATCCGAGAAGCCAGAGCCCTGGAATGGCGCTCTCTCCGGATCGATCTCTGGGGATAGAATCGAGATCAGCACGCTTTATGCCGATGGAGACGTCCTGACCGTCACCGAGATGCGGGGAGCTGCGACCGGTGAGACCGTAAGGGGCAGCTATTTCAGGATCAACAGCCTCGGAGAAGCGACCAGTGGCAACTTTGCCGGAATGAGGACCAGCGCCGATGCCGCTGGATACGCGCCTTTGGCGATCTCTCAATCCGCTCCTTCCGTCCTGGAGGCTGCTGTGAGCTCCGAGACTTCGCAGAGCACGGAGACCGAGGTTCAACCCAAGACCAAGACCGTCGATGAGACGACGGGCGGGTACACCGACGTCCACCAGCTCTCTTCCGGCATAAACCCGAGGATATTGGGGTACGCAGCTCCTGTGACCGGGAAGCGCTGAATACTATTTGTTGATGACCCTCGACGAAGGCCATCACACCCGGGGAGGGTGGCACCTCCTCCCGGCGATCATTTTTATCCGTCACGATTTTCCGCATATTTCGTCTTTCTGGACATCCGCCCGGCCCGAGGGAACCCTTTAATCCGATTGGGGGCGTAATTTCCCGAGAGGAGGAGAGACGAGATGAAACCCGATCAAAATTTTCAAGCCACGCCCAAGAGCGTGAGATCGGCCCTGGAGGAGGTGGCCGACCGGTACTCGGACCTGGCCCGGGACCTCCGGGCCGACCTTGCCGCCGCCGGGGGAGCGGAGGAAGTATTGGAGCTGGCTGAGAGGTCAACCCTGGAGATGCTGGCTTACCTTCCCATGAGCCCGGTCTACTGCCCCTTCTGCAACCTTCACCGTCCGGGCTCCGAGGACTGTCGGGACTGCGAATACGCGGCCAAGTACGGCCGGTGCACCGAGGCGGGGTCCCTCTACGACCAGGCACTGGAAGCCCATTACGACCTAGTGAGGGCGGTTCAGGACCTCCGTCAGGGCCAATTCCAGGCGAGGTCCCCGATCCCGGCAGAGGAGGTCCGGGTCGCCCTCGAAGATCATGCCGACCGCCTCATCGATCTGGCCAGCCGGTTCCAGCGGAGGGTCCGGGAGGCCCGATCCCCGGAGGAGGTGATGACCCTGAAGACGGAGTTTATGGTCGATCTGGTACGAAACCTACCCGTGGAGAAGGTCTGCAGCCTCTATGGCCTTGAGCACCGGGACCTCTTCGAGGCGAAGAACGAGGCCCTGCAGGGGCTGAGCCGGCACTGGGCTGCGGCTTGACCGGCTCAGTTGACCTTAATCGAGCTCAGGACCAGGCATCTTCAAGGCCGCCCGCGGCCGCTCACGGCCGAGGCCACCAGGACAGCGAGGGGTATCAGGCCTATGATCAGCACGGCCTCAAGGGAGAGGTCCAGGTCGACGGCCAGGATCACCAGGATGATACCCAGAAAGACGACGGTCCAGGAGCGGTGGGGGCCCAGGGTGCAGGCGCAGGCGGGCATCGGGGGCTGAGGTTCGGATTTCAGCACGTTTTTACCAGTAAAATCGCGAATGCTCGCGCACTTAGTCGAATGGACTTCGGTAGGGCCTTTCCCAGTGGACTTGATCAGTTTCGGGTGGCGCTCTGAGAGCCTGACTGAAGTGTGCCGCATAGTGTGCTCATGTGGTGAGCACATGGGATAAAAAAGGTTTGCAATGATCAGTATTAAATAGTAGAGAATGCTCCGCAAAACTATGGTCAAGAATACCGGAATACCTTATGAACAATTAGCTAAGTGGATTATCGAACAAATATCAGAAAACGAAGGCGTTAATACTACAAGACTTGAGCATAATGTTAAGTTACCAGGGAAAACTGCAGTTCATCAGATTGATGTGCTTTGGGAATTCGACGTCGCCGGATTCAAATATACTACTATAATTCAAGCCAAAGACTGGAGAACCCAAAATGTTGATCAGGGAAAGCTAATTCAATTTAAAGGCGTCCTCGATGATCTGCCTGGTCAACCACGGGGTATTGTGGTAACATCCAAAGGCTTTCAAAGTGGAGCACGCGAATTTGCAGAAAAAAACGGTATTTATATTTATGAACTACGTGAACCCACTGAAGAGGATTGGAACGATCGGATTAAAACTTTTAATATATCGATGAATATTTATCAGCCATACTTTGATAGAAAAATTCACTTTGACGATAGTTGGAACGCACGGGAATTAGAGCGATCAACCGTAGTGATTGAATCTGATAATTTGGTATTTTATGATGAAAGTGGCGTAAAAATTACCGATGAGCTTGCGTTATATACTTCATTGACACCAGCGGGATTTGAAGAACTGCCGCCTACAAAAAAGACACATCATTTCGACAAACCAACATTCGTTAAAACGCAAAATCCAGATATTAGAGTAAAAGTAGACTCCGTCGAAGTCACGATCTCCAAAAAGCTTGAAACTATAGAGTACCAATTGAAGGGCGAGGATTTTGTTGGATATGTATTTAAAAACGTCATCAGTGGTGATGTTAAGACCTTCCCTAAACGGGGGGCATAATAGCGCATAATGTGAACTTACCACAGGACGAGATCTCGCCCCGGCACCTCGCCTGAGAAGGTCAGATAACACCTTCAGAACGGATCTGATGGATAGGAGAGCCCGTTCCAGAAAACAGCATTTATCGCGACCGTGACGCCCGACAGCGCCCGATGAGAGGCCCTCACCCTGTCGTCGCCCGCGGTGCGCCAGGTCTTCTTTTGCCTGCCTTCCGCCGCCGCCCTCTCCACCCCCCACAGCCTGAAACGCGCCGTGGTGCTCAGTCTCCAGGATCTTGCGGGTTCTCCAGGGGGCGGCTAAGTTGCGGTCCAAAGCTGCCTCACTCCAAAGAGGGTCCTCGCCCTGGGGGACGACTCGCCGGATGGTCTTGAGGGCGGTCCTGCTGACGGCCCGACCGTCATCTACGTCCTTCGACTAACGGTTATCGATCCAGAGGCTGATCAGCCTGTCCGACCTTGCCAGAGCCTCCTCGGTCCCCTCGAAGTGGTCGGCGGCCGATTTCATCGCCTCCATAAAGCCCGCTAAGTCCCCTTCGTCGGCCAGCTTTGCAAGCCTCTTGCACTCCTCTATGTAGGCCTCTCTCACTCGTTTCGCCTCGGGGTTCTCCTGGATGCTGGCGTAAAGCTCCGGACTCTGGGCGAGGATCCGTCCAACAAAGTCGATCATGATCTCGTAGACAGGGCTCATGAACCGCCTGGATTGGGCCACATCGAAGTCCAGGGACCGCAGGGCCGACCCGATCGAGATGTAGGCGAAGTGGGTCAGGGCCTGGACCACGGCCATGATGTGATCGTGCTCCTCGGCCCCCAGAACCTCCACGCGGGCGCCGTCCTTTCTAAAGATCTCCTCCATCGGCGAGAGCCACGCATCGCATCTTCCCGCCGCCGGGACGAGGATCACCGTCTGGCCCCTGATGTGGGGTATGGTGGGGCCGAACATGGGGTGGGTTCCCAGAACCTCGACCCTCTCCGGAGCCCACTTTTGCATCGCCCTCATCGGCTCGGACTTGAGGGATGTGACGTCCATCAAAAGGCTTCCCGGTTTCATCCTGGGGGCGATCTCCTTGACGACCTTTGCCGTCTCCTTGATGGGGACGCTCAGAAGAACGACGTCGTTCTCGGTCACCTCGCCCATCAGGTCGCTGGCAAATCTCACCCCCAGGCGTTCGGCCACCTCGACCCGGCCGCTCGGCCCCCAGACCGAGACCAAAAAGCCGTGATCCTTGAAGTAGCTGGCAAACCAGCTCCCCGTCCCGCCGGTCCCCCCCACGATCAGCATCCGATTCTTCTTCGTCCTCATCTGCATCCCCATCTGCGTCATCTGTTCCTCAGCTCCTCCCTCACCGCTTGCTCCATGACGTCGACGGGGGCCTTCCTGCCGGTCCAAATCTCTATCGAGAGGGCGCCCTGGTAGACGAGCATCATTACACTGTCCAGAACCTTCGCCCCGGCCCGCGCGGCGTCCCGCAAAAGCTCCGTCTCCCTGTTGTAGACGATGTCAAAGACCGTCTGCCCCTCCCTGAAAAGGCGGCCGTCCACAAGCCGGGGGTCGCCTTCCCTCATCCCTACGGAGGTGGCGTTGACGACGACCTCAGCCTCGGGAACGAGCTTGTCCAGATCAACGAGGCCGAAGCCCCTGCCGCCCACCATGGCCGCGAGATCCAGGGCGCGTCGTCGGTCCCGGTTGGCGATGGAGAGATCCGCCCCCCGGAGGGATAGCTGGCGGGAGATGGCCTTCGCAGCGCCACCAGCGCCTATGACCAGGACCAGCACCCCATCGACCCTGACCCCTGCGCCCTCAAGAGCCATCAGCGCCCCCTGGCCATCGGTGTTGTAGCCCCGGATCGAGCCATCCTCGAAGGCGACGGTGTTCACCGCTCCCATCGCCGTGGCGTTCTCGTCGGGGACCACCACCTTGAGGGCCTCCTCCTTCAGGGGTATCGTCAGGTTCAGGCCGCCAAACCCCATCGCCTCCGCGCCGAGGATAGCATCCCGCAATCGCTCCCGCCTCACCCTGAAGGCGAGGTAACGGGAGGAGAGGCCGAGGGCCGAGAAGGCCGCGTTCTGCATCGCCGGGGAGAGGCTGTGCTCCACGGGGTCTCCAAAAACGGCGTAGACTAACATCCGATGTAAGTTGTTCTTTATGGGTAAATAAGAACTAGGTATAAAGGAATCTGAGGAGATAAGAACTTGTGAGCTTAGGAGATAAGTTGGGCGAAGAGATGTTCATATCCAATTATCCAAAATTTTATAAAATTTTAGTCAAACTGGCGGCGGCGCACCCCGCAGCAGAGCTGCGGGGTATTCGATAAAAATAAAGCGGCATGATATAATATTTTATTGAGCATGTTCGTCTATACTCTCGCCCGGGGCCAGGAAGCCCGCCACAATCCCAAGCTCGTTTGGATCTGGCTCCTCCGCGGTCCAGTCAGAGGGGTAGGCAACGCTGAATCCGTACTGAGGGTTTTCGTAGAGCAAAAGCTCCTGGAGATCGGAAATGCCGAGAGCGCCTGAAGTGTCGACGGGCTCATCGATATCCGACGAGTCCTGGGATGGTGCTGGACATGTCTGAGCGCCAGCCGCTGCGGAGCCGACGATCAGCAAGATGAGCAGAAAGATTTTTTTGAACATGCAGTTCACCTTCAGCTCACTTTCCTCCAGACTGATGATAAATACTTTTCCGGGTGCATCACCCGAGATCTCAAAAAGGGCGCAGCCTAGAATTTCAGCAAAGCCTTTATCTGGCTTTAACCGGTTTTCTAGCTCTCATGAACCTGAAGTACGCGGTTTGCATGCTGCTCATCACCGGGACGGCCCTCACCGCCGGCTGCATCAGCTCGGAGAAGGCAGGCGGCGAGAGCCTCGGAGTGCCCACCGAAAACCTGCCCGAGGGCTTTTCGCTCATCGCCGTGATCGACGACTCGACTCCGGGCATAAACATGGAGGACGAGATCGCCGATTTCAGGGGAGATGAGGATATCGGCACGGTCAAGGCCACCGTGGGCAAGTACCAGTGGGGCGAGATGGGCAAGGACTACGATGCGAGAATTACGGTGATCGATTGCGAGAGTGAAGAGAAGGCAGAGGCCGCCGTCTCCAATTACATCGCCCAGCCAAAATTCGAAAAGCCACCCTTCGTGGGAGTGGACGTGGACAGATTCAGCACCGCCGTGGTCAACGGCCACCAGGTCACTGAGATCAGAGACACCGTCGGAAAAGAGCTGAAGTACCTCTACATCTGGAACGACGGCAACCGAGTGGTGCTGGTGGAGGGGAACGGCGACCGCGCCGACAGCCTGGAGCTTGCCAGCGCGACGGGCCTTTGAGGGCTCCGTCCCTCCTCTTCTTTTGATCATCTTCTGTCTTCAGTTTTCTTCCGTCCTCTTTTCTTTTTATCTCCTCTCCTCGTAGCTCAAGGAGAGCTCACCCTCCTCCCAGGCGTAACGAGGACATGCCTTTCGTCGGGTCCCGCTCTCGTCCAGGGCGTGGACGACTATGGGAAGTGCGATCGTGGCGTCGACGAAGACCTGGATCATCCTCGCCTCTTTCGAGATCTTGCCCCAGGAGACCCCCTCGTTGAAGGTGCAACCTGATAGGCCCCCGAAGTGGGGCGAATCGATGGTGTACTGTATGGCGTAGTTGTGGCCGCCGCGGTACTTGCCGCAGAGGTCTGCCACCACCTTAGTCTGCTGGATGAAGTTCTTGGGAACGCCTCCACCCACGAAGACAACGCCGGTCTGAGAGGATTTCTCCGTGATCTGGCTGATCTCGTCGACGTCCCTGATCTGGTCAACGACGATCCGGTGCCCCTCCCTCCAGGCGAGGACCATCCCGATCCCGATGGAGCTGTCGGAGAGGGCCGGAACATAGATCGGAACCCCAGCCCGGCTGGCGCTGCCGAGAAGGGTGTGAGCAGGCATATTTTGGCCCAGCATCTCCATCAGCTCTCTTGAGGAATAACCTCGTCCCGGATCGAGGGTCTTGACGAACTCGGCGATGTACCGATCGCCCTTCTGAAGGCCCGCCTCGGAGACGTATACGTCGAATATCCGATCGATCCCCTCCTCTCTCAGAGCTGCGTCGTCGGCTTTTGGGTCTCCAAGGTAGTGGACTACGCCGAGGCCCTCACAGAGGTCGTGGAAGAGGTTCGCCCCGGTGCTGACGACGCAGTCCACCATCCTCTCGGAGATCATGAAGGAGATGAGCTTTCTGAGGCCCGCGGGGACCATCGCTCCAGCAAGGCCCAGGAAGATGGTGATCTCCTCCTCTGTGAGCATCCTCTGCCAAGCCTCCACCGAGCGACCGAGCTGGCCAGCCTGAAACCCGAGCTTTGCCATGTCCCTTGCGAGCTGGTACACGCTTCGGCCCTCCATCCCCATGGTGGTGGCGAGGTCCTCGAGGTCGCTGGAACGATCGTCGTGATCATTGCCCATCATTTTCATCACGTCGCAGTGGAGACGGCCACCGGACTATTAAACGTTGTCACAGATCGGCCATTTATTTTAAATTGAATACCCCGCAGCTTGCTGCGGTTGGGATGGTCAAATAATCAACTCAACAGTTTGAATCGGGCCACGGATAATCTAAGTGGCGGGTATCGGGAAGCATATGATTGGCTTAATAATGATGCTATTTGCGGTTGCGGTCTATCGGCTTAACAGGGCGGCGGCGCACCCCGCAGCTTGCTGCGGGGTGCGCCGCCGCCAGTTTGACTTTATAAAAAATGTCGATATCGAAGTTATATATACCGTGATCGCTCTCAATGCCAAGCTCAAGTTCAGAGATCAACGGACGACTCCCGAACTCGAATTCGGGCGATGCGGTTCAAGGGGTTTGATGACGCCATGACGAAATTAAGCGGTTATAACGGGCTCAAAATGGAAGGCGAGATCAGATGGGGGCGGTTCAGAGGGATCGAGATCTGCAGGAGGAGGGTAGATGTGGACGATTGACGATTCCGTCAACCTCTACGGCGTGGACGGCTGGGGGAACGGGTACTTCACCATAAATGAGCGCGGAAATCTCGCGGTATCACCTCGAAAGGAGGCCGGAGGAACGGCCGACGTGATGGAGATCATCGACCGGATCAACGAGTCCGAAGTGGTTCAGTTCCCGATTCTCTTCAGGTTTCCCCAGATCCTCGAGGACCGGCTCGAGGAGATCAACGGGGCCTTCCTCTCCTCGATGGAGGAGCTGGAGTATCGGGGCGGGTACAGGCTCGTCTTCCCCATGAAGGTGAACCAGAGAAAAGAGGTGGTTGAGTACATCGCCAGTGGCGGAAAGAAGCTGAACGTCGGCTTGGAGGTCGGAACGAAGGCAGAGCTTCTGGCAGCTTTATCTCTCGGCCTCGGGCCTGATGCCCTGATAGTCTGCAACGGCTATAAGGACAAAGACTACCTCAAGCTCGCCCTCAAGTTCGGAGTGGCGAACAACATCGTCATCGTTATCGACATCTTCGAAGAGATATTCGACATTCTCAGGTGTTCAAGAGAGCTGGGCGCAAAGCCGAGGCTCGGCCTTCGAACGAAGCTATTCTCAAGAGGCAGCGGCCGTTGGGAGGAGTCGGGAGGGGAAGTGTCCAAGTTCGGCCTATCCACCGCCGAGATCTTGGAGTCGATCCGGATCCTCTCGGAAAACGGCATGATCGACTGCCTGAAGATGCTCCACTTTCACATAGGTTCCCAGATAACGGACATCCGCAAGATCAAGATCGCTATGAACGAGGCCGCCAGGATCTACGCCAAGGTGAGAAAGGTGGCCGAGGTCGAGTACTTCAACGTCGGCGGAGGGCTCAGTGTCGACTACGACGGCTCCAAGACCCCGACCCCTGCCAGCGCCAACTACACCCTCCAGGAGTACTCCAACGACGTCGTCTACACTCTCCAGAGGACCTGCGACGAGGAAGAGGTGCCCTGCCCGACGATCGTCTCTGAGAGCGGCCGGGCGATCGCCGCCTACCACTCCTTTCTAGCCTTCAAGGTGATCGGGAAGAAGAACTCCAAAGATGGGCTCGAGGTCAAGCCCGCGGAAGACGATCCAGTCCAGATAGAGGACATGCGCCAGGCCCTAGAGAAAATGGACCTTGAGAACTATGCTGAGTTCTATCACGATGCACTTCACTATCGAGAGGAGCTCTTCGACGCCTTCAACCTGGGGAACATCGGCCTTGAGGAAAGGTCGAAGGGGGATCTCCTCTTCTGGAAGGTCTGCCAGAATGCGGCCACGTTCGCCAAAGCCGACGAGAACGACACCGAGGAGTTCAAGAGCCTCAAGCGGCTTTTGAGCAAGAAGTACATCGGAAACTTCTCCCTCTTCCAGTCGGTCCCTGACATGTGGGGCGTCCAGCAGATCTTTCCGACGATGCCGCTTCACAGGCTCGGCGAAGAGCCGACGGTGAGGGGGACGATCGCGGACATCACCTGCGACTCCGACGGCGAGATCAGGAGCTTTGCCGGGGAGAACAGCGACTTTCTCGCCCTCCACGATCTGTTGGACGACAAGGACTACTACCTGGGCACCTTCCTCCTGGGGGCGTACCAGGACACCCTGGGTGACTTTCACAACCTTCTCGGATGCGTGAACGAGGTTCACGTCACCGTGGTGGACGGCGGCTGGCAGATATCCAAGATCGTCGAGGGGGACGTTTGCGAAAAGCTCCTCCGTTTTTTCAACTATGACCTGGAGGAACGTCTCGGCGAGATGGCGTCCAGGTGCTGCGTCGACGAAGCGGAGCGGGAGAAGGCGACGGAGACGATTCGAAAGGCTCTTGGCGAGTACACCTACTTCAAGAACAGGTACATCAAGGCTTGACCTGAGAGCCTGCAAGGGCAAATGGCTTTCTCAACGTCCACTCAAGTATTCTCCACGGTGGCGGGCCTGCCCCTCTTTGGAGGGGCGGGCCAAAAGAGGTCCGACAGGGTCTTGTATCTTCGGTCCCACCTCTCGCAGGATGTTCTTCGGCCGGAATAAGGGCAGGGAGGGCGAGGTCAGGGCCTTCGTCTACATAAATTACGGATCCGACCAGATCAGGCACGAAGTCGTGAAGGTCCCTCCTGGAACTTCCGTCCTCGAGGCCCTGAAGGCTGTGGCGGACGTTGAGGCCGCACCAGACGAGAGCGCCACCGGTCATCTGGGCTCGATGGTCACCTCCATAGACGGTTTTTATAACGACATCGACCACGCCTGGATCTACTACGTCTTCGAGCGGGGCGAGTCGGGCTGGCGGATTCCGAAGGATATGCCCGATGGGCTCGAGGTCTCAGACGGCATGAGGATCGGCTGGAGGCTCTACAACGTCGAAGAGCGGGGGCCGGTCCCCAGGGAGGGGCCGCTATGGTCGAGCCGCTGCGCCAGCAAGACCAGGACCTGCGCCCGGAAGTTCCCGTAAAGGGAAAAGCCGTCAAAAGCTCCAGAACGAAGGTCAAGAGGGTTTGCAGACCCCGCAGGGGACGTATCCCCGATCTTGAGCTTCCTGGGAACTTGAGAACCGGATCTTGTTACCGGAAGCGATCTTCTTCGCCCAGCGGCATTCGGGGCGGTGGTACCTGTTTGAGTCCGAGGAGGCAACGTACCCTGGCGTTTCCTCCGATTTTGCGACCTTCCCCATTTCGGACCCGGCCGTCATGTAGGGGGCCACCAGGAGCATCCTCTCCATCCTCTCGGCCGAGGCCGCAAGCTCTCGTCCCAGCCGAGAGAGGTTCACGTCGACAAGGCCTGGCTTCAGCCTCTCGGGATCTATCAGCTCCAAAATTCGCTCCATCTTGTCAATGTCGGCCTCATCAAGGCTGCGCTCGAACTTCTCACGATCCGCGGTGTCAAGGCTCATATTCCGGCTCCCTCCCGTTGAGACTTGAGGTGGCTTATCTCTCCCTTTCGGTAATATGATTTCCCCTCAACGGGCCGCCGCAATTCGTTTATCCCAATTATGGAGAGGTGATCTCGGCCATTATGAACGATCTCCGATAAAACTAAGTACCTTATGGCCTTACTTAATTGCTGGAGGAATTCAGCATATGAATGATTATTGGGCAAGGTGGAGCGAGAAACTTCAGCAGATCACGAAGCCCTACGAATGTCTCGAAAGGGGCATGGCTCCTCCAATACTTCCCGGAGAGAACCTTCTCGAGTACTACAGATGCCTTGAGAGCCTGATGAAGCCCCTGGCCCTCCTCCAGGAGAACAGGGAATCTCCGGGGGACCGCCTGATTGAGAATTACGAGGCTCTGGAAGAGCGGCTCGAGCGTCTGTCAACAACCCATCCCTGGTTTTCTGAGGACGAGTCCACCAGGGAGATAATCGAGCTGCTTGGAACCCTCACCACCAAGCTCAGCGTTGATCGGGAGCTATTCGAGGAGAAGATCGGAACGCTTGAAAGGAGGATAGAGGAGCTGGAAACCGAATTCAGCCCTTAAATCTGGTCCAATCCTCTGCCCCTTCAGCGACTGTTCCTCTCCTCGACGGATCGTCATCTCCAGATGAGCTCCCGATAAAGGGACTTACCCGCGGTGGAAGAGGCCCAGAAGAGAAATGAGGATGCCCGAGCCCAACGATTGGGCCAGGGCATCTTTTCCGCCCTCAAGGCTGCGGTGAGGTCGTGCATCTCACCGCCAGAGGGCTCGAAGAGTTGCGGTCCTTTGATGGATAGACGGAAATGTCGTACACGACAAGCTGACATCATATTATTTAGTAATAAACTTTTCGATTGAACTGCTACGAAAGCTGGCCTCTCCCGCGGAAGATGAGATCCTCTTCGAGGTCGAAATGAAGACAGAAGAGCGAAGGGCGCAGGTTTCGAAACTTGCGCCCTCATTTAACGCCCGGACCGGGAGTCGAACCCGGGTCGAAGCCTCGACAGGGCTTCATGATAGGCCTCTACACTATCCGGACTCAAAGCTAGGTCCCGCCTCCCAGATTCGAACCGGGGACATCGCGGTAGCCGCACGGTGCACCTTCTGGTGCGAAACCTACTACAGCCGCGCACTCTACCAGGCTGAGTTAAGGCGGGTCTAACGATGCAACGTAATTCTCGTATTTAGCCCTTTCGATTCATATGGGCGTGGCGCATATCCGTTTCTGAAAAACGAGCGTCAAAAGCTATAAATGAGAATCCCGGTCTTTCCCTGGGCCGTCTCAGCCCGTAACGCTTCAACAAAAGGTTTGTGATATCTATGCTGATAGGTCTCATGTCTGACTCTCACGACAACTTTCCGGGCCTCCTGGAGGCCGTGGAGATATTCAAGAAACGGAACGTGGAGATGATACTGCATGCAGGAGACGTTATCGCTCCAGGGATGTGCTACGCCTTTGAGGGATGGGAGGGCGACCTCTTGCTCGTCTACGGGAACAATGACGGCGACAGAGTCGGGCTCAAGCGCGACTTCGGCCGGGCGGGGGGCGAGTTTCTCGACGACTTCGGCGAGATCGAGGCCGACGGCAAGAGGATCGCCCTCCTCCACGGAACCTACGAGCCTCTGGTGAGGGGGCTGGTGGAGTCGGGCCGCTACGACGTCGTGGTCCGGGGACACGACCATCACGTCTGCGTCGAGCGGGGCGAGACCCTGATGATCAACCCTGGCGAGGTCTGGGGCCACTTCACGGGCCGAAAGACGGTTGCGATCCTGGATACGAAGTCGCTCGCGACGGAGATCGTCGAGATGGGAAGCCGACCCTCGATCGTGGATATGACCGGGAGGCGGCCGTGACAGGGAATAAAGAAGGGAACGATGCCGATCCGACGGAGGGCATCTTTCTTGAGCCCCTCGACCTCTATCTACTGGTGGAGAGGCGCAAAGGCCGGATGAGGAAGATCAGCTTCTCCCAAGAGAGGCCGAAGGTTTCCATCCCGCCGGAAGAGGAAGATGCCCTCCTGAAATGCTGGCTTGAGGGCGGGGAGGTTCCCTGGGGTCTTTTCGACCTCTCGAGCCTGACGGTTTTTCAGAGAAAGGTTCTGGGAGTTGTTTCCGAAATCCCTCCCGGCGAGACGATGACCTATGGCCAGGTGGCCACGAGGCTGGGCAGGCCCAAAGCCGCCAGGGCCGTGGGCATGGCCCTGGGTGCCAACCCATTCCCTCTGGTCATACCCTGCCACAGGGTGGTGGGATCGAAGGATCTTGGAGGCTACAGCTTCGGCCCGGACCTGAAAAGGAGGCTTCTGGATATCGAGAGGGAGATCTGCCAGAAATAGGGGTCGTCTGGGGACGGCCTCTCAGCTTAATGAGAGTGCAGTCTCGCCGCTCAAAATTCGGCGCTTCACCAGATTCGCGTGCTGATGGGCGGCTAAGCACGGCTCTGGCAGCTTGTGATCCCGGAGGTACCGCCGGGCAAGGTCCAGGGCGCCCTCGACCGATATCCTGTGGCCCGGAGCCACCACGATCGGCCTGCACCTCTTTTTTGAGAAGAGGACGTATCCTACCCGTTCCCCCTCGTAAACCAGGGGTGAGGCATCGCCCACCCGACCTGGTGGGTCGAAGGTGCCGCAGAGGACGTTCTTGCTGACGCCTACGGTTGGGATGTCCAGGGTCACCCCGATGACGCTCGCCAGGCCCGCCCTCCGGGGGTGGTTGACCCCGCAGCCGTCGACGAAGAGGATTGTGGGCCTCGTCTCAAGGCGCTTCACAGCCTCCAGGGCGGCCGGACCCTCCCGGAAAGATAAGAGGCCTGGAACATAAGGAAAAGTTGTTTCGAGGACGGCCCAGGATTTGGAGTGGGGCCGAAGCGATGAGTCGAGGGCGACGGCCCCACTTATCACCATCTCTGATCCACCTTCTCTCGATATGAAGGCCTGGTCAACCCCGGCGACCACCCCTTCCGAGAATCGGTCCTCAAGGACGATCCTGGACGCGATTTCGTCCTGCAGCGAGAATAAACGCTTCCTCTCCTCGGTGGAGGGGGCCAGAGAGGGCGCCACCTACTTCGCCTCGGTGTGGGGGACGGTCTGGCTGAGGTTTATTGCGAGCTCACCGATGTTCTTGATGTAGTCGAGCATGCGCTCGATGCTGGTGGCCGCCATCCTGAGAAGGGCGTCCTCGTGTTCGTCTGAGAAGTTGGTGGTGGATACCATCTGGTTGATCTGCCTCCTCAACTGCCGGCTCAATTCGATCACCTCGTTCGCCTTTCCGGAGTTGAGCGAAAGAAGGGACGATATCGAGCCCTCGACGAGATCCAGAAGCTGCGGTGATATCGTGCTCATCTCCTCGACGATGTTGGAGGCCAATGTGCAGTCGCACTTGAGGATCATCGCCGCGATCTTCGAGGCGTGGTCCGCCATCCGCTCGAGGTTTGTGGCGGCCCTGGTGTAGTTGAAGGCGCTGATGGGGTCGAGGGACTCCTGCTTCACCGAGCCCTTCCTGAGGATCTCGGTGAACTGGCGCGATACCAGAAGGTAGAGCCGGTCGACGTCGTCGTCCCTCTGGATAACATCTGCGGCCATATCCCGGTCGTTGGTCACCAGAGCGCTGAGGGCGTCCTGGATCATCGACCTCACCACTGTCTTTATCCTCCGAAGGGCCCTTTCGGACTGGAGCTCCTCCGGATCGATCAGGTCCTGTATCAAGACCTTGTTGACCGTCTCCTCCAGGATCTCGGGGCCGATCAGCTTCTGGACGATCTGGTGGATGTCCCTCTTCTGGTCTGCGGTCATGTGGGCGGAGATGACCTCCATCGTCCTGTACCCGGAGACGTAACAGCCTATGATATCCCTCACCAGGGGGTCACCCACCTTGTCGCCGATCTCTAGCCGTGTGACAAGCTCCCTCTCGGACCTGTCGGGGGATAGGACCAAGGCTCCGTTGTCGCTCTGGGTTATGTAGATTAAGGAACCTGGTTGGATGTCGTTTTTCACAGCCCAGACCTTGGGCAGGGAGACGATGAAGGTCGACTTCCCCGTCCTCTGTACTTTCCTGGTCTCCATAAAAATCCGGCAAATTTAGTTGAGATGTTCTCGTTTCGCCTCGACCATGTATATGATGCTCTCGCATATGTTGCATACGTGATCTGCGATCCTTTCTAGATGCTTGTTCACCAGGAGAAGCGGGGTCGCGTCTTCGATCAGGTCGGGGTTTCCGCCTATGATCTTGAGGAGAGTATCCCTCACCTTCTGGTAGAGGGCGTCCACCTCGTAATCCCACTTGGTCGTCTCCCGGGCGAGGTCGGCGTCGTTCTCCTTGAAGGCCTCGTTGGCCTGAGCCAGCATCTTTCTGGCTATATCCGACATCCTCGGTATGTTCTTCAGGCTCTTCACCTGGACCTTGTCCTTGGAGTGGACCACGATCCTCGCTATGTCCACCGCCAGGTCGCCGATCCGCTCGAGATCGATCCCGATCTTCAAGGTGGTGACGATCAGCCGAAGGTCCTTGGCCATGGGCTGCTGAAGCGCCAGAAGCTGCATGCACCGTTTTTCTATTCTCAGGTTCAGATCGTTCACGATCTGGTCGTCTCTTATTACCTCTCTCGCCTTCTCCACGTTGTACTCGCGAAGTGCCTCCACCGACTTGGCCACCGCCAGATCGACCTGATCCACCAGCTTCTCCGCGTCCATCTTGAGCTCTTCGAGCTCCCTGTGATAACGCTCTCTGTAAGGACTCATATCTCCCCCATCTCCGTTGCGGCCCTCATCCGAACCTGCCCGTTATGTAATCCTCAGTGCTCTTCTCCTTGGGGTTCTCGAAGATCTCTTTTGTCTCGCCGCATTCGATCAGCTCGCCGAGGAGGAAGTAGGCGGTGTAGTCGGAGACCCGAGCTGCCTGCTGCATGTTGTGGGTCACTATCACCTGGGTGTACGACCCCCTCAGCTCGTCCATCAGCTCCTCGATCTTCGCCGTGGATACGGGGTCAAGTGCGCTGCAGGGCTCGTCGAAGAGTATGACGTCCGGCTTCATGGCGAGGGTTCTTGCTATGCAGAGCCTCTGCTGCTGCCCACCGGACAGCCCCATGGCGGGTTTATCGAGGCGGTCAGACACCTCATCCCAGAGGGCGGAGTCTTTGAGGCTCGCCTCCACGATCTTGTCCACGTTCTTCACCCCGTGAATCCTGGGACCGTAGGCGATGTTGTCGTAGATGGACATGGGAAAGGGGTTCGGCTTCTGAAATACCATGCCGATGTTCTTTCGAAGCTCCACCACGTCTGTCTCCTTGTCGTAGATGTTGACGCCGTTGTAGAGGACCTCGCCCTCTATCCGCACGATGTCGACGAGGTCGTTCATCCGGTTGAGGCAGCGGATGAAGGTGGACTTTCCGCACCCAGAAGGGCCTATCAGGGCTGTTATCTGATTTTCTTGGATGCCGATCGATATATCTTTCAGGGCGTGGTTCTCGCCGTACCACAGGTTCAGGTTCCTCGACTCAATCTTGAAAGACATTGTAAGACCCCATAAATAAAATTTGGCCCAAAATCGCCCTTCGAATTCATGCAGGACCTTCCGGATCGTAACTTGCGGCTGGGAAGAAGCCCTCCTCCTCCATAATCCTTTGACCCTCCGGCCCCAGGACGAAATCTATGAACTCGGCCTCGGTCTTGCTGGTGCCGTTCCAGGTGTACAGGTACAAGGGCCTCGATAGCTTGTAGGTCCGGTTCTTGACGTTCGCAGCCGATGGAGCGACCCCGTCAAGGGCCACGGCCCGGAGGTCGCCGGTCTTGGCGTATCCTATGCCCAGGTACCCGATGGCTTTGTCGCTCTGGACTATGAGAGTCTTTATCTCGGCGTTCTCCATGGCGTTGACCTCGACCCCCTCGGTCTCGGCTCTGCTGCTGCCCATGATCACCTCGTTGAAGGTGTCACCGGTCCCCGACCCGGGAATTCTCGCTACGGGCAGTATCATCTCGTCGGGACCGCCGACGTCTTTCCAGTTATCAATCTCGCCGCTGTATATCTTCGAAACCTCTTCTGAGGAGAGGCCCGTCACGCCGGCATCGTAAATCTCCTTGCTGACCACCACGGCGATGGCATCGTAGCCGATGAGATGCTCGACGAAATGGCCCCCGAACTGCTTGACTTCAGCCTCCTTCACCTCTCGGGAGGCCATGCCGATGTCGGCGAGCCCCGAAGCTGCGTCCTGAATTCCGCGTCCAGATCCGCCGCTGCTCACCTGAACTCCGATCTCGTCCTGGTTTTGGTTGAAGACCTCCGCGCACCTCTCCACGGCGGGAAGAACTGTGGTCGAGCCGGTGATGACCAGGTTCTCTCTCGCGTCCTCGTCGACGCACCCGGCCGCCATGAGGACCAGGAATGCAGCCGTCAGAAGCTGAATCCTTCGTGATTTCGCAGGTTCGTTCAATCGATCGAACTTCACTATACCCGTATATATAGCGTTTTCCTATATAGTCTATATATACCCCTCTCCAAAATCTAATTTTAGAAACGCCACTAAAATCCTTTTAGAGAAGAATATTCGTCATATTCCGTCTTAATACGGAAATAATCCCTGGAGACGCGTTTAACTGCAATTCAGATCATTATTTTAAAATGAATACCCCGCAGCTTGCTGCGGTTGGGATGGTCAAGAAAACGACTTAAGGATTGTTGCGTATTCTGTATGGATGATCGAGCTGATGAAGGCGAGTCATTGCGCATACA
>Ga0265594_1000462_pt1 | contig 34064 bp, 44 predicted proteins | sample saktaG_11_FD_190147 | JGI IMG/M metagenome (GOLD analysis project Ga0265594, IMG submission 190147) | Saline water microbial communities from Sakinaw Lake, British Columbia, Canada - sak_2011_5_24_80m | ecosystem: Environmental > Aquatic > Non-marine Saline and Alkaline > Saline ... | reverse complement strand
ATCTGAAAGCCTAGAAAGCGAATCTTCGAGTTCTTCTGAAGTAGCTCTCGGCGGGGAACTTCCTCGTATTTATGTATCGAGTTATGAAGATGATGGGTTCGTAGTCACTTACGAAAACATTCCCGCTAGTATTGGTTTCATCGAGTTCAATTACGCTGCTGTATAGTATGAATTTAGTTTTCGACAAGAAGACATTGCGGGTAATCTCTATCTTCGACGGCGAATCTCATATCCAGTCCGAAGAACAAATTTTGCGTTCTATGTTCCCATCGGATTTTTCTCATCTCTCTTTGTGGAGAGTTGGTCAGGATATTCATAATAATCCGGTTCATCTTAAAGTTCAGCTTGATAAGGATGGATATCCAGATATACTTCTTTTCAAAGGTAAAGTAATATATACGAGTCCGAAAGAAGAGAAAAAGCTGTATGAAGAGAAGGCATCGGAGAAGAAGCGAAAGGATTTGACACAGAAATTATCAAAGAGCCTTTTGCGATCTATTACGCCAGAGACTATTAAGTTATGGGCTAATTCTCCTAGGACTCTTCCGTCTGTTTCAAAGTCTTTGCGAAGTTTAGATTATTTTACTGATCAAAAAATAATGCCCGTTTCGTGGTGGGGTCCGTTTACAGATGCAGGCGGATATGCTAATATGAATCGGGAGCTTGTTTTTCGTTTGCATAACTACCATGTCATTCCAAAGGTTGAAATTTGTCCGACAGTTCCTCAAGTTTCACAATTAGCTCAATATCATCTTTCGAAGCATACGGCTCTTGATTTTAGTCGTATTAGGAAGTATCCGAAGATTTGGGCATTCACACCACTTCCTCATCCTCCTAATCCGGGTAAGAATATATTTTTCACTATGATGGAAACTGAAACATTACATCCTGAGTTCGTTCGTATTTGTAATGGTTATTCTGATGAGGTATGGGTTCCGTCTACGCATAATCAGAGAGTATTTAAGAATTCGGGAGTCTTTAGACCGATTCATGTAATGCCTCTTGGAATTGATGAATTGTTGTACGGAGATGCAACGGGAGAACTAGGAGTTGTTCCAAACCCTACTCCGTTTGTAGATTTATTAGGGCGAACAGCGGGTAAGGGAATTAACAAATTTAAGTTCATAAGCCTTTTTAGATGGAGCCATCGAAAGGGACCTGATATTCTGATACGTTCCTTTGTAGAGGAGTTTACTTCAAACGATGATGTAGCTCTAATAATTGTTGCCCGTCATAGTGGATCTCCCGGACCAGAGCATGTTGATATTATTAGGCGTGAGGCTATGAGTTTTGCTCAGATGGTTCGTGGCTCTAATTATCCTCAAATAGTATTGTATCCTCATGTTATTCCAGAACAACAAATGCCAGCAACTTATCGAATGGGTCATGTTTTCATTCAAACGTCGAGAGGAGAGGGGTTTTCATTGCCACAGATTGAAGCTGCGGCATGTGGTTTGCCAGTTATCTCCTGTAATAATACTGGAATGAGCGAGTATTTGAACGATAATAACGCTTATCTCGTCAAAACTAACGAGACTGAGGTTTGTAGTCCTGCAATGCACTGGATTACTACTTACTACCATGGTCAGCTTTTCCCTAAATTGGGGCGTAATCAAATAGATCAGACACGAAGGCATATGCGTTTTGTTCGAGATAATTACGATCAGGCGAAGGCGAAAGGGAAGAAGTTACGAGAACTTGTTTTTAGTAAATATACGTGGCGGCATGCGTCTCAGAGGATTTCGAATCGTATACGGGAAATTTATAGAGAGATGTAGCGGTTATTTTGTATAATAAGCGCAAGCATAGATAGCAAATCAGGAGAATGAATGAAAACTACATGGACGATACCTCAGTTAAAAGCGCTGTTTGAATTAAGGGAAAAAGGTTTGACATGGGCGCAAATAGCATCCGAAAAGCCGCTTAAGGGTTTGAAGTCTGGCAAGTGTTGCGCAATTAAATATCGTAGACTTGATTGGGATTTATTCCTAAAAGATCCGCAGAATTATCCTAAAGATCGTAATCCTCAGAAATGGTCGCACGAAGAGATGGTTCAGTTAGATGCCTATTTGCAGGCTGATTGTTCTTACCAATTTATTGCTGATAAGTTGTCGCGTAGTTTTGTATCGGTTGAGAGACAAGCTCAAGTTACTGACTGGAAAGCGTGGAAAGCAATAAAAGAGGTAGAGTCATTTCAAGGAGAAGCAATTCGGGATGGCGAAGAGCAAGATCAATTGTTAGAACAATACGTTAAGGCTTTGTTGACTACTTGTCGCAATGAATCCGTCCGTCTTGACAAGATTGGCGAAGCTGAGTTTCTTGCGAGAGTCAATTTAGATAAATCTAGACTATTTATTCCATTCAAAGAGTTAAAGGCTAAGGCGACAGAACGATTAGTAGAATGGGGTTATGGCAATCCTGAGAATCTAGATCTAGGTGCAGGACGTTATGTAATCGTTGGTGATTCGCACGGAAAGCATACCAAAAAGAGTATGTTTGAGTTGATTAGAACCGTGAATCGTAGTCTTAAACCAAAGAAAATTATTCATATTGGACATATTCTCGATGATGATAACGACATTAGTTATGATTGGGGAAAGTTTGATAACCTAATCGTTCTAACAAAAATTGAAGAGCTAAAACATATTCAGGATCAGCGCAATAAGTTTAAGTTTAATTACGAGATAGTGCGTGAGAGAGTTGGGTTGGGCGATCTTAACATATTTAATCAGGATTTAATTAGCGACTATGTTAAAACGCCAATTAGACAGCTTGATATTGATGTTTTTGACGAAAGGATAGTCGTCAACTGTCATAGGCTTGAGTTCTTTACGAAATGTTATAGTGATACGGCATCTTATATGGCATCTCCGGGTTGTCTTTGCGAGAACCATATAATTAGAACGATTAAGCAGATAGATTTTGAGGATGGGCGGTCTGTTAAGCAAGCCTGTTGGGATGGCTTTAGCAAGTATCGTCGGATGAGGCACACTAATAAATATTGGGAGCATGGTCTCTTAATTGTAGATGTAGATGATGAAGGAAATCATACTATTGTTCCTTGTCCGATTAAAGAAACGTCATGCGGATATGCCATTGCGTATTTTGATAAAATCCTAGCTTCGAAGGGTATTTATAAGCCCGACAAGAAGATTTTCGTTAATGGAGATATGCATTGCGATTTGCATGATAATAACATTCTAGATATTCAGGAACAGATATGTAAAGATTACAAACCCGATATGACTGTTAACTTGGGCGATACACATAATTATCTTGCTCTCAATCATCATGTTATGGATCGTGGTGGTGTGATTTTAGATAAGAAGATTCTAGATGAAGCCGCTCAGACTCATTTTGTTCTTAAGAGGGTTGCGAAATGGTCCAAGAAGAATCATCTTATTTATGGAAATCATGAGCGTTTTGCTAGAGATTTTGTCGAAAAGTATCCTCAGTTTGGTGATTATTTGGACTTTAGGTTTCTTTGCGCATTAGACGTTCTTGGATATAAGTTGACAAAACTTAAAGACGTACTGAAGATCGGAACTATGAAGTTTATTCATGGTGAGATTAGGATGTACGGGCAGACCGGATCCAAGCTTGAGAAGTCCGCAAGAACGTTTGGCAAGGATGTTTTTATTGGGCATATTCACTATCCTGCGATTAGATCTGGATGTTATAGTATTGGATTGACTGGACGTTTGGATCAGGAATATAACGAGCCAGCAGCTTCAAACTGGATGCATGGATTTGGTCTTTGCAATCAGTTTAAGGGTAAAAGTTTTCCAACCACAATAGCAATTGCATTTAATAAGTGCGTTATCAATGGAAAAACTTATGAGCCTATAGATCCTAATTCATGGTCGGTTAGTAAATATGAAGTTGGATTAGATTACAGGGCAACGTAATTTTTCATGGAAATCCAAAATAGAATCGTAAATTACTTTGCGTTCGACAGACCAAAGGAATCTCCTTTGGTTTGTCGTTCTCCTGTAACAGTGAATGCAGAAACGGCAAGAAAATTATTAGAAAAGCAAAGCGGAAAGAAGTATGATCTTCCTTTGCATGTTTGTTACGATGTTAATTCTCAGTTGATTTATTTACCCAATAGATATGACCGTAGTTATGATGATGAAAAGCTAGATTCTTTATTTGTGGCAGCTAAGTTCATGATTATTAAAGAATTTGGGGACTATCGTAATTGTAGGCCGATTGAAGGTAGTCCATTTAGTTCGCTTCGAGTTCGTTCAATACAGAGTTTTCCTAATATGTCCATGGTAATACAAGATCAGTTCAAAGAGCAGGAATATGATAATCTTCCTGTTTTAGAGGTAAATTTATCTCGCATGCCTTCGCTACTTAAGTCTCTTCCGGAGATATTTCGTGATAATGAGGAGACAATAGGTAGTTACATAGGAGAGGAATTTGCAGATGAGATTTCTTTTAGCGACGAAATAGATGGTAATGGAGAGCGGAGAGCTAATCCTATACATCTATTGACTCAGAAAACGCCTTTTATTCTTCTCAATGTCTCGCCCGTTTCAAATCCTTCTGTAAGTGATAAAGAGTGGGGAGTACTTTCGGGTTATCGGGATTATCTGTCTGAAATAAAAGAAACAAAGTTACATAGTCAGATAGCTAGATGTGCAGATCTGTATGCTATTAAACGTTATTTAACTCAGGGATGGCCTTTTGAAGAAGTTTGTTTATACCTGTTGACTGAAACAGTTACGAATTTTGGCGAGCTAATTAAATCGATTATGCTTTTGACGGAGGTCGCTAGGTCATTGAAAGAAGAAGGATATGCTAATCCATCTTCTAATTCTTATTACTACAGTTTTAAGATAGACCGTTCTGATTTCCCATGGGACTTTAGTAATATCTATGATGAAAATGGAAAGCGTGACGAAGATGAGTTTTTGAAACAGTCATTTGATTTCTTTATTTGCGATTATGATTTAGAAACATCATATGTCTTGATTAAGAGTCCTGTTTTTATTCCGCTATCAATATGTGAAGAGATATTGAATGCGATCAGTCCGGTTTTTATTGGTCAGTATGATCCTAATACCAAATTAGTCGAACATAAGGGTACGTCAGTAACTCCTATTCCGCATAAGCAAAATAATGGCATAAGATATTTGATTGGTCGGGAATTTGGCGTTGATTGGAAGGAGATAGGGTTTGATATGGAGAGTGTAAAGCCGATAGCTGATCCATTGTCCTTCAAGAAACGTAAGATTTCTGATTATTATTATGCCTGTGATTTCATTAAAAATCTTTGCCGTAAGAATGAAGTAGATTTTGCAGACATCGAAGTTGTTGTAGGTCCTGTCGAACAGCTTTTTGGCGAGGGTACACAGGGCGGATTTATGGATAAGATTCTTTTTGCCAAAAATGGATTCAAGTCACCATATGAGATAACAAAGGGCATTTCTATATGCGCCCCAGTTATTTTTATGAATTCTGTTAGTATACCTTCTTATGCAGAACAGGCAGAGACGCTCGTTCATGAATATCGTCATTATATCTATAGTTTATGTAATCCTTTTCATGATCCTGAGTATAATAAGGTCCGTCCTAATAGAGATAAGGATTTTTATAAGTATTGGAAGTTGTATTTGTCAGATGCCAACGAAGTAGCAGCGCATAAAGCTCAGATCGAGTATGCATTGCTGTCTGGGCAATCTGTTGATGAGATAATCAGGGATAAAGTTGGTGGTCAAATTACGACAACTAACTATCCCATAGCGTTAAGGTTTGCTGAAATCGTAAATGATGCGGCAAATGAACTAAAGGAGGAAAGTCATGGCTAACCTATTACGAGACGTTGAAGAATTAGATTACTTGATCCGACAGCTTCAAAAGATAGAAAGCAAAATGCTAGTAGGGCACTTTATCCCTGCTCATCGAGGAGTTTGTCAGCTTCTCGACTATTCTACAAAGGCTAAGCAGGATCTCATCAAGAATAATAGTGGAGAAGATGATGCTTAATGATTATTGCGAAGAAATGGATATGGATAAGCGGATATTGGACTTTCATGAGCAGGAGCTATCTAAGTTTGAAATTCCTAGATGGATGAGAGAAATCCTCTGTCCGTTTTGTAATGCGGAATTAGAGCTAAAGTCCTTTAGGAATATACGTCTTTGCTTTAACGCTAGAAATATTGGGGATATTGCAGTAGAAGTGCTTTGTTATAAGTGCAACAAGATGGATAGCGTATATTTTCGAGAAGGCATTGAAAACCTTTGTGATTTTACGGAATTGATTAATAAATGCGATGGATTAGATCCCAAAAGTAGTCCAGTTGTAGAAGCAAAGATGTTTAAGATGATGTATAATAATTTAGTTGAGAAGATGATGAAACAAGAAAGAGAAGGAGCATAAGATGACCCTATTTAAACGAGGAACAACATCGTCCTCTGTGGTCGTCTCCTCATCGGTATATACTTGCACTAGTTGTGATCATACCGAGATAGTTACTGAAATACAAGATGAAGGAAAAGAATGTCCGAAATGTCATTCTTCAATGAAGTTAATATCGTCCAGTTGCGCGGAGACGAACAAAGATAAGCACGACGGTTAAAAAGTCGGCGCGAAGGAATTAATGGTTCAGATCATTATCGGAAATATCGATTCTAAGATCGTTGGCGTCATGCCCGATCAAGTTAATCAAGATCTCGACAAGGTTCTTTCCTATAAGCATCCTGACGCTCGATATATACCCTCAGTTAAGGCGAGAAAATGGGATGGTGTTTTTCACCTTTACAAGCGTAGTAAGGGGCAATCCTTTCATACCGGACTCCTTTCTCTTGTTCGGGAAGTTCTTGACAGGCATAAGATCGGGTTTACTAAGATTGATCGTAGAGTTTGTCCGACACCAAATATGCCAGAATTGAAGTTTGTTCCGTCTTCCGACTATGAGGAACGGGATTATCAGTCTTTTACTGTTGATCGCGCCGTAAGGTTTACTAGGGGTATTCTTGGGGTTTGTACCGGTGGCGGCAAGACTATGACGGTTATTCGAATGATCGGAGAGATTAAGACTGCTCCCTTCATATTTTATGTCTTGACGAAGGATTTAATGCGTCAGGCTCATGCGATGCTTTCGGAATGTTTGAATCAGCCGATTGGAATGATTGGTGATAGTTGTTGCGATATACAGAATATCACTGTATGTACAATTCAGACGGCCATTCGATCTTTGAATCAGGGTAATCCGAATTTTAAAATTAGTGATTATATTTTTGATGACGAAGATAAGTGGGACGAGAAGGGCATTGAAAGCGCAGAGAAGTCAGAAAGAATAAGGGATCTCATACGGAACGCTAAGGGTGTTTATTTCGACGAATGTGTTTCGGGTGATACTAAGGTTATTACTGAAAAAGGCGAAATAAGGATTGATAAGATACAAGAAAATAATTGCAGGTTTGTGCAGACGTATGATGGAAATAATGTGGTAATGAAACCAATACTAAATTGGTTCAAAAAAGGTATACGTCCCACAGTAAAGATACAAACAAATGGCGGAGGGGTCATATTATGTACAAAAGAGCACTTAATTTACACAAAACGAGGATGGATAGAAGCGGGAAAATTAAATCAAACAGACGAATTATTAAGTGTCAATGCGGATGTGGAACAGAGCTTCCGTACAATAAATACAGACCATTCGTTCCAGAATTTATGCGATACAAATTGGTGTAAAATTGAAAAGATAACCGACCACGCAAGACGGGAAGTTTATGATATAGAAGTAGAAGATACGCATTGCTTCTTCGGAAATGGATTGTTGATGCATAATTGTCATCATGCCTCCGCGAAGACATGCCAAGATGTATTGACGGCATCTTCGAATGCTTTTTGGCGGTTTGCTGGTTCGGCTACTCCTTATAGAGAGGATGGTTCTGATCTTCTTATACAAGCTATGTTTGGAGCAAAGGTTGTAGATATCAATGCTTCTTACCTTATTAAACGTGGTTTTTTAGTCAAACCCTACATTTATTTTGTTCCTGTAGATAATCAAATAGATTATCGCTCTTGGCAAAAGGTTTACAAATATGCCGTCGTGGAGAATCAGCCATTTAACGCCAAAATAGCCAATACAGCTAACCATATGGTCTCTAACGGGCTTAGTACATTAGTATTAGTTCAGCATTATCCTCAAGGTGACATGCTTAAGACAATGATTCCCGGTTCTGAATTTATTACGGGAAAATCTACTTCAAAACTCAGACAGGAATCCCTTAAAAGGCTAGAAAGTAAAGACCTTAAATGTCTTATTGCAACTAGTTTGGCAGATGAAGGTTTGGATATTCCGACATTAGATACGGCTATTTTGGCTGGCGGAGGAGCTTCTTCTACACGTATTAATCAGAGAATAGGTCGAACAATTAGGCGGGATAAGTTGAAAATCAAGGATAAATCTATTGTTATTATGTACGACCATTTCAATACTCGTCATTTACAGAAGCATACGAAGAAAGTTAGGGCTATTTTAAAGAAAGAAGAAGAATTTGTCGTCAGAGATTCGAAGGGGTTTGACTTTATTAATGGTGAGATCGATAAAACTCTCGGCATAGAAAATATATCTCGTACTATTTTTGATAGTTAACGCTGGATCTAAAATGAGGGTAAAAGATTATGGATTTCTTCGAAGCATTGGGCGATAAACGAGAAAAGCATGCAGTTATTGAGCGAATTTCCTCGATGCCTAGTAACTATGTTGGGAGTAAGCGTAGATTGTTAATGCACATATGGGATATCTTGGATCAGGAAGGTATTCAGTTCGATAGCGTTTTTGATGCGTTTTCAGGTAGCGCAATGGTATCCCTTCTTTTTAAGGCAATGGGTAAGAAAGTATTTTGTAATGATCTCCTTACATCATCCGCCATTACTGCTGTTTGTTTACTGGAAAACGACAGTCTTCCCTTGACTAAGAAAGATCTTCGGTTCTTATGTAATAATCAGCCCAAGCAGTACGGTTCTTTTGTTAGAGATAATTACAAAGGGAAATTCTTTACGGAGTCGGAATGTGATTTCCTTGATCGTTACAAAGCTAACGTAGAGACTCTTTGCGGGGAGAAATTTTATTGCGGTATGGAGCTTTTGAATAAGGCTACGTTGTTCAGCATTCCTAATAGCAATTTTTCTGTTTATGGCAAGAATTTAAAAGCGTTAAGATCTACGCATGAGGTTGGACGTTCGTTTTGGGTAGAAAAATGGCGAGACACTACTCGCAAGAGGCGTAATGCAGATAATGAGATCATGTTTGACAAGAGTCTTCTAGAAATGTATAAGAAGTATAAGGGGGCTTTCTCTTTGTTTGCTATTGAGAACCACGTTAATCAACATTGTTTTATAGGTGGTAGGTATTACAATGGGCAAACCGTAGCAAGTTTGAAACATCGTCTTCAGCATCCTAAGAATAATGGAAAAGAGATAACCGATATTCCAGTGAGCGTAGATAAGTTTAGGGACATTTTGACTGGTGGGCAAGGATGCGTTTTCAATTCTGATATCATTGAGTTATTGGAAGCCGAGATGGTTGAAACCGATTTAATATATTTAGATCCTCCGTATGGTGGTTCTAGTAGTGATTATTCTCATTTGTATCGATTTTTGGAAGAGTATTTGTATGATTGTAAGCTTGATGAAATGGAACATATTCAGAAGGGCGGCAAAAGGTTTAGTAGAAGCAAGGGATATACTGAACAGTTTGAAAATCTATTAAGCTTATGTAAACCATTTAAGAGTTGGTTAATGAGTTACAACGAGTCGTCTTTTGCTAATATTGATACCATTGTTGCGATTATTAAGAATGCTGGGAGGAAAAATGTGAGGGTTGTTAATGTTCCGATAACATATCAATATCGCAAAGGCAAGAATGTTGTTGAGACAGATTTGGAAAATTATAGTAATTCTGGGCATAAGTATTTACAACGGGGGACTGAGTATCTAATCTTGGCGGTTTAATTATGAGAGATGAGCGATTAAAGATTTTTGACAGTGTAGCGGATAATCTAACCGATGTAGTGGATAGACCCAGAAACGATACGGACAAACCCGATAATGGCGGATGGGTAAGAATCAAAGTCGTTATGTTGATGCTTTATAGCGCATTATCTAAATATAATGGCGCATCTCAGAGTAGTTCGCAAATTGCATTTTCTATTTTTAATGGCATAATGAAATCAAAATATAATGGAATGGATCTCAATAATAAGCCAAACGAGCCTAGGCGTATCTATAATGATAAGATTCTTGACGAGAAGGATATTTTGCTTGAATTGTATCCGTCTAAGTATAATGTTGATGGAGCAGATATTAATAACGACATATCGAATTTGCGTAAGAAGTTATGGGAGCTTCATGACCTTAATATCTTCTATCGATTTCTATATAACGATACTAGCGTTTTCTTCATGGAGAGATTGTTCATATGCTGGAAAACATTTAACCCAGAGGGATGCGTTGTTCCTAGAACCATTAAGAAGATTATCGCATTGCATGTAGATGTGGTGAATCGTGTCATAGTTTTTGAGAAGGCTAAGGGGCGTCATGCTATACGTCAAAGCGTTGAAGAGGCTTATATGCGGTTTCTTATGGGAATGCTTGGCAAAATGAATCATACCGTTAGTCCTTTACTGATAAGATGGTCGAAAGGTATGGATATTTCGATGTATTTAGTGGACCTCAATAAACAATTAGAGGCTATGGATGATATGGAGGGGTTGACCTATTCAGATGACTTTATGCGCCGCCTTCCTGCAACTATTCGAAAAAAGATGGAGGACAGAATGATGAATACACCGATAGAAACGATTACTGACATGGAAAAAGATTTAGTGCCTGATCAACAGAACGCTATTAATGTGGCGAAGAAACTCAATAAGCGAAAGCGGAGAGACAATAAGAATAAGAGTTCGGTTGTTGATATCGAAAATCTTGAGCCTGAGTTGGGTAATTTCAAAGATGATAGTAAGATCATCAAGCCGTTTTCTAGCGCAGCACAATTCTATAAATTCTATATGGCGTCGATAAAACTATACATAAAGGCTAATGAGATGGGGCTTCATCCCAAATTCTCTCCTTATGATTCTGAGTGCGGGGTTGCAACAGAGATTATGGATGTATTGAGAGAAAATGATAAAGAGGAAGTGTCATTCTTGGCTGCGTGGATCTCTAGCTATTGTCGCAATCATCTCAAGGGCAAGAAATCTCAGAATATTGATCATACGTCTTTACGTAAATTCAAAAAGACGTTTAAGGATTTCAGCCAATCTTATTACGTTCCTCAGTAAATTTTACTTCTAGTAAATTTTACTTTGCCCGAATAAATATAGCCGCCCAGTTATTTGCAATGTATAATAGATGTAGAAAATAATTAAAGAGAGGTAAGGAATGAAGCCAAAAGATGAGGCAATATTAAAGCAAATGGCCCTTAATAGACGAGCAAGAGCTTTAGCTTATGCGTTTCTACAGAGGGGACATAAAGCAGGAATCCCAGATCAATTTCTGCGTATTAATCAAGAGCAGTTTGGGAAACTTCTCTGTACTTCGTATCATAAAAATGCAGACGCGATTGCAAATTTTGTTTACAAGCATCCGGAAGAACTCATGGAAATTCCGTTTATCCTAATTGATGGCGGCGACCAGAGGGCAAGAAATATGGCGGGATTTGCTATTCTTTTCCGTTTAATTACTTGTGATAAAATAGGAATGTTTCATAGTTTTCGTCAGTTGGTTCATCAATTTTCGACATGGGAAACTATGAATGTTAAGAGAAACGATCTAGCTTCTAATTTAAAGCATTATGACGTTTTATTTATTGGCGAAGCGTCTCCAGAGAAGATAAGTGTTCATACAGAAACACCTATCTTCTTTGATGAGGTTTTTCATGAGCGCCTTAATTATATTCGTCCAACAATTATTTCTTACTCAAAACAAATGGGAGAAGTAATTTACGACGACAAATGTAGTCAAAGTTTTGCAGACTTTTCAGTACATTATAAAAGCGGAAATTATATGGACAAGGCGAATAAGGTACAAGACGGTTCTGATGAGAATCCTTGCGGAAATTATTTTAGGGTGAGGGTTCAGGCATCGACAAATCTTGAAGACGAAACTGATTTGGGAGATCTGGGCATTGAAGTAGATGATTCCAAGAAGATTAAAAGAGGTATGAAATAATGGCTGATCAAAGATCCAATAGGATACCCAATGACGATTTAATGCATCTTGCTAAGCGTGAAGAACCAAGACTCTTGAGCATCCTGCTAAAAGATAGAGATGCCTTGTCGGATTGTCTTTCTTTGAACGTTAGCACCGATCATTTTTGGTTTGATGATAATCGATTTCTCTTTAAGGTTATTAAGGAGAATCATGAAAAATTCCATTCTCTTTTAACTCGATCTGCAATGGACAGCTTTATGGATATGCAGTCCAGTTATACAGATGAACAACGTGCGGCTCGTAAGATGTATTGGGACGAAGTTAATGCTAGAGAATCAACTTCTGAAGATTACGAGATGCTTAAGCATAATATTAATGGGCGTTTTGTTCAGCAGCAAGCCTATAATATTCTGAAAGACAATATTGAAAAGATTGTTGGTGCAACAGCGAAACAGGTTGATTTGGTAAAAGATGTTCGGAAGTCTTTTTTAGCCATTGACGGAATCGATTCAGATCCATATGCATTGACCATGAGTATCGAAGATGGTCTTGAGAAAGTCATGGCGCATATTGAGGAAAGACGAGAGCATCCCGAATTGCAAGCTGGCATCTTAATAGGAGTCAAGGCTCTCGATGAAATCTTTTATGGTTTGGTTAAGGGTTCTTATACGATTGTTAGTGGTATGACAAATGGCGGCAAGACCACATTGATGTTCAATATGGCATTTAATATGGCTCGGGCCGGTTATAGCGTTGTTTATGTTAGCATGGAAAAGGAAGCCGTTCCATTTTATGCAAGACTTCTAGCTCTACATGCTATGGTAGATTATAATCGTATTAAGAGGGGTGGAAAGGACGCCGGAGGTATACCAGATCATATCTTTGACTTATTTAAGATGGCGAAGGTTGATTTGGATGAAAATATTAAGCCTAAGCTCGAATGTATTCAATTAACACAGCAGACTACATTGTCGCAGATTATTGTTGAAATAGATAAAGTCAAAGCTCGTAAAAAGGTCGATGTAATCTTTGTGGATTATTTGGGCGTTATTGGATTCGAAACTAAGCATCCTACTCGCCCCGATATTGATTTGGCTATTGTTTCTCAGCGGTTACAAGCTTATGGAAGAATGAATAAGTTCGTTACGGTAACGGCGGTTCAGATTAAGGCGGCATCAACTAAGGAGATCCGTAAAAAGAGTGAAAAAGTAGGGGATGATGGAGATATAACTACTATTGAAGTTAACCCAGAGGATTTGTCTGGATCTCAGATGGTAATCAACGATGCAGATAATTCAATGGGGGTTGTCTTGAATTCTGATAAGCCTCCGACGAAGATGTTTGTTCATATTACTAAGGCTAGAGATAATGAAAAAGGTAAGACCATTTCCCTAGATTTTGATGGTAGGTTGGGTAGGGTGGCAGATCCGGAAATGTCGCCGGGAAATATTCAGGCTGTTGATGATTTGCTTTATAACAATGATATCACAGAACAACAGTTGGCTTCAGAAGATGACTTATTCAAAGCCATCGAAGCAGTTAATGAGGAAGAAGAAGCAGCGCCTCTTCCTAAAATGTCAGATGATCAATCAGAAGACCAATTAGAGGGGCAGGATTTAAGTAGCGACGAATTTGACCCCGATTGGACACTCTAGTAGAAGGGGATTATGGAACAGTCACCAAAGCCGTCAAAGTATTTATATGATTTTGTAAAGAAGAAGGTTGATCTTTCTGACTTCTTAGAAACAGAGATTGGTTGTCAACTAAACTGGTATGATCAGGGGGTGAGCGCTGGAACAATTTGCCCTCTTCCTCACCATAAGGATAGCAAACCATCTTTTAGGATTAAATTGATGGAAGAAGATGGCGTATGGGTTTATCATTGTTTGGGGTGCGGGGCTAAGGGAACTATTATTGATTTCTTTATGGAGTATTACGGCATTCATTCGTCAGCAGAAGCTATCCTGAGAATATGTACTAAGTTTGGGTTCAAAGACAGTACGGAGTTAGCGATTAGTTGTCTCAAGGATGTTAAGAAGAGGGCTAATTTTCAAAAGAAAATAGAATTTACACATATTGTAACTGCAAATCAATGTAGAATGTTGCTCAGAAAAAATTTCGAGAAATATCATAAATGGGTAGCGTCTATGTATCGACGGATGAATGATGCGTTGGGGAATGAAGATATTGAGACTGTCGAAGCCGTAGGGTCTGAGGCTTCAAGAAAAATGCAGGAGATATAAATGCCAGCAAGCGATGAGCAATTGGAAGTAGTAGATCAAAGGAAGAATGTATTAGAGAGGCCTTCTTGGGATGAATATTATCTGACTATAGCTTATGTTGTTGCGCAGAGATCTTTTGACGCCTCAAGTAAATGTGGTTGCGTATTAGTATCTAATGATAATAGAGTTCTTTCTACGGGATACAACGGACCTCTAAAGCATTCAATTGACGAAGAGATTCCATTAACTCGCCCCGAGAAGTACTGTCATATGTTGCATGGTGAAGAGAATGCGTTGCTAGCCTATAGCGGTTCACATCAGGATATACAAAACGCTACGGCATATATAACTAGTCGCCCCTGTCATAAGTGCTTGAGAATGCTTTTGCAAAAAGGTATTACTAAAATCATTTATGGCGAGAATGAGACTAAGATGGTAGGCGAAGATGATATGAAGGCTCAGGAACTTATGATAGATCATCAGATAAAATGGCACGGTTATCCACATATCGAAGAAATTAAAAATGATCTTGTACAAGCTATTCTTCATAAAACTTCCGATTATATAGATGCAAAAAGAAAGCAAGGAAAGGCTCAATAATGGCTAATATATTTCTCTCAATTCCGATTATGGATAAACCAGAATTAAAAATGATCTATACGATGTACCGTTCTATCCTGTCGAGCGGAAAACATCGAGTTAGGTTGTTTTTTAATGAGAATGACTCTTTGATATCAAGAATAAGAAACGTTCACATGAGCGAATTTTATCATAACTATTTAGAGTGTGATTATTTTATGTCTCTGGATTCGGATTTGGAGATAGCTAACTCGTTCCCAGATAATAACATATTCGATAAATTAGTGTCTCATGATAAGGAATTTGTAGGCGGACTCTATGCTACCAAGAAGCCCGGAATTATTCGTTGTGCTTCAATAGCTTCTTCTGGAAACATTCCTGAGTTCGATTCTGGTTTGGCAGATATGAAATGGTTGTCGTCAGGATGTTGGTGTATTAAAAGATCAGCCGTAGAAAAAATGATTAAAGCTTATCCAGAGTTAGAATATGATGGCGATGATAACGTTATTGGCAAGAAGGTTTATGGTCTTTATAATCCGATGATTTATGATTTAAAAGAGGGGGATTTTCCTGAAGGATACAATATAACTCTTCCTTTTAGAAAATATCTCTCTGAAGACTGGAGCTATTGTCAAAGATGGAAAGCTATTGGCGGTGAAATTTTTGCAGATACAAGTATTGTTCTTCGGCATATAGGCAGGATACAGTATAGTCTTTATGACGTAGATATAGTTCGAAATGCCGATAACGTCCCTCCATCTCCGGGATATAACCTTAAGTAATGACGGAACTTAGCGACATCGAAGTAACGGTTATCACTCCGACCATAGGGAAATCTTCTTTAGGTCGTTTGATAGAATCATTGGAATCTCAAAGCGTTCCTTATGTTCAAATTCTTTTATGGGATGATAAGAAGGCTTCTAATTTTATTCGTCCATCGCAAAATACGCAGAATGGAGTCCGTTATAGTATAGATATTCCCGGTTCTTTTGTTCAGGGGGATGCATTTGGATCGTCCTTACGTTCGGTTGGTCTCATGGCTGCTAATACGCCATTTGTTGTTTTTGCCGATGACGATGTATGGTTCGAGAATAATCATTTAGAAAGCCTGCTTGGTGCTTTGAAAAAAAATAATGCAAAATGGGGATTTTCTGTTCGAAAAATATGGACTAATATGGGAGAATATCTAGGAGAGGATCGTTTTGAGAGCGTAGGAGATTCTCCATCTCGAATTGTTCCTTATGAAATGGTTGACAATAACGTTATGATATTTGATAGAAAATTTGGGGCTTCTGCTGCATGTATGTATAGAGAGACGAAAGAGTATAATGACGACAGGCTAATGTACGCCTTTTTAAAACAATATGCAGGAAGCCCAGTTAGGACAGAGAAAGCTACTGTTAATCAGGTTTGTCCCGAGCAATTAGAAAAGATGTTTAGGCAGTATTGTATAAATGAGTAATATTATCAATATAGGTGGTCACGATGTTGATGTTGATCAGTATCGTAATGACTGGGCTTTAGCTTTGATGAGTCAGGGCATCATTGTTAAACTCTCGATGGGAAGATGGAGGGGAACTGCCAAGTTAACTCCAGATATGTTGGGGCTTCGGCATGTCGATGAGGAAGGATTCGAATTCAGTAAAAAGTATTTAAACCTTGGCATACAAAAACTCTTACCGCCAGATGTAATGCATAATATTCGTGTTATTGAAACAATGGCTAGAAACGTATTGAATAATCATAGTTTTACAACAGTATGGGGTAAGTTTGTACCTTATACGGCATTTGAATCTTGGAAGCGTGATAATGACAAGGTGCGGCAAGATTTTATTGATGCTGCGAAAGCTATTGGCAATCAGTATGACGAAATAGTTTCAAGTGTTGGACAAGAGTATAAGAAACTAGCTAGAGACGTGTGGGCAAGGTTGTATCCTCAAAATAAAAACGGCGCTACAGATTCTTATGTCGAAGATTTTATATCTAAGGTATTAGTACGTATTCCTCCAAGAGAAGACATTGTAGAGAGTTTTAAGTATGAGACCACATATCTTGTTATCCCAATGCCGTCTTTTGTAGAAGAGAATGTAGCTCGGGCAGAAGAGATTAGGGAGTCGGTTCGCCAGAAAGTACTCGATGGGGAAATAGAGGAAACTACTAAACGTCATATTGCTGAAGAATATCGTAAAAAGAAGAAAGAATTGATAGATAGCTTCCTAGAATCTACTGTTCGAGAGCTTCGAAAATATGTTGGGGAATTATGTGACTCTGTTTTATCTTCCTTAGGTCAACATGCTCAGTCTGGAGACGTTCCTGATCGGTTGGAAAGAAAGCTGAAAAACATGATTAAGAAGGTTCGTTACTTAAATTTTCATGAGGATAAGGAAGTTAGTCGCTTACTTAATGAATTAGAAAGCGAAATGGATAAATTTGAAGGGGAAAGAACGACAGAAGCGATATCGGACAAACTAAAGGAAATTGTACGAGTGACGTCCGAAGATTTAGCACCAGAAGATTTTAATACTGCAATAGGATATTTAGAGGTATAATGAGTTTTCAAGTAATAGATGATAAATCCCGTCCTCTTATCTCAGTGAATGATAAGGGAAGGGTTGCTATCGCTCGTTATCCGGATATGGACGACGAATGTAAACAATATATAGCCGAAACATATAGCGAATTAACTGGAGAGGATGAGGATAGTGTGTTAGCTTTTTTAGATTATAAGAAAGAAGAAAATCAATATTGTTCTTAGGGAAGTAAGGAAAATCAATGAGCGAAAAACTGTTTGATAAATTTCATAGATCAGTAATGCCGATTATAATTTATGCAAAAGCATCCAGTATTGATGCTGGAGTCGATTGTATTTATCCGGAATCGTTTGTTATCGGGATACTAACTACAGGAGCTAACGAGGTTACTTCTGTGCTCGTAGAAATGGACATTCGGCTAGAGCAATGCCTGAAGGAACTTAAGAGCGAATTGGCAGATAAGAAATCCAACAACGAGACGAATGGTCTTCCGAGTATAGAGAACGTCAGGATTTCAAAACAAGTTGTCGATGCTTGTCGTATGTCTAATAAGGTTCGCATAGAGGATGGAGCAGAAGAGATTACGATATTACATCTTTTCTTGGCTCTTTTGCGTAGTTCAAAAGTAATAAGCAGCATCTTTGAAAAGAATGGGATGGAATTGTCGGAATTTCAGGAAATGATGGCTTCAGTTGATAAGCGCTTAGTTACTTCGGACGGTAATGAGAATCGATCCGTAAAGAAAAAGAGTACGTCAGCCCTTAGCGCTTTTTGTATAGACCTAACGGAACAAGCGGCGACAAATCAACTCGATCCTATCCTCGCTCGGGAAAAAGAGATCCAGAGCGCAATTACGATCCTTTGCCGACGCAGTAAAAACAATCCTATTTTCTTGGGCGAACCCGGAGTAGGGAAGACAGCGATTGTAGAGGGAATTGCGCAACGAATAGTAAGTGGAACCGTCCCAAAGCCATTACTGAAATGCCGCTTGTATTCATTAAGTCTTTCTTCGCTCGTCGCTGGTACTAAATATCGTGGCGACTTTGAAGAGCGCATTCAGGCTTTGATTAGGGAAATACGTAAAGAAAAGAATTGCATTTTGTTTATTGACGAAATTCATACCCTCATAGGCGCTGGAGCCGGTGGAGGGGGAGCTTTAGACGCTTCCAATATACTTAAGCCGTTTTTAGCTAGAAATGAACTTAGATGTATTGGCGCAACGACCTTGGATGATTTTAAGAAGTATTTCAAGAGTGATGGGGCTTTGACTCGTCGTTTTCAACAGATTTTAGTCGAGGAACCAACGATAGATCAGATGCACCAGATAATTCAGGGCATTAAATATCGTTACGAAGAGTATCACAACTGTACAATCAGTGATGATGCCGTCGATGCCATTATCAATCTGATTAATCGTTATTTGCCCGATAAGTATTTCCCAGATAAGGCTATTGATTGTATGGATATGGTCTGCGCCAAAAATGCATGGGAGTCCGGAGACCCTAGCGCAACTGGTAAAAATATTACGATGCGCAATAAGGTCATAACAGCCAAAGACGTAGCCTTGATTGTCAGTGATCAATGTCAGATACCGATAGAAGTTATTATGTGGGATGACAATGAGCGCATCAAGCAAATAGAGGAAAATCTATCTAAACGGGTTTTAGGACAAAAATACGCCATTGATACAGTTTGTAGAGTACTCAAAAACGCCTATAGCGGCATCAGAAATCCAAATAAGCCAATTGGAAGTTTTGTATTCGGAGGTCAGAGCGGAACTGGAAAAACTCACATGGCTAAAGAACTGGCTCAGGTGGTTTTTGGTAGGGAATCTGCTTTGGTCCGTTTGGATATGACTGAATTCTCTGAATCTCACTCCGTTAGTAAACTTGTTGGTAGTCCTCCGGGGTATGTTGGGTTCAAAGAAACAGACGCTTTCATTGATCAAGTTAAGAGAAAGCCTTATTGCATCATCTTAATGGATGAATTCGAGAAGGCTCATCCTGATGTTATTAAGTTGTTTCTTCAGGTTATGTCAGATGGTATTATGACCGATGCTATGGGGAATAAAGCTGACTTCAAAAATGTTATCTTGATTATGACTGGTAATTTTGGACTTAATGACAGTAAAGAGATATCAATGGGATTTGATACCAAAAAAGACCAAACAGTTGCTAAAAAAGAATCAAATCGCCTCATTGAATATTGTCGGGATCAATATGGTGCGGAATTTATTAATAGGGTTGACGAGTTTGTCCCATTTGTATCTCTAGACGACGATTCCCTTACGTTTATTGCTCATATGCGTACAGATGAGCTTTGCGAGCGCTTGTCAAATCGTAAGCGTAATCTAGTCTTCTCTGATAAGACATATTCCCGCCTAATTGAAATGACCAAGGAGCAACATGGTAAAAACGCCACAATGTTGAACCGTTTAATTTCTAAAGAGATTGAGCCATGTATTTCTGATGCCTTGATGTCCATTCCTAGTTCTGATATAGGATTTTATACGATTACTATTGATACTAAAGCTGATGGATTTGGTTTTCGCAAAAGAAAGCGCAAATCACCATCTAAATGAGAAGATTAAGTTGTGACAAATAAAGATTTTAAGGGCTATTACAAAGCATTAGGTATTGAGTCTACTGCTGATGCCGAAAGTATCAAAAAAGCCTATCGAAAGAAGGCTATGCAGTATCACCCAGATAAAAATCCCAATAATAAAGAATCAGAAGAGAAATTTAAGCAAGTTTCTGAAGCTTACGAGATTTTGTCTGATCAATCTAAGAGGAGTCAATACGATTCTGGCAGACTAGCAAATTTCGGATTTAGCGATACTAATTGGTTTTCTTTGTTCAATAACGCTTTTGGGAAGGCACCAAGTGGATTTAATAGTAAATTTTACCGTCCTACTCTCAATATAGACATCCGGATCCCTTTGCGAATCTCACTGTCTAATGCTATTAAAGGCGGGAAAGCTAAGGTTTCGTTTGATCGCCATATAGCTTGTGAATCATGCGAAGGACGAGGATCACATGTAACCAAAGATAAATGCCCTACTTGTAATGGTAACGGGTATTTTTCGATGTCTAATTCGATGTCTTTTATAAAGGTTACATGCTCAGATTGCGGCGGAGGTGGCTATCAAAAAATTCCATGCGGTAAGTGTAATGGAAACTCCTATGCGCGAGAGAAAGAAGAGGTCGTTATAGAGATCCCCGCTGGCATTATGCATTCTGCTACTATAAAATTAGAAGGCAAAGGAAATGTTATTATTTGGGATAACGGCAAGAAGATTGTCGGAAATGTCTTCCTTATTATCGATTACCCACAAGAGCAAGATGGCGTTACGATGGATAGGGGTAATTTATATCTTACTGTAACTATTCCATTTAATTCCATTCTGAGTCAAAAGAAAATTCAGGTTGAGGTTTTTGACTGTAAGACCATAGAATTTATCCCTGAGATCGATAAACAATCAGGACATACTTACCATATTAAAGGTGCTGGCGGAGTAGAAGGTAAAGACGCATTCATAAAGGTATTCATAGACGTTCCAAAGAATAAGATTAGTGAAGATAAGAGGCTAATACTGGTCGAGCAATTGGAGAGCGTTTATGGCACTGCCGATACCACCTTTAGAACCACAGCCATTTGACGAGGAGAGTTATCATTCTCCCGTTTATCCATTCAGCGTTCCAGATGATACGCTTCAACTCCAGATTGATGCGACAAATGTCTTAGAGGGTCGTGTTGATATGAGTACCTTCTCTCCTGAACGTCAAATACAGATTAAGAATTATTATCGATTTTCTGCTACTAGGCAAAATTCAAAAAGTCATAATAGAGCAGCCGTTACAGGCGATACATTGGACCTAATGTAATGAACGAAGAAGAAAAAGAAGCGATTCAATACCGTTTTAGCGGATATCAATTGCCAAAGATACAATTGGATTCGACTGGGGCAACTTATTACGATGTTCCTGTTCATCCATATTTTTATAGTCAACCACTCTATTGGCAAAAACCATGTTATACAGGAAGCTATGCCAGAACAGGTCCGTTTCCAGATTTGCCTACCAATCCTTCCGATAATGTTACTGGACCACCGGCTGATTCAGAAAGATGGTCGGAACTACCACTTCTTCCTTTGCTCGGTAGTTAAAAAAGTGTAAAAAATTTTTTAGATTCTGTATAATATTACTGAAGATAATCATATTACATTTTTAGAAACATGAGGTCACAAATTGTTACCTCAAGAGTAAAGAATATGAATAAATTTGTCATATTTTCATGTATAGACGTTCAAGGTAAAGAAGAAGGCGATTATTCCGGACCAGTAGTCGTATTGGCTTGCTCTTCTAATCCCACCTTCATGCTGTTCTTTCCATCAACCGAAGGCAATGCTGAAGTCATCAACCACGTTCTTGGAGAGGATGGGGATGAAGACGAAGAGTATGATGTCGATACGAACGTCTTGGGCATCTATAAAACGATGTTAGATTCATGGAAGGCTGGTGATCGATATCTGTCAGGAATAATCATGGATACCGTTTACAATGAGAAACTTGGGAAAGAAATTCCAATGATTCGTCTGGTTCTTTCGGATCAAGATGGAGTTATAGATAGTTTCGTTCCAGTTAATTTCATACATGCTATTTTACTTGCGGCAATGGAAAGCCTTGAGATCATTGTTACAGATAGACTATTGGATATTATGATGCCAGATTCTCAAAACGAGGATAACGAAGGATTAATTTCAGGAAAACAAATTCCTGAATTTTTAGAAGACAAAGGTATCGTAGAAATTGCCCGAAAGATTATGGAAGGCAAAACCAACGATAACGATAACGGTAAAGAGTAATATGTCAATTTCGGGTGCGATTACCTAATGGAATAGGACTTCCGGGGTCCACAAGTTGGCGATGCGTAATTAGCTATAGCGTTAAGTCGATTTAACATATTCCGTAGAAGTAGTTGCACCCGTTTTTTTCTTTTTTTACTTGATTTCTGTTTCGATTTCAGGTATATTGTATCCCATGACAGTAATTGGAATAAATAGAAATAAAGAAACGCTGAAGGAAGAGATCATTGCCGCTACTGGCTTAGAACCTCGTAAAATTCGGAATATCTATATCTTTGGATCTAGAGTTTATGGGCTTCATACGGTCAATTCAGATTATGATGCCATTGTAACCGCTACTTCCATGTATGTAAACCATGAGATTTTTGAGGGGGATTATAACGTTCATATTACTACTCCTGATAGTTTCGAGGATAAATTAAGACAACACGATGTTCACTGTCTAGAATGTATTTTTGCTCCCGATGAGGCAAGAATCCATATCTCAACAAATTATCGAGATTCTTTTAGAGTTAATAAAATGAAATTGAAAAAAATGCTGTTAACTCAATCGACAGCAGCGTGGGCTAAAGGTAGACGTAGAATTGAACAAGGTAATGTCATGGGCGGTGCAAAAAGTGTATTCCATGCATTAAGGATTTTGAAATTCGGAGTCCAAATGCTAGAACATGGGCGAATAACAGATTTCTCAGCGGTAAATAAACTATGGCATAAGATCGAGGAGTTTGAAGGGCTTGAATGGATTGAATATAAAGATAGATTTAATCAAATTAGAACGCAATATATGAAAGAGTTTAAGAAGTTCGGTCAGCCTTTTCCAAATGTCTCTGTGGTGAGAGAGGCATTGGAATCTGCTATTCAAATTGGAGAATAATATGTACTGTTCTAAATGTGGTAATAATGTAGTAACTTGTAATTGTCCGGATATAGAAGAAAGACTAAAACAAGTCGCTAATAGCTCAAATGCAGGGCCTTGTGGCGTTATTAATCTTCAAAGACGTAAGGAACGACAAAAGTCCGAAGATAAGAAAAAAGAAGAAAGTTGATTTTTTTACTTGCATTGTTCGAAAATTAATGTATAATGATGCAGGAAATTAGAAAAGGTTTAGAGAACAAAGATTAAGGTAAATCATGAAACATATAGAAAAGATCCTACTCAGTTCGTTACTTAGCTTGTCCTGTTATTCAGAAAACGGGCTGAACTGGGTCTGCCTTGACCTCATGTAACAAACCAAGGTAAACCAATCAGCCCGTTAGAGAAATCTAACGGGCTTTTTTGTTGGAGATAATATGCTACGTTGGGAGAATGGCTATCCGCTGGTCTGCAAAACCAGTTAGTGGGGCGTAAGCCTCCATGTCGGTTCGAGTCCGACACGTAGCTCCAATTTTAGAAGAGAGAATTATGATTGTCATATGTAAATATAAGGATAGTTTCGATATGGCAGATTGGTATTTAGCTAAAGCCACAAAAGCCTCTTTAATGTCTACGGGAGAAACGAAACGAATGGCTTTGAATAATTTGCGATATCATATGAAATGTGTAAGGAAAAATAAAGTTAAATAGGCGGTATAGACTACTAAGGCAGATAGGTCAGACTGTAAATCTGATAGCTTCGGCTCCGAGTGGGTTCAATTCCCTCTGCCGCCACCATTTTTTGATCATTGAAAATTGAATATTGGGCGGTAGTCTGTAAAACTACTGTCGTTAAATAATTGGGGAGGCTACCGACGAGAGGTTCGATTCCTTCACTGCCCCCCATTTTTAGCCTGAGTAGTGAAATTGGCAAACACGCAAGGTCGAGAACCTTGTGACCTTTGTAGGTCTTGGAGGTTCGAGTCCTCTCTCAGGCACTATTTTTTGAGGCGGGAGTAGTCCAATCTGGCAGGCGACGATTGGCTTAAAACCAATGCAGTGCGAGTTCGAATCTCGTCTCCCGTACTAATTTAGATAAAGAAGAGTCAACCGAAATTGCGCATCGGCCCAGTCTCGAAAACTGGTCGTCGCTTGAAGAAGGCGGCGTGAGGGTTCAAATCCCTCCTCTTCTGCCAATTTATTACTTGAAAATAGAATAAGAATAAGGTATACTATACGATATGGGCTTATGGTGGAACGGAAGACACGTTAGACTTAGGATCTAATGCCGCAAGGCGTGGGGGTTCAAATCCCTCTAGGCCCACCAATTTTGGAAAGGGAACCATTATAATGAAAGCATATAAGTTGCTAAGGGTTAGAAGCGATGGAACGATAGGTCCGTTATTCATCAATCGAAAGCAAATTATTTCGGTAGGAGAATGGATGACGGCAGAAGATCATCCTACAAAAGGGTATGCCCATCGTCCCGGTTGGCATGCATGTATGGATATTATGGCTCCTCATCTAAGAATGGAAGGTAGGGTTTGGTGCGAAGTTGAGATAGATAATTACATTGAGTTGAAGCGTCCCAAGTCTCAAGGAACTAAATGGTATCTTGCTAAACGGATGAAAATAGTTAAGAAGTTAAACGTAAGACATAGTAATAGATTTGATTAAATGTAGGCGGTATGGTGGAACGGAAGACGCAGCAGATTCAAAATCTGCCGATAGCAATATCATGGGGGTTCAAGTCCCTCTACCGCCACCAATTTTGTTCATTGAAAATTTTATGGCCCTGTGGCGGAATTGGCAGACGCAACGGATTCGATTTGGGTCTCCTTTAAGGAAACTTAAAGGTAATAGAGGGTTCAAATTCGGGGAGCCTGTGAAATGGTAATCCCGAGCCAAGCCTAGTAATAGGAAGGTGTAGAGACTAAAAGTTCCCCGCCTGTAAAAATGGCGAAGAGATAGTCCAGACTACAAACCGTAAGGGTAGCGAAAGCTATAGTAGTATGTAAAATCCGTTATCCGTAAGGGTTCGACTCCCTTCAGGGCCACTATTTTGGTATAGGTAGAAAATAAAAAGAAGGAGTTATCTCTTCCATAATAGAATTAAATTTCAAAAGAATAACAAAAGGAGATTCTATTATGGGAAGGTCGAGGAAATATACAAATGAGGAATTTATAGAAGCCGTTAAGAATTCGTTTTCTATAAGAAGTGTTCTGAAGAAAATAGGCGTCAGACCAACTGGCGGGAATTATGAAGTAGCTAAAAGACGCATTAGGGAGATGCAATTAGATGTTTCTCATCTTACTGGACAGGGACATTTAAAAGGAAAAACACATAATTGGGCTAAAAAGATACCTATTGATAAACTTTTAGTTAAAGATTCTGGCTATGGCGTTACTAGTCATCAGCTTAAAAACAGATTGATTGCGGAAGGCTATTTCGAAAGAAAATGTTATGAATGTGGGCGGAAGAAATGGAGAGGTAAATTAATACCAATAGAACTCGAACATATAAATGGAAATCGGTTTGATAATAAGATAGAGAATTTGATGATTATATGTCCTAATTGTCATGCATTAACTCCAACCCACAGAGGTAAAAATAAAGGTAGATATAGTTGAGCATTAGATTGATTAGCGAATAAATTTAGTGGAGTAATATGGACCAATCCAATAAAATCGAAAATGAAATGAAAAGAAAACGGGAAAAAAAATTAAAAAATATTGTGATCGAAAGTTTAAAAATGATGGCAAAAGTTCTTTAATTAATACAAGAGACGAAGAGGGCTGTGCGAAACTTTTTGAAAATATACTTAAAGATTATGGCATTAGAAATTGGTCGGTGAAAACAGAAGGAGATCTCAAAAGGGAAAAAACGTATGAAGGGCTAACGCCAGACAGGGAATATACGTTGACAAATGGACGTAAAATTATTATGGAGGTGGTTCGTCGTGAGGAAAAAGATTATGAGCGTGATTTGGCGGAGCAGATGTTTTATCCTAAAATCTTAGATTATCTTTTTGAGATAGGGATACATGAACATGAAGGTGTCGGAAATGTAGATATAGGTTTTAATTATAATTTATTTAGTAGTATTATAGCAGAAAGAGAACAACGTAGTTTTAGGGGTTATGACAGTGAACATAATGTAGTTATAAAGAGGGCATTTTATAAGGGGACTTCGTTTGATGAATGTGAAAACATAAGTCTTACTATTTGCGGATCTCATGGCAAGATATATAATTTTCAATCAATAGACAAAAGTAGGTGGGTATATAGTAAGATGCATTTGTTTTCGGGGAAAAATAATATTCCATTTAATAAAGTTAAGAAAAAAATTAATAAATACAAGAGGTTTTTAATAGATCAATCTAAGTTAGTCATCGTTTATTTATTGCCGAATTGTTATTTAGATATTGATGAAGAATGTATAAAAGCGTATCTTGACAAATTGGGCAAAAACATAGGAATAGTTGTTATGAGTGGTTTTGATTATGCTTTTGATAAAAACTTTACTGATTTTTAATGTTGACCATTTATTAGGAGAAAATATGGAATCAGTTAGTTATGATGAAGCTAAAAAGTTGGCTGATGAGATGGTGTCGGCTCTTGAATGTCCAATGGATTTCGCTGTTAGAAAGAGAGCGAGAATAATTCTTGTTCAGCATGGCGATGGAAGTAGGTTGGAATTTCATAGTGCTTGTTTTAGAAGGATCTATGATGATTGGATCGTTATTTTTACAGAGCATCATGGGACTTTTGTTTATCATGTAGAAGATGTTGATTATGTCAGGGAATATTTGGACCCTAAATCGCTTTACTATAATAAGGATAATTAGGGCGTTGTGCTGGAACTGGGATACAGGCTAGACTCAGACTTTAGTGAGAGCAATCTCTTGAGGGTTCGACTCCCTCCAACGCCACCAACTTTAAAATGGAAGATTGGCTGAGTTTGGTTTAAGGCGCATGACTGGAAATCATGTTTACCTTCGGGTAACGGGGGTTCGAATCCCTCATCTTCCGCCAAAAGGAGAAGTAAATGGGCTGTATGAAAAAGGGTAGTTCGAGTTCATATGATAACGTAGGAATTAGGGTTGTTGAAGTTGAGCGTCGGGTAGAGGTTCCTGTTCAGTTGCCGAATCCTGACCCTTGCAATTATGTTCTTGAAAAGAGTGAGCAGATTGGAAGTTTTTTGATTGTAGAAATTACGTATTCTGATTGCACTAATTACGAGGGCAAAAAGATTTTGATGTATGATGGTATTACGATTAGAGACTTAAGAAGACAAAAGAGTATAGATCCTCATTTTTCAAGCAATAAAAGATTTCATTCTCCGATTGCTAGATTTGAACCAACAGAATTTGGATGGATAATGGCTCAAAAGCTTGCTAGGAAGATGGGGAGGGGTGCGAAAGTAAATAAGGAAAATGGCTACGGATTATTAGATGATGGGTGGAGAAACTAAAATTAGAATATGGAGAGTAAAGCAGTCGGGGTACTGTCGCTGTTTGCTAAACAGTAGGTTCCTGAAATACGGAATGAGGATCGAGACCTCTGTTCTCCGCCAATATTCAGGAGCGATATGAGTAAAACAACTACGGCAATATATGCAGGGACGTTTGATCCATTGACGGTTGGGCATGTTGATCTTGTCGAACGTGCGTCTAAATTGTTTGATGTCTTTTTCGTAGGTATTGGCATTAATCCGAAAAAGAAGCCTATGTTTGAGATATTGCAACGTTTTGAAATGGCTCAGAAGGTCTTTAAACATATTGAGAATATTCAAATCATAAATTTTAAGGGATTACTTGTAGAAACTGTTTTAAAGGTAGAGGCAGATGTTATTGTTCGAGGTTTAAGGATGTTTTCTGATTTTGAGTCCGAATTTCAGATGGCTTTGGCGAACAGAGATTTACTTCCGACTGTTGAAACTATTTTCTTGACTCCGAAGCATGAACATAGTTATATTAGTTCAAGCATGGTTAAGGAGATATGGGTGCATGGGGGAGATATAAAAAGGTATGTTCCCGCATATGTTTATGACATTATGGAGAATATAATACGTAATGAGTCGTAAGTTTTTACTAATTTGTTTTGTTTTTGTTCGTTTTGTGGGTATAGTGTATAATAAGGTAGTGAGGTTTCGAAACGGAGGGGTGGCTGAGTGGTTTAAGGCGCATGACTGGAAATCATGTTTACCTTCGGGTAACGGGGTTCAAATCCCCCTCCTTTAAAGTAAAATGAAAAGGATTTAAGGAATGAGGGACTTAACGCAACAAGCTTTTTTTAACATCCTCGATACGATGACTGGTACAAATGGTGCGATTAGATTTATAAGATTCAAAGTCCTAATTGAGGATTTTCCCAAAAGGAGGTTCTAACTGCTTATGAAAATCCAACAAAATCAAAAGAAATCGGTTAAAATCACTTGCTTTTTAACCAGAAATAGTGTATATTTAAGGAGTGAAATATGAAAGTCGTCAGAGTAACGAAAGAGTATTTCCAGACAGAGGACGAGAAGGTTTTTTTCTTCGAGCCTTTGGAAAAAGAAATATCCGTTGAGGATATGCAGAAGATTGTAGATGCAAACGAAAAATTAGTTAAGGAGTTGAAAGATGGAGATAAATAAAATTTACAACGAAAATTGTCTTGATACGATGGCAAAAATGCCTGATTGCTTTGTGGATTTAACGGTAACTTCTCCGCCTTATGATGGATTACGAACCTATAATGGATATTCCTTTCCATTTGAAGATATTGCAAACGAATTGTTTAGAATTATTAAATATGGTGGAGTTTTGGTTTGGGTTGTTGGTGATGCAACCGTAAAAGGTAGCGAAAGCGGAACGAGTTTTAAACAAGCACTTTTCTTTAAAGAGATTGGTTTTAATTTACATGATACCATGATTTACCGAAAAAACTCTTATATGCCTTTAACACACAACAGGTATGAACAAAGTTTTGAATACATGTTTGTTTTTAGCAAGGGTAAGCCAAAAACATTTAACCCTATAATGGTTCAATGTGTTACCGCTGGTGCGAAAAAATATCGTGGGAACAACAAAGCAAATGAATCAACATATGCTGAAAGACGCAGAGAAGAAACAACTGTTGTGAATAAATTTAAACAGTCACCAAACATATTTACATACGATGTAGGACATAATGATAAAACAAAACACAACGCACCATTTCCAGAGCAACTAGCAAACGACCACATTATTAGTTGGTCAAATGAAGGTGATTTAGTATACGACCCATTCATAGGGAGTGGCACAACAGCAAAAATGGCAATTCTAAATAACCGAAAATATATTGGTTCTGAAATATCCAAAGAATACTGTGAAATTGCAAAGAAGCGAATAAATGAAAATATATAAAATCACAGAAGCAAGCGATTATCTTGGAGTGTCAATAAACACGCTCAAGACGCTTGCCAACAACAGCAAAATAAACTCGTTCAAGACTTCTTCTGGTGGTCATAGGCGTTTCAGGCAAGATGATTTAGACGCTTATATGGGAGTCGAGAAAGAGAAACAAGAAAAGTTGACTGTGATTTATGCCCGTTGCTCTACTGCAAAACAGAAAGAGAATCTTGAACGACAGAAAGACAGGTTAAGAAAACACGCAGAAGCCAAAGGTTACAAGTATGTTCTGATTGATGAGATTGCCAGTGGGATAAATGAGAAGAGAAATGGCATACACAAGTTAATCAAGATGTGCTTTGAAGGTAAGGTTGAACGAGTATTGATTGAATACAAAGATAGACTTGCCCGATTTGGCTATGAATATCTTGACGCAATCTTTACGAATCTTGAAATCGAAGTTGAGATAATGGAAACCAAAGAAAAGAAGTATGAAGAAGAATTAGCAGAGGATATTATGAAAATTCTTACCTGCTATTCAGCGAGATATTACGGTGCAAGAGGCGGTAGAAAGAAGAAAAATCAGGCTGAAAATACGCCTGCCGAATCTAATGGAATTTGAAAAGGAGGATAAGCGAGATAATAGATAGATGCAAGATAGTTTCAACTAGGGAAATAGTTTATATGGTAGGTAGAAAAGTTAGACATTTATGATGGAAGGTGCCGAGGTTGGCTCCTCAAACGGTCTTGAAAACCGTGGTAACCAGTATGTGGTTAATGGTTCGATGCCATCATCTTCCGCCAAACAAGTCATAATAGGAAATTGTAATGATAACATATCAGACGGTTGAAAGAAAAGTTCCTCGGACGGTAATCTGTGATATTTGCAAAATAGAATATGATTGCGACAAGGAATGTTATGAGGCTCAAGAGTTTGTTCATATAAATTCCAAATGTGGTTATGGATCGGTTTTCGGAGATGGGGTAACTGTTAAACTTGATCTTTGTCAGGCTTGCTTTAAGGGAAGGCTAGGAGATCATATAGTCGTAGTTGCTGATTGCATGGATGGAGAGGAAGATGAGTGCCAAGAAGATAGATAACTCTTTTCAACATGAAGAGAAATATGTAGTATTCTTGAAAAAAGCTTTGCAAAGTGATAATTTCAAAAGTCGAGTTTCAGAGGAAGAGTACGAGAAAACCAAGAAGAAGTATGACAAGGCAAAGCTCAGGCTCAAGATGATGAAAGAGGATGCTTCCAAATGAGGGAAGAAGTTGCAATTTGTTTGGATGAGATTGATGCTTGTTATGATATGATAGAGAAGGGACGTTTGCCTAGTGAGAAAATATCTAAGCTTAAAGGATGGGCAAAAAAGCAAAAAGAAAGTTTGAAAGAGTTTGGATATAATGGTAATTTTAGAAGATTGAAAAGGAGCGGTACTCAAGTGGCTTAAGAGGAGGGATTGCTAATCCCTTGATGGGGAACACTTCATCCGTGGGTTCGAATCCCACCCGCTCCGCCATTTAAAAAGGAAAGAAAAATGACAAAAATAGCTAAATATGAAAAGGTTAGCAGTAAAAAGGGTAAGGCTAAGACTCACAGAATTGTTCGACCAAGGAAAAAATATGGAGATCCTTATGCTTATGATCCTATTGAGACGTGGGTTTGGAGGGAATTCTCAAGTTCTAAGAGTGTAGATGTTTATGAATTTATTGAAAAGTATAAAGATCGAAATTTTTTCATTGGTACGGATAGTCAGTCTCACTCAAAATCGGGAACATGTGTTTATACGACAGTATTAATAGCCCATAATCGTTTTAAGGGTGGTTCGGTTATTCGTTATACGGATAAGCGATCATTTGTTCCTTTTGAAGCGTTGAGTACTAAGTTGATAGTTGAAACTCAGCGATCAATTGAGGTCTGCCAAATTCTTGAGGCTGCGTTAATAAAACTTTCTAACGAAGAGATTGATAGATTGTGCGCTAAATCTGAAGCGGAAGGTAGGGATTTGAATGAAAAAGATATAAATATAGACTATACTAAGAATATCATTGGAGTAAGTATCGATTGTAATAGAGATTCAATACATGCTTCTGGCAAATATAAAGAAACCTTGGTTGGTATGGTTATGGGTTATGGGTATAGGGCTTTCATTAAACCTGATGCGTGGGCGGCTTCGTCTGTTGCAGATGCTAGGTGCTGATTTTTCTCCTTGTTTTTAAAGAAAAATATATTATAATGTAAACATGAGATATTTTGGCGGCAAAACAAGAACGTGCAAGTTGATAGCTGAGATTCTTCAATCTAATTTGAAAGATGATCAGGTCTTTCTGTCTCCATTTGTCGGTGGTGGGTGGATAGAATGTCTTGTAAAAGGGAAGAAAGAATGTTATGATAAGCATAAATATTTGATTGCCATGTATAAAGAATTGCAAAAGGGATGGAAACCTCCGAAAAATATTACCAAAGAACAATATGCGTATATTAAGGCTAATATGGACGAGGAGCCTTATCTTACGGGTTTTGCGGGATTTGGCTGTAGTTTTGCCGGTAAATGGTTTGGGGGATATGCTAAAGATAACACCAACAGAAATTTTTGTTTGAATGCATATAATTCAATTTTGCGAAAAATGGATGGGTTTAAAGATACTAAATTTGATTGTGAAGACTATCTAAATTTGAATCCTTGTGATCGTTTGATTTATTGCGACCCGCCTTATGAAGGTACGACCCAATATAGCAAAGTAATATTAGGGCATTTTGATTCTGATGAGTTTTGGCGAACCATGAGAGAATGGTCTAAAAATAACGTTGTAGTTATTTCAGAATATAGTGCTCCAGAGGATTTTCGCTGCATATGGAAACAAAATGTAAAATTAGATATTCGAGATGCTAACAATAAAAAAAAGAATAGAGTAGAAAAACTTTTCTCTCTTTCTGACGTATCCGTTCCGTCCAAGAAAAATCCGAAAGAGGCAGGACTTTTTGCTTCTTTTTAGGAATAATCTCGTGTTTGCATCTATACTATATTCATTAACATTATCTTCATAAGGATTATTTCATGAAACTTATCAAAAAGGCATCTGGTAAGAGAGCGCTAAATTTAGTTAAGCGAGGTTACGGATAGGTTGTTATGCTGGGTGGATTAAAAAAGAAGCTAAGTCTTATAACAGCGGTGTTATGACATTTATGGAAGGTTCAACCTTTACAACACCTAAGTGGGGGCAAGTAAGAATTCTAGAAGTTGATTTAGATAAACACTTAGCTACAATTTCAAAAGCAAATGGCGAACGTTCTATTATTGATATGGATACTTTTCAGGAAGTCCATGATGTTGCAAACTATATGTTGCAAAAAGAAGAAGAAATAAAACGGAAAGAAGAGCGTCAACAAGAGCGAGCGCAGAAAGTGACGGATCGAGCAGAGCGGAGAGAGGAAAGGGAGGAAAGAAAGAACATTATTAGAAGTAGATTTGCAGAAAAAGAAAATTTCGTTTTGGCTGGGTTTATAGCAGCAAGTGGGAAGATAACTGGCCAAATTCCGGAAGCTCAGATTGACAAGTTTGAAAGAGAGTATCAAGAAGTCAAAGGGAAGCCACCTGTTCCGGGTTCTTATTCAATTGAGAAAGGCTCTAAGTGGCATAAGCAGTTGAGAATACATATCCCGAAAAGTAAAGTGGATGCTTACATGATGGAAATAATGGTCAAAATGGGATTAGATCCTAAAGTTAGTTCGAGTAATTATGATATTAATGATTCTTTTTATGTTATGAAGCTTTTTGAAATCGGATTCGACATTGGAAAAGCTTCTGCCTCTGATGTGGATGGGATAGAAGAATACATCAAAAATAATTATGGTGAAGAGTCTGCTGCGGCTTTTCTTTAGGGTTATACGTATTAAATTTTGCTAGTGGGCGGCTTCGTCTGTTGCAGATGCTAGATGTTAATTCCGGAACTTCTCGGAATATTGTATAATAAGACTGTTGCATTAATTGTAGCAGTCTTATTTTTTGATATGAATTATGTTCTATTAAAAGCGTTTAGACCCGAAAGTAATATGTACTGGGCTACTAATATCCCTATTACAATTACTGGCCAAGGAGATGTTCTTATAGGAGACAGAACATTTAAAACAGAGGAGGAAAAGGCGCTTTCTGCAATTATTCTTAGACTTAACGCAGCAGCAATGGGATGGAAACAAAAATATGAAAGCGAAACCAAAGATATATCTTAGTGGAAGTATTGAATTTTCAAAGAGTCATAGGGCTTGGCGCAATAAGTTCTATAAGGCACTTCATCGAGATTATAAAGTTATTATTCCTGAAAAAGCGAATTGTCCTTTTGAAAAATCCGATTCTGAATTTAGAGAGTGGATACATGAACATACGGTAACAAGAGATATGGTCAATGTTGCAACTGCTCAATATTTTTTTGTTAAAATAGATAAGGCTGTTTTGAGGGGGGGCTG
>Ga0265594_1000461_pt1 | contig 34077 bp, 28 predicted proteins | sample saktaG_11_FD_190147 | JGI IMG/M metagenome (GOLD analysis project Ga0265594, IMG submission 190147) | Saline water microbial communities from Sakinaw Lake, British Columbia, Canada - sak_2011_5_24_80m | ecosystem: Environmental > Aquatic > Non-marine Saline and Alkaline > Saline ... | reverse complement strand
ATATTTGCGGCAATGTTAAATGTTTGGATATTGCCTTTCGGGAAAATAGTTTAAAAAAATCCTTAAAGCAAGATATTCCACTGAAAACGCTTGATGAATTAAGAAAGGCTTTTTTAAAAAATATAGGTTAGTATATAAATTAAATTGCTTAGTTAGTTAGCTGATTAATCAATAAATCAATAAATCGGTTAATTGGTGAATTGGAGAATTGGTTAATATAATAATAATAATAATGTTATAATAATAGTAATATAATTTATTGTGGAGGCGATATACAATGAAGATTAGAGTGTATGAATTAGCTGAAGACTTAAAAATGCCAGCTAAAGAACTGATAGGATTTTTAAACAAAGAAGGAATTAAAGTTAAAAATCATATGAGTGCTTTAGATGAAGATACTATGGAATTAATTAAAGAAATTATTGATGCTGAAAAAGCGGGAAAGGCAAAAGAAAAGGAAAAACAACTAAAAATTGTAAAAATTAAAAAACTTCCGAATTTAAAGGAACTTTCTTCACAGCTAAAAATATCTTTATCAGAGTTGATACAAAAAATTATACAATTTGGAACAATCACTTCGATTGACAAGGAAATTCCTGTGAATATTTTAGAAAATATTGCTAAGGAATATGGGTATAAGATAGAATTATCTGATAAATTAAAGAGTAAAGGCAGTCTCCAAAAAAAAGATAATATTGTAAAATTAATTGCAAAACCACCTGTCGTTACTGTAATAGGACATGTTGATCATGGTAAAACTACTCTTCTTGATGCCATTCGAAAGACAGATGTCACCAAAGGAGAAGTGGGGGGAATTACGCAGCGAATCGGAGCGTACCAAATTAATATAGATAAGAAAAATATTGTATTCATTGATACTCCGGGACATGAAGCTTTCACCACAATGAGGGCTCGAGGAGTAAAAGCTACAGACGTTGCAGTTTTAGTTGTGGCAGCAGATGATGGAGTAATGCCTCAAACCATTGAAGCGATTAATCATGCAAAGGCAGCAAATGTTCCTATTATCGTAGCAATAAATAAAATTGATAAAGCTAATGCTAATGTCGAAAAAGTAAAAAAAGGACTGACCAAATATGAGTTAATTTCCGAAGAATGGGGAGGAGAAACTCTAATGGTGGAAGTTTCTGCCCTTCAAAACAAAGGTATTGAAAAATTATTGGAAGCTATTTCATTGCAGGCAGAGCTGCTAGATTTAAAGGCAAATCCAGATATTCCGGCAAAAGGCTTAATAATAGAAACGAAATTAGACAAGAAAAGAGGAATTATTGCTTCAGTATTAATTCAAGATGGGTCACTGAAGATTGGTGATTATTTCATTGCAGGGACATCCTATGGTAAAATCAGAAGCCTTGTTGACGACAAGGGAAAAAGCATTAAAAAAGCAGGACCTTCAGCTCCGGTTGGGATTATAGGTTTTTGTAAAATGCCTCTGGCAGGTGATAACTTCCAAATAGTACCCGATGATAAGCTCGCTAAAATTATAATTAACGAAAGGGAGGAAGAGGGAAGAAGTAAAATAGTAGAAAAATTAGAACTCTCTTTGGACAATTTATTCTTAGAGATAAAAGAAGGAAAGATAGATAAGTTAAATATAATTTTAAAGACGGATACACAAGGTTCCTTAGATGCTTTGCAAGAGGCTATAAAAAAGATAAAAATTGAAAATGAAGAAGTAAAAATTGACATAATACACGCAGGTGTTGGAAATGTTAACGAAACGGATGTTATGCTGGCCTCTGCTTCCAAGGCAATAATAATTGGTTTTAATATTCGTCCTGATGCAAATGTCCAAAAAATAGCTAAGTCCGAGAAGGTAGACATCAGATTACATAAAATTATATATAATCTAATAGATGAAATTAAGTCCGCTTTAAAAGGTTACTTGAAACCAAAAATCGAAGAATATATCTGTGGACAAGCAGAAGTCAGAGAAATATTTAAAATACCTAAGATTGGCACCATTGCAGGAAGTTATGTATTAAGCGGAAAGCTATCAAATAATGATAATATACGAGTAATAAGAGACGGTAAATTAATTTATGAAGGTAAGGTATCTTCGCTAAAAAGATTTAAAGAAGATGTAAAAGAACTTAATACTGGTTTTGAATGCGGAATCGGTGTAGAAAAATTTAATGATATAAAAATAAAAGACATACTTGAATTTTATACTTTTAGAGAAATTAAAGATAAAAAAATTATTTAGTCGTTAATGAATAAAAATAGCGTAGAACGTATACATTTGTTTACATAGTTAGTTAATTACCTGGTTAGCTGGTTAGGGAATAAAGAGAATAGGAGCCAGAAGCCAGGAGTCAGAATAAGATAGTATATAAGATATAGTAAAGATTATTACCCGGTTAGCCAGTTTACCGGTTACCCGGTTAAGAAAATAGAAGACAAAATAAAAAAAACGGAAATATAATTGCCAAGCTCTGATAAATTAGAGCGCGCAATAACAGAAATATTTATAAGCTGATAACCGATTACCTGGAAAACTGGTTAAACGTTGAACTAGTTTAATTGGTGAATTGGTGAATTGGTAGATTGGGGAATTAGAATATGCCATTGCCCAAGAGAAAAGAACAGTTAGAGAAATCTCTTATAAGAGAAATTAACAATATAATATATCGAAAAATAAATGATCCAAGGATAAAATTTGTCACCATAACTAGAGTAAAAGTTTCGTCTGATCTGAAATATGCTGATATTTTTGTGACTATTTTTAATGATAGGAAACAACAAAAAAAAGCTTTAGAAGGACTTAAAAATGCAACAAAATTTATAAGAGGCGAATTGGGGAAAGATTTAAAAATAAGATATGTACCGGATATAAAATTCATAATCGATAAGGACTTAGAACAGCAATACAAATTATTAAAAATAATTACTGAAATTAATGACCAACAGTTAGATTTAAAGAAAGATAAAAATAATGAATAGTTTTAATGAAATTAGCAAAATACTGCAGAAAAATAATAATTTTCTAATCACTTCCCATATAAATTTGGATGGAGATGGAATTGGTTCTGAACTTGCCCTTTATTCCATATTAAAAAAACTAAAGAAGAAACCCATTATATTAAATCAGGGTAAATTACCAAAAATATATGATTTTTTACCCGGCGTTAATAAAGTACAATATTTAGAGGGTGATTATATTGACACAAAAAGCATAGATGTGGGGATAGCTCTTGATTGTAGTAATGTCAAAAGAATGGGAAAGACGTATGAAATATTTAAAAACATAAAGACCATAATAAACATCGACCACCATACGAGCAACGAAAACTTTGGAGATTTAAATTATGTGGATAGTTCTGTTTCTTCGGTTGGAGAAATTATTTATAAACTGATTAAGTTTATAAATGTAGATTTATTAGATGAAGATATCTCTACCTGCTTATTTACCTCCATATTAACTGATACCGGTTCGTTTAGATATTCAAACGTAAGTTCAAAGACATTTAAAATAGCTTCTGATTTAACTTCTTTTGGAATAAAGCCGCATTTAATTGCCGCTAATATTTATAATAGAAATACCTATCCCGGATTAAAATTATTAGGTGAAGCCCTTTCAACTTTAGAAGTGGCAGACTCTAATTATGTTTCATGGCTAACTATTACCCGAAAGATGTTAAATAATACTAAAGCAAATGATGAGGAGATAGAAGGAATAATTGATGTCGCCACAACTTTAGATAATACCGAAGTATCAATCTTATTCAGAGAGACTAAAGATAATAAAATAAAGATTAGTTTTCGCTCTAAAGGTAATTTTGACGTAAATAAATTTGCCGGAAAATTTAATGGTGGCGGCCATCCAAATGCTGCCGGTTGTTTATGTTCGGGAAAGATGTACAAAATTAAAGAAAAAATTCTTTCCGAGTTAATAAATGATATCAGGTATCTTAGGCGTAAAAGTTAGTTAGTTGGTTGAGATAATAGAATTCAGGAGTCAGTAGCCAGGAGCCAGAATAAGATAGTATCGAGTATATGGTAAAGAAAATAATATCCAGTAACTAAAATAAAAAAAATATTTTAATAATAGAAAAGATGATTATAATATAAAATGAATGGTATTTTAAACATATTTAAACCAAAAGGAATTAGTTCACATCAAGCCGTAAAAGAGGTTAGAAATATCTTAAATATTCCCAAGGTGGGACATACGGGAACATTAGATCCCTCTGCTTCCGGTGTCCTATTGATATGTTTAGGACAAGCTACAAAAATAGCTGAATTTTTAGTAGGTATGAAAAAACACTATCAGGGTGAAATGACTTTAGGAATTACCACTGATTCCCAGGATGCAGAAGGCAAGATTATTGGGAAAAAGGAAGTCGGTACTGATATTGATGAAAAAAGGATTAGGGATATATTCCAAAAATATGAAGGTAGGATTAGTCAGATACCTCCGATGTTTTCAGCAGCCCATTACAAGGGAAAAAGATTGTATCGTCTTGCCAGGAAAGGGATAGAAGTAAAAAGAAGTCCCAAGGAAGTAAAAATATATCAGTTTAATTTAATAAATTATGACCAAAGGGTAAATCCAATAGTTAAATTCGAAGTTGTTTGTTCAAAAGGCACATACGTTAGAACATTGTGTAACGATATAGGTAATGAATTAGATTGTGGAGCGCACTTATCAAGCTTAATAAGAAAAAAGGTTGGTAATTTTAGCATTGAAGATTCGATAAATTTAGAGGAATTTAGAGAGGATAAAACTTTAGGGAAGAGATATCTTATTAGCATTGATTCTGCTCTTGAAGGATTAAAGAAAATAACTGTAAAAAATGAAGCAACTAAAACCGTTTTAAACGGTGGGGTTATATCAAGCGGGCAGATTGTTGAAATTCCGGAAGAACTAAAGACAGGAAAAGACAAGTTTATTAAAATGTTTGATGCAAAAGGTAATTTACTGTCTATCGGCACTTCGATTAAAGAGGATGGGGAAAATATTTTCTTTAAGCCGGTTAAGGTTTTTAAAAATTATTAATTTTGCTAATTCGATGTAGATAATTAATTATGGAAGTTATAAGATATTCAAAAAATATCATATTGCCGAACAAAAAACGATATATTTCTTTAGGTGTCTTTGATGGCGTACACTTAGGACATCAAAAATTGATTAAAAAAACCGTTGATAAGGCTAAAAAGAATGATGGAATAAGCATTGTTGTCACTTTTGACCCTCATCCCGACAAAATAATTAACCCGGAAGGCAATGTTTTTTTGTTAACCACTTTGGAGGAACGAAGAAACTTAATTAAAGACTTAAATGTTGATGTTTTTCTTATTATTAAATTTAATAAGATGATGAGTAAACTGTCACCTGAAGATTTTATAAGTAAAATATTAGTCGATAGTTTGCAGGTAAAAGAACTTTTTGTAGGCTTTAATTATAAATTTGGTTTTCAGGGAAAAGGGAATACAGATATTTTAAGAGAATATGGTAAATCTTATAAATTTATAACCAATATATTAAAACCAGTGGTTGTAAATAATACCATAATTAGCAGTACCCGAATAAAAGATTATATTGGGTCAGGAGAAATCGAAAAAGCAAATAAATTATTAGGACATGATATCACGATTTCAGGAAGAATAATTTCCGGAAGAGGCAGAGGAAGAAAATTATTAAACTTTGCTACAGCTAATATCGAGACATCACCAAATAAGCTTATTCCCGTTAACGGAGTATATTTGGTAGAAATTAAAATTGATAATAGAAAATATTACGGCTTAATGAATATAGGAGTTAACCCAACTTTTAGAGAAACAGAACGCACTATTGAAGTTCACATTATAAACTTCAATAGAAAAATATATAATAAAAAAATAGTCGTTAATATATTGCAAAAAATAAGAGAAGAAAAATACTTTGACCATCCAAGTTTATTAAAGAAACAGATAGAAGATGACATTTTAATCGCCAATAAAATGATTAAAAAAAGAAATTAGTATCGAGTATATAGTATAGAGTATATAGTAAAGATAAAAAAGAAAGAAAAAAATGACTGAAAAAATAAAATATATTTGTCGAATGACAGTAAAATTAATAAATAAATTACAATCCAAATTAATATAAAGTATTCTTTATCTTAATTATATACTCGATACTCGATACTATATAATCAATACTGTTCTTAGGTTGAAGGTCTTAGTTGTTTATGATAAAATATTTAAGGTATTATAATAAATTATAAAAAAATAAAAGGAGAGAATAATATGGTTTTTGCTAAAGATGATAAGGAAAAAGTAATAACAAAATATCAGCACCATACTAGTGATACTGGTTCATCAGAAGTTCAAATTGCTTTGTTAACTGAAAGAATAAACGATCTTACCGGACATCTAAATATCAATAAAAAGGATTTTCATTCAAAGCAAGGTCTATTGAAGATGGTGGGCAAAAGAAGAAAATTATTAAAGTATCTTAAAGATAATGACATTGCTAAATATCGAAATATTATTGAGTCACTAAATTTAAGAAAATAATTAGTCATTAGTGTACTAGTTGTTAGAGAATAGTCGTTAGTCGTTAGTTTTAAATACAAGACACAAATTCACATTTTCAGTTTAGTATAAAGCTTTTTTTTCATTTATTTACTAAATACTAAATACTATTCACTAACGACTAATTAAGGCTTACGGAAAAAAAATTACTATAAAAAAAGGAGGAAGATAAATATTTAATGTTAGGAACTAAAGAAATTAAAATTAATTTGAATGGCAAAGTAATAAATATAGAAACCGGTAAAATTGCTAAACAGTCAGCCGGTTCGATTGTAGTTAGTTGTGAGGGAACTATCGTGCTGGTAACAGCAAACAGTTCCAAAGAACCACGCGAAGGGATAGACTTTTTCCCTTTAATGGTAGATTATGAGGAAAAATTTTATGCTGCAGGTAAAATACCAGGTGGGTTTTTCAAAAGAGAGGGTAGACCAAGCAAGAATGCCATCTTAAACTCACGACTTATTGACCGCCCATTAAGGCCTTTGTTCCCCAAAGAATATAGAAATGATGTCCAGGTTATTGCTACCGTTTTGTCGTATGATCAAAAAAATTTACCGGATGTACTTGCTGTAATAGGAGCTTCTGCGGCTTTATGGATATCGGACATTCCTTTTCTAGGCCCCATAGGAGCCGTCAGGATTGGACTGGTAGAAAAAGAATTCATAGTTAATCCCGGCCCCGAGGAATTAGAAAACTCAGAATTAGACTTAATCATAGCTGGTACAAAAGATTCAATTATAATGATGGAAGGTGGGGCAAAAGAGGTACCCGAAGAAACTGTACTAAAGGCAATTGATATTGCTCAGGAAGCAATTAAAACCATTGTAGAAGGCCAGGAAAAATTAGCCGATATTTTGGGAAAATCTAATATAAAAGAAGAAAAACAATATTCAGAAACAGCAAAATTGGAAGATAATTATCGTACAGAAATTAAAAATCTTTACGGAAAAGAAATTAAAAAATCAATATGTATAAGTGAAAAGAAGGAAAGAGAAAATGCATTAAAAAATATATCTAATCAGATTATTGAAAAACTATCCGCTGAGGGAGACAATTTATCTCTCTTGAAAAATGCCTATGATGAAGTTTACAAAGAGACTGTTCGTGATTTAATAATTCAGGAAAAAATAAGAGTAGACGGAAGAAAATTAGACGAAATACGGCCTATTAGCTGCGAAACCGGGGTGCTTCCTCGAGTTCATGGAAGTGCTTTATTTACCAGAGGTGAAACACAAGCCCTGGTTATCACTACCCTCGGAACCGTAAAAGATAGGCAATTCATAGATACTTTGGAAGACGAATCTTCAGAAAGTTTTTATCTGCATTATAATTTTCCGCCTTTTAGCGTTGGCGAGGTAAGACCAAGAAGAGGCCAATCAAGAAGAGAAATTGGTCATGGTTCATTAGCAGAAATGGCCCTAAAAGCGGTAATTCCCCCGGAAGAAAAATTCCCTTATACTATTCGCATAGTTTCTGAAATTTTAGAGTCAAATGGCTCTTCTTCTATGGCTTCTGTTTGCGGAGGAAGTCTATCCTTGTTTGACGCGGGAGTTGCTATTAAAAATCCGGTAGCCGGAGTTGCCATGGGATTAGTAAAAGAAGGTGAAAATATAGAAATATTAACCGATATTTTAGGCTTAGAAGACCATTATGGTGATATGGACTTTAAAGCCACCGGAACCGACCAGGGTATTACCGCTATTCAAATGGACCTGAAAATTGCGGGCATCTCAAAAGATACAATGCAAGATGTTTTACAGAGGTCAAAAGAGGCAAGATTATTTATCCTTGAAAAAATGAATAAAACAATGTCTAAACCTAAAGAAGAATTATCTAAATATGCGCCAAAAATATTAGTTATAAATGTTGACCCCTCTAAAATTGGCATGGTAATCGGCCCCAGTGGTAAAAATATTAAAAAAATCATAGAAGTAACGGGTGCTTCTGTTGACATTAAAGATGATGGAGAAATATTTATAGCTGCAACAGACGGAAAAACTCTGAAGCAAGCAAAAAAGATGATTGAAGATTTGGTAAGAGAAGCCAAGGTTGGCGAAACATATGAAGGAAGAGTGACCAGGACAACCAATTTTGGAGCTTTTGTCGAAATTTTCCCCGGCAAAGAAGGCCTGGTCCATATCTCTAAATTGTCACATGAACGAATAAGGAGAGTTGAAGATGTAGTTAGGGTCAATGATAATATACTGGTTAAATGTATTGGAATTGATGATCAAGGTAGAGTTGACCTAAGAAAAATGGATAGCGATGAAAACAATATTGTAAACAATGATATTGATAAAAAAAATGAAAACTTAGATTAAAATTTATAATCGTAATATAAAAAATAACAGATAAAGAAGTGGATTTGGTGTAGTGGAGAATAATAAAGTAGAAATAAAAATAGAAAAAGTAGAAGGATGCGAGGATTTACCTTTGCCTATTTCCGCAAGTAAATTCTCCTCCGGAGTTGATTTGCTATGCGCAGAAGCTGCAGATACTGTATTAAAAACGGGTAAGAGAAAATTAATTTCTACCGGGATCAAAATTATGATTCCTGAAGGTTATGAAGGTCAAATAAGACCTCGAAGCGGTCTATCTCTTAAACATGGTATTACGGTTTTAAATACCCCGGGTACTATTGACTCAGACTATAGAGGTATTGTAAAGGTAATATTAATCAATTTAGGCGAAGAAGATTTTAAGATACAAAGAGGAGATAGAATAGCCCAATTAGTAATCCAAAAAATATTTTTCCCTAATTTTAAAATTGTAGAGACCCTGGATAAAACCAAAAGGGGAGAAGGCGGCTTCGGACATAGCGGCGTAAAGTACAGTAATGAGTGATAAGTGATAAGTGATAAGTAACAAGTAATGAGTGATAAGTAATGAGATAAAATTTCCTAAATCCTAAAAACAGATTACTTATCACATATTAATCACTACATCCAATGTTGATTAGTTGCCTGGTTAAGGAAATAATAGGAAAAAACTAGGAATTAGAATAAATTTTGTATTGCGTAAAGAGAAAAAAGACTCAAAAAAAGTGTGTAGTTTTACCTCTACGCAATTATGCTGTACTTGTCTTTACTCATCACTCATTACTCATCACTCATTACTATTTACTTTAAACAGGCGGAGGTATTTAATGACCACTGAACTAATCTTTGGTATGGTGGGAGGTCTGGGATTATTTTTATACGGAATGCAGCTGCTTAGTGATGGCTTACAAAAAGCTACTGGTGATAAAATACAGAGAATTCTGGAATTCTTAACCAACAAACCACTAATGGGTGTTGCAACCGGGGCTCTAATAACTTCCATTATTCAAAGTAGTAGTGCTACAAGTGTTATCACTATTGGATTGGTAAACGCAGGATTATTAAATTTGAAACAAGCTGTAAGCGTAATAGCTGGAGCAAACATAGGTACCACCGTAACCGCTCAGATTGTATCTTTCCGTTTAGAGCAATATGCTCTTCCGGCAATTGGCATAGGTTTTATCATTAATTTTTTAGCTAAAAGGAAAAGTTATAAATATTTTGGGCAAATTTTACTCGGTTTTGGTATATTATTTTTGGGTTTATACACCATGTCTCAAGCTGTGAGGCCGCTAAGAAATTATACTCCATTCTTAGATTTATTAATGAATATTTCTCACAATCCTTTATTGGGCATTGCGGTTGCTGCAATCTTTACCGCCATAATTCAAAGCAGTAGTGCTACTACTGCCATTGTAATTGCCATGTCTATTCAAGGTATAATCGGTATAGAAGCAGCAATCCCCCTTATTTTGGGAAGCAATATAGGAACTTGTTTTACTGCAGTAATTGCCAGCATAGGTAGTTCTATAACCGGGAAAAGAGTCGCTCTTTCTCATCTATTTTTTAATATCGGAGGAGTTGTTCTATTTCTATTCTTTATAAATAAATTCTCATACCTGGTATCATTGACCTCATCAAGTATCCCAAGGCAAATCGCCAATGCTCATACTTTATTTAATATAATTAATGCAGCAATATTACTTCCATTTCTTTCTTTGTTTGTTAAATTTATAGTTAAACTTTTACCAGGAGAAGAGATTGTCATCAAGAAAGGCCCAATTTACCTAAATAAAGATATGATAATTACACCATCCCTCGCTTTGAGCCAGGTAACCAAAGAACTGGTTAGAATGGGTGAAATGGTTGAGAGTATGTTAAATGATGTAATCATGTCTTTTATTCAAAATGACCTAAATATTTTAAAAAATGTATATTTGAAAGAAGAGGTAGTAAATACTTTAGAAAAGGAGATTACCAAATATTTAGTATTAATAGCCCAGAATTCTCTTAGTCCTAAACAATCAAAAAGATTAACCGATTTAATGAATATAGTTAATGATATAGAAAGAGTAGGGGATCATGCTGAAAATTTAGCTGAACTTGCCGAAGAAAAAATAAATGAAAAGCTGCCTTTTAGTGAAAAAGCTTTAGATGAACTAAAATCTATGTTTTCTAAAGTCCAATTTTCCTTAAATAAAACGATTTTAGCATTAAAAAATAGAGATATAGAGTTAGCTCGAGAGGTAGCTTTAAAAGAAGATGAAATTGATAATATAGAAAAAGGACTTCGTAATAATCATATAAATAGGCTAAACCAAGGCATTTGTTATCCGGAATCCGGTGTTATCTTTTTAGATATAATAAGTAATTTAGAAAGAGTTGGAGACCACGCTAATAACATTAGTTTGATGGTAATCGATGAGCTTTCCCAAAGTTAGAGGAATATATGTCATTAATATTATTAGGGCTAATACAAGGGTTGACTGAATTTTTTCCGGTAAGCAGTTCCGGACATTTAGTAATAGCAAAATATTTCTTGCAGCTAAAATTGCCGGGTGCGGCATTTGAGGCATTTTTGCATTTTGGAACAATTATCGCCGTAATAGTACTCTTTAGAAAAGATCTTAAAGAATTAGTAATTTCTTTTTTTGACAGTATTTATAAACTATCTCGGGGAGAAAATATATTAAATATTTTTAAAAATAATTCATCATCAAAACTTGCCTGGTTTTTAGTAATCAGTACCATGCCGGCAGCAATTATCGGATATACTTTTAGCTCTTATTTTGAAATACTTTTTGCTAAGCCTATAATAACTGCCTTTATGTTAATTATTACGGGAGCCTTACTTTGGGTTGGAAATAAAAAATATTCAAAAGGTAATAAAAATATTTCGAAAATTACTTACAAAGATGCTATTATTATAGGGATAGCTCAGGCCCTCGCTATTTTTCCGGGGATATCGAGGTCCGGTTTAACCGTTATCGCCGGATTATCTAGAAACTTAGATCGAGAATTTGCGGCAAAATATTCCTTTATACTATCTGTACCGATCATTTTAGGTGCTTCAATTTTTAAAATTAGTGAGATATCTTCTTTAAATATAAATTTAAATATTATGATATTATCCGGGTTTGTAGCGGCTATATCAAGCTATGGGGCTATGAAAATATTTATAGGATTATTAAAAAAACAAAAAATATACTTTTTTTCATATTATCTTTGGATGGTATCTGGTTTAACAATTTGGATGTCTTTATCGAGAGGATTTTGATAAATTGAAAATTAAGAAAAAGAACACTAAAAATGAAACCATAAGTATAATTCTTATTGCATTTTCCTTGTTATATATTTTCGCTTTTATCTTCACTGATAAAATGGGGATAGTCGGAAAAATAATTGTTCAAACAGCAACTCGCAATATTGGTCTCGGTGCCTATATCTTCCCCGTCTTGTTATTATTCTTGGGAATTTTAATTTTTTTTAATTATAAACCACCCAATCCTTATCATAAACTTTTCGGTATTAGTTTTTTATTTATTATATTTCTTGTATTTATCCATCTTAAATTACTATTACTTGATAATCCCTATCCATTGGCAATGAAAGGAGCCGGCGGGGGTTTATTAGGTTATTATTTTGCCAATTCTTTATATCTTTACTTTGGAATAAAAGGTGCTTATCTTGTTCTGATATCTCTTAGTTTGCTATCCGCCCTATTTATAACTGAAATATCCTATTTTTATATATTTAGCAACCTGGGAAATAAAATAAAGAAAATATTCAATAATATTTATAATATTTCAAAAAATATAGGAACAAAAATATCTAAAATTTCAAGGCACAAAGAGGAACCCGATTATAAAGAATACGAAGAAGATGAAATGCCTAAAAGAATATTTAAGATAAAAAGAACAAGGAAAAAAGAAAAGAAATTAGAAGAAGAGAAAATGTTAGATAGAGATTATAAAGAATCCAATCAGGAACCCAAGGTAGACATATATCAAGTTCCACCCCTGTCACTACTATCTGACTCGTACGCTGAAGATAAGACAGATATCAAATTAAATATTGAGGAAAATGTAAAAACACTCGAAAAAACCTTCACTAATTTTGGAATCGATGCAAAAGTCGTTGGGGTTATCCACGGACCAACTGTTACCCGATATGAAATACATCCTGCACCGGGGGTTAAAATATCTAAGATAACTAATTTAAGCAATGATATCGCTTTATCGTTTGCGGTAGCCTCAGTCAGAATAGAAGCACCAATACCCGGTAAAAATGCTGTAGGAATCGAAGTCCCTAACCGTAAAAGAATAAATGTTTATTTAAAAGAAATATTACAAAGTAGTGAATTTCAAAATGGAAAATATAAAATACCCATAGCCTTAGGAATAGATATTGGAGGCAAGCCCATAATTTCAGACCTAACCGAACTTCCTCATTTATTAATTGCCGGGGCAACCGGATCAGGGAAAAGTGTATGTATTAATAATATAATATTGAGTATTCTTTATAAACTTAACCCGGAAACAGTAAAATTTATTATGATTGACCCAAAAAGAGTAGAACTAAATATTTACAACGGCATTCCACATTTATTAATACCCATTGTAACCGATGCAAGTCAAGCCATTAAAGTATTAAACTGGTCGATATCTGAAATGGAAAAAAGATTTAAAATATTTGCAGAAGCAGGAGTCAGGAATTTAGACGGCTATAATGAATATGTTATAAATATGAATAATGATACTGAACCCTTACCCTACATTATAATAGTAATCGATGAATTAGCTGATTTAATGCTATCTTCTCCGGTAAAAGCCGAGGAATCATTATGTAGGTTAGCCCAGATGACCAGAGCAACCGGCATTCATTTAATAATAGCTACTCAACGTCCTTCTGTAGATATTATTACCGGTTCGATAAAGGTTAATTTCCCTTCCAGGATTGCCTTTGCAGTTTCTACCCAGGTTGATTCAAGGACTATATTAGATGTTAATGGGGCCGAAAAATTGTTAGGAAATGGTGATATGCTATTTTCACCGGTTGGTGTCTCCAAACCAATTAGGGCTCAAGGAGCTTTTGTAGTAGAAAAAGAAATTAGAAATGTGGTATCCTATTTAATGAAACATTCCCCCTCTCCTGAATATGAGCAGGAAGTGTTAGAATATAAAAAGAGTAAAGGTCTAATGCGGGAAACAGAAGAAGAGGAAGAAGATGAATTATTCAATGATGCTGTTTCTATTATTATCAATAGTAAACAAGCTTCAATATCCATATTGCAGAGGAAGCTTCGAATTGGTTACACCCGCGCAGCTCGATTGATAGATGTAATGGAAAAAAAGAGAATCGTGGGACCATACGATGGTCGAAATCCAAGAAAAATATTAATTTCTAATGAAGAATACTTAAGTAAGTATGATAAGTAAACTAAAAACTTAAAGCGCAAAACGCAAAACCATAGCTCAAAATTTAAAATTAGGAAGACAGAATTCAGAAGCCAGAATGAAAAGACAGAAATGTCATTGTGGAAGAGTCATCTATTTTGTCATTTGAGCAGTTTCCTCTCTGTTATTGCGAGGAAGCGGAAGCGACCGAAGCAATCCCAGTATAGAAGATTATTTATTGATTTTTAGAATAGCGTAGAGCGTACAGCGGGTAGCACATAAAATAGTTATCTAGTTAGTTGGTTACCTGGTTAAGGAAATAAAAGCTAAATTTTTATCGCGTATCGTATGAAGAGAATAGTGCTATTTTATTTTTTCTTAATTGGCAAATCGGTCAATTATTTAATTGGTAAATCGGCAGATGTCATTCCCGCGGAAGCGGGAATCCAGTACATGTACCTCACGATTTTTAATCGGTCAATCGGTGAATTAATTTATTGGCAAATTGGTCAATTATCATAATGTTTTTAAAGAATTTGTTTTTTATGAAAAAATATTTATTATTTTTTCATTTTTAAGCAGGAAAAAGATAATCGGTGTCGTATTAATATATTAAGGAACATAAAATAACTAACTATCTTGATACTTATGGTAGAAATCTATTTTTAAGGGGGTGATAGATGAATTATTTTTCTGTCTGCATAAAAGTAAAATTGTGATTTTAAGTTTTTTAAAAATGAAAGGAGATTTCAAAAATGAAAAAGAATCTATTAGTAGTAACCGCTTTAGTAATAATCTTAAGTTTATGTTTTTCTTCTACAGTTTTTTCTGCAGAACCACTTAAAGTTGGTATAGTAACAGATGTCGGTGGAAGAGGAGACAGATCATTTAATGATTCTGCAATTCGTGGACTAGAGACATGGGCAGCAAAAGTAAAATATGTACAAGGTGGCGGATATGAACCTATGAGTGATGCAGATTTTAATGCAAGTATTCCTAAAGATTTAGCAGGTGCAAATATTAAACCTCTAAATGTAGTTCCTATTGTTCTTGAATCAAAAGATATGAAAGATTATATACCAAATATTACCACATTAATTGAGCAAGCGAATTGTGATTTGGTAATTGGTGTTGGATTTATGCTTGCAGGTGCAATTGGTGAATCTGCCATAAAATATCCTGATACAATATTTATGTTAGTTGATGGACTTCCTGTAGATGAAACTGGAACTGTGATAGATCCTCCAAATGTAGTAGGTTATTTATTTAATGAACATGAATGTGGATTTTTAGTAGGAGCAATTGCAGGATATGCAACAAAAGCAGATAAGGTGGGTTATATTGGTGGTATGCCGATTCCCCCGGTAACAAGATATGAAGCAGGATATTGGGCAGGTGTAAAGACAACAAATCCTGATGCTGCAATTTATGGACAATATACCGGCAGCTTTACCGAACCAGCATTGGGCAAAAGTTCTGCCGAGTCTCAAATAAGCCAGGGATGTGATATATTATTTCATGCAGCAGGTGCAACCGGAAATGGCATGTTCCAATCAATCTGTGAAAAGGGAGATCCTTATTGGGGTATTGGAGTTGATGTAGATATGGGTCTTGATCCCAATCTTTGCCCTGATAGAACACTTACTTCTGCTTTAAAACATTTGGATTATGCAACATATCTTATAATTAAGAGCATCGTAGATGACACATTTCAAAGTGGTGTTAAAGTAATGACATTGAAAGATGGTGGAGTAACTTATGCTCCTGATCACGTAAAAGATGTTCTTACGCAAGAACAAATTGATAAGGTAGAGCATTTAAGACAAATGGTTATTGATGGTGAAGTTACAGTACCACAGGATCCAAAAGATGTTAAAGCTTGGAATCCTCCAACTAATTTTTAATTAAAGAAATTGAGAACCGATACAGGATGCAGGGAGGGGTGATTAATCTCCCCTGCGTCCTGTATATTATATTGAGAGGTAATTATGAGAGCATTAGAAGTTAAGAATATTATTAAACAATTTCCGGGTGTTCTTGCGAATGATAAAATAAATCTTTCTGTAGACAAAGGAAAAATATTTGCTATTGTAGGAGAAAATGGAGCGGGAAAGTCTACTCTTATGAAAATTATTTACGGATTATACACTCCTACATCAGGTGAAATTTATGTGTTTGGCAAAAAAACAGATATAAAGAACCCTCATGATGCAATTAATTTAAAAATAGGTATGGTACACCAGGAATTCATGTTAATACCACGTTTTACTGTAACGCAGAATATTGTTCTTGGTGATGAACCGCATAAAGGATTAGTGTTTGATTATAAAAAAGCTTTAAAAGAGGTTGGTGAGTTATCGGAAAAATTCGGATTAAAGATAGATCCGAGGGAAAAAGTAGCAAATCTTCCTGTAGGCATCCAACAAAAAGTTGAAATATTAAAAATATTAAGAAGAGGCGCAGAAATACTGATTTTTGATGAACCTACTGCAGTGCTTACTCCGGAAGAAACTGAAGATTTGTTTAAAACCTTAATAAAATTAAAAGAAGATGGCAAAACGATTCTTTTTATTTCTCATAAACTTAAAGAAGTAATTGCTATTGCAGATAAAATTGCAGTTTTACGAAGAGGGAAACTTCAAGGAGTAGTAGAAAAAAAGAAAACAAATGAAGTAGAACTTGCCCGAATGGTAGTTGGTAGAGATGTATTATTAGAAATCCCAAAAGTTAAGACCAAGATTGGTAAAGAAGTTATTAATGTCCACAATCTTACAGTAAAAAACAATAGAGGTATTATAGGATTAAAGGGAGTATCTTTCGAAGTTCACGCAGGTGAAATACTTGGTATTGCAGGGGTTGAAGGAAATGGACAAGCTGAATTAGTTAATGCATTAATTGGATTTACTCGTCCGTTAAAAGGGAAGATAATATTTAATGGTGAGGAAATTAGACTGCTTACTCCCTACAATTTAAGAACCAGGGGGTTGGCATATATTACCGAAGACAGAAAGAAGAGAGGACTTGTTTTACCCTTTAGGGCAAGAGAAAACATTATTATGGGTCAGCACACCCTTTATCCTTTTTCTAAAAAAGGAATATTAAACGATACAGAGATTGATAAATTTTCTACGAAGAAGTTAGAAGAATTTGATATAAGGCCGAGAGATATACACGCAAGAATTAGTAATCTTTCAGGAGGTAATCAGCAAAAAATAATTCTTGCCAAAGAAATGTCTACTAATCATAATTTTCTTCTCGCTTCTCAACCTACGAGGGGATTAGATATTGGTGCAACAGAATTTGTATACAAGAAACTTGCCGAAGAGAAGAAAAAAGGTATAGCAATATTATTAATTTCACTTGAATTAGCGGAGATTATGGCTCTTTCCGATAAGATATTAGTATTATATGAAGGAGAAATAGTTGGGGAGATGACACCAGATAAAACAAATGAAGAAGAGTTAGGACTTATGATGCTCGGACTAAAAAGGCAGAAGAAGGTGGCAAAATGAAAGATGTATTAAAAAAGGTTATCTTTGGAAGAAAAGAAAAACACTGGTGGATGAATATTTTAGTTCCACTTATTTCTATACTTCTATCATTTATTCTTGGTGCAATACTTATAAAAGCTACCGGAAGAGATCCAGTTGTTGCCTATAAACTCTTATTTGGGAATTCAGGTTTATTTCCTGGCCCATATTGGAAAGGTCATTTTGCAGAGATGCTTCTTTCTTCAGCCATGTTTATTGCAACAGGTCTTGGATTTGCAGTAGCTGCAAAAGGGGGGTTGTTTAATATTGGAGCAGAGGGTCATTTTATTGTTGGTGGTATTACCGCTGCTTATATTGGATATGCTGAACCATTTGCAAGTTTACCAAAGATTATTCATCTGCCTTTTATTTTTATTTTAGCAATGCTTATGGGAGGTCTCTGGGCAGCTATCGCCGGATACCTAAAAGCAAAAAAAGGTATACATGAAGTTATTTCGACAATTATGTTGAACTGGATTGCTCTTTATCTTATTGAAGGGTGGCTTGTCATTGGTCCCATGAAAGCAGAAGTTGAAACAGGAGTATCCGGTACCCCGTATATTAGTCAAACTGCCAAACTTCCTAAAATACTTTCTGGTACACGTCTTAATATCAGTATTATTATTATTATCGTTGTTTTATACCTTGTTTGGTATTTATTTTACAAAACTACGCTTGGTTATGAAATTCGTGCAATGGGCTATACCTTAATTTTTGGAATGGAAGCTCCAAAAGCATCTGGGGTGAATATTGAAAGGAGGACTATTCAAACGATGTTTATCTCTGGTGCTATTGCAGCATTAGGTGGAGTATTCATGGTGCTTGGGGTTCTCTCTCAATACCCACCTATATTTTCAGGTGGGTATGGATTTGATGGAATTGCAGTTGCTTTAATCGGGCAAAATGAACCGATCGGTGTTTTTCTTGCCGGCATCCTTATTGGAGCATTAAGGACAGGTGCAACTTCTGTACAACTAGCTCACGTTCCTAAGACTTTCCCTTCTATTATAGAAGGTTTCGCTGTGGCTTTTATTGCACTTCAAGCACTTGTGAGATATTGGCTTATAAAACTCACACAATTAAAAAAATCCAGCCAAGTTAAAACAGAAGGAGGTGCAAGATGAACAATATTTCTCTTTTAAACGATTCCATTGCACAAACATTAGATTATGCTGCACCAATTCTCTTTGCGGCCTTAGGTGGTTTAATTTCAGAAAATGCTGGTGTTGTAAACATTGCTCTGGAAGGCATGATGCGATTTGCTGCCTTCTTCGGTGTTTGGGGAGCATTCGTATCAGGAAGTCCTTGGATTGGACTGCTCTGGGGTATCGGAATAGGTATTTTACTTGGCATTCTTCATGCGTACATTACCGTAAATTGGGCCGGTAATCAGATCGTTTCTGGTGTTGCAATAAATGTTATGGCCATGGGAATTGTTACTTATTTACTTGAGTTAATTTTTAAAACTACCGGCTATTCACCTCCTGCCCCTTATTTTGGAGCAGCAGCAAATAAAATTCATCTTATATTTTTAAAAAATATCCCTATTTTAGGTGGATTTGCGGAACTTACGATATTTGTTTGGTTTTCGTTAATTCTTGTTGTTATTTTGCATTTTGTTTTGTACTATACAGTAATTGGATTAAGAATTCGCGCGGTTGGAGAAAATCCTAGGGCTGCAGAAACTCTGGGGGTCAATGTCCTCAAGATAAAATGGTTTTCGGTGATTTTAGGAAGTATATTTGCAGCTTTTGGTGGAATGGCACTTTCATTAGGAACACTCTCTTCTTTCACTAACTCAATGGCTATGGGTAAAGGTTTTATAGGACTTGCTGCAATGATATTCGGTAAATGGACACCATTTGGGGCATTGGGTGCAGCAATAATTTTTGCTTTTGCACAGGTACTACAATTATTACTTCAAAGTACAGTAAGTGGTTTTGCAAAAATAATTCCTCTAGGTTTTTACCTATCACTTCCATATTTGCTAACACTAGGTGCCCTAATTGGTTTTGTGGGTCGAGCAATTGCACCAGCAGCTGATGGAATACCTTATAAAAAAGAAAGTTGAAGATTAGAAAAATTGATTTTTATTATTTTATTAGTTTTTTATAATAATTATTTATATTTTATTTAATATATTTATTAAAAGTATATCCAATAACTATATCATTTAAAACTGTAAAAGGTAGATGGAGATAAAATCAAATTCAGATTACTCAATTATTTGCTTAAATATAGAAATAAAGGTTTCAGAGTTTTATGAAAGGCATAATCTAAAATGAGGAGATAATGATAATAAATATGAATTCTAATTATGAGATAAAAGATATTTCTCTGGCTACCGAAGGAAGGATGAGAATTAATTGGGTCAGTCAACATATGCCAATTTTAAATACCATAAAAAATCAATTTATTAAAGAAAAACCATTTCAGGATAAGAGGATAGCTATTAGTGTTCATCTGGAGGCCAAGGGTGCTTATCTAGCCCTGGTGATGAAGTGCGGGGGTGCTGAGGTGGCAATTGCCGGAAGCAATCCCTATTCTACCAAGGATGAAGTAACGGCAGCTTTAGCGGAAGAAGGAATAAAAGTCTATGCTCAATATGGTGTTCCAGAGGATATTTTTAGACATTATTTGAATCGAGTTTTGGATATTAAGCCCCATCTTATTATAGATGATGGCGCAGAGTTAGTTTCTATAGTTTCTACTGAAAGAAAAGAATTGCAAAAAAATATTTTAGGAGCAGCTGAGGAGACTACTTCAGGGATAATAAGACTGCAAGCCTTGGAAAGAGAGGGTAAGCTTGCTTTCCCGGTGATAAGGGTAAATGATGCCTACATGAAATATCTCTTTGATAACCGTTATGGCACTGGTCAATCGGTCTGGGATGCCATTATGAGGACTACCAATCTTAATATTGCTGGTAAGACTGTGGTAGTAATAGGATATGGTTGGTGTGGCAAAGGCATTGTCTCCCGAGGTCGGGGGTTGGGTGCCGAAGTAATAATTACGGAGATAAATCCTGTTCATGCTATCGAGGCCCGGATGGAGGGTTTTAAGGTTATGAAATTAGAAAAAGCTGTCCCTTATGCAGATATATTTATCACTGCTACCGGAAATAAAAATGTATTAGTAAAAAAACATATAGAGAAGATGAAAGATAAAGCTATCCTTGCCAACGCAGGACATTTTGATGGTGAAATTTCTAAAAGAGATTTAAAAGAGTTGTCTATAAAGAAAAATGAAGTAAGAAAAAATATCGATGAATATATTTTAAAAGATGGTCGAAGAATCTATTTACTGGCTCAAGGAAGTCTGGTTAATATTTCTGCTGGAGATGGTCATCCGATAGAGATTATGGATTTATCCTTTGCCTTACAGGCCCTTTCTATAAAATATATTAATGATCATTATAAAGAACTGGAAAACAAACTCTATAGAGTTCCAGAGGATATAGATAAAAAAGTAGCCATATTAATGTTGGAAGCTTCTGGTATAGAGATTGATGAGCTTACCCCAGAGCAAAAAAGATATCTTCAGGGATGGAAAATTTAAAGAAAAAAGGGACAGTTTTTGCACCAAGCTAAGGATGCATCATATAGTGGAGTGATACCACTAATGAATAAGGTTTAGCGAACCATTCATAGCGAGTCTTGGGCAAAATAGGGTAACTTATTGCATTAAGCATAGATAGCAAGGTAGTAGGTCAAAAGCGAAAGTTGAAGGGATAGGGCCTCGAAATTCCGATTGGGAAGGTTGATACTGTGAACCGAGTAGAAAACAACACCAGTATATGTGATATGTGAGTATATATTGGCTTCCCCGGGGTCTATAATTAAAAAAAGTAATTATTCATGAAATTGGACATTACTTTGGTTTAGGAGAAGCAGATTTGTGAAAGATTGAAAAGGATAGGAATATGAATTCTTAATAATATGATAGAACTTTCAGAAAGATTAGAACCATTTATATTGAAAATACCCAAAGTTGAGCTGCATCTTCACTTAGAAGGAGCAATCCCTTTGCCCACCTTATTAAATTTTATCCAAAAGAGAGGTAAGGATAACTCCCTGAAGAATCTGGGAGACCTTAAAAAACGTCTGGTCTATTCTAATTTTACTCAATTTATTAAAGTTTGGTTATGGAAGAACAGTTTTATTACTGAATATGAGGATTTTGAAGAATTAGCTTACCAGGTTCTGCAGAGCTTGAGTCAACAAAATGTGAAATATGTAGAAGCTTTTTACTCTCCGCGGGATTTTACCTTCAGAAATAAAAAATTATCCGCTTGTGGAATAACCGAAAGTTTGATTAAGGGCAAGAAAAAAGCTTTTGATGATTTTGGAATTCGGAGTGAATTGATTGTAGACCTAGGAAGGGATTATGGTCCACGTATGGGTATGGGCTTGCTAAAAGAATTAGCCGTTTATTTAGGTCTGGGGCTTATAGGTATTGGTTTAGGAGGTAGTGAGAAGTTATTTCCAGCAGGCCTCTTTACTAAAGTATATCGGGAAGCCAGAAACCGGGGTTTTCGGCTTACTGCCCATGCGGGTGAAGCAGCAGGAGCCAAGTCTATCTGGGCAGCCCTTGATAAACTTGAGACAGAGCGAATAGGTCATGGATTAAGGGCTTATGAAGACCCTCGATTGATTGATTATCTTAAAGAAAGACAGATACCATTAGAAGTGTGCGTAGTAAGCAATATCAAGACTCAGGTTTGTAAAACATTCAAAGAACATCCCATTAGAAATTATTTTCAAGATGGGTTAATGGTAACAATTAATTCTGATGATCCTACTATGTTTGACACTTCGATTACCAATGAATATTTAGTTTTAGTTCAAAGGTTCGGATTTAGTTTAGAAGAGATAAGAAAGATTAATTTAAATTCTATCAGAGCTTCTTTTATGTCTGATAAAGAGAAAGATTCAATGAGGGGAACTTTTAATAAAGAATGGGAAGAGCTGATATATAAATATTTTAAAAAGTAAGGGAATAAGAAGTGGAGAAAAAATCAGGATGAAAAATAAAATAGAAAAGAGGAAAGAATCTTAAAAAAAAGAAAAGATATTTTTAACTCATTCTTATTTTAAATATACTCTACCTGTTTTCTCTTTGGAATTTAGTTCAAGATTATATCTTTTTATTGTTTTTCGGTAGTCCACTTTTGATTTTTAAATAAAAAAATATTAAGAATAACTCGACCATGAAATGTTTTAGGTATATAATATAAAAAATAACACAATTTCCGAAAAAGGAGAAATGTTTAATCAAATGAAAGATATTGGAAATTTCTTAAGAGAGAGAAGGGAAGCAAAGGGAATTTCTTTAACTGAAGTAGAGAAGGATTTAAAGATACGTAAAAAATATTTGCAAGCACTTGAAGAAGGCAATATTGATTTAATTCCCGGCAAAACTTATATTGTTGGTTATTTGAGAAATTATAGTAAATATCTAGATATAGATGAAGAAAATATTAATCAAATAATTCAAACTTATAATAATTTGGAAAAACAGAAATCTGTTATAAAAGAAACTAAAAAAGAAAATATCTACCTTAAAACGAAAGATAGATCTATGTTTGATAAAAAAAGGTTTTTCCTTCCTGTTAAGTATGTTTACTTATCTGGCTTTCTCATTATAATCTTTATTGGATTGCTTCTATTAAGCCGTTCTCTTAAAGAGGCTCAGGATTTCCCGGTTCCTTCGCCTGAAATCGGAAGCGAAACTGGTATAAATATTGAGGAAAAAGAGAACGATATAAGCACTTTAGCTGAAGAACTTACTAAATCGGAAGCAGAAGCTATTATCGCAGAATCTTCGACGCAGGATAGTGTTTTAGCTGAAAAATTACCTATTCTAAAATTGATAGCAAGTAACAAAACTTGGGTAAAAATTCTTTCCGAAGATAAAATAATATTTGAAGGAATATTATTTGAAGGAGAAGAATTTTTTTGGGAAACCGACCAAAGCTTAGAAATTATAACTGAATATCCGACTAAAATTGAAACATATTATGATGATGAATCGATTGAAATTAGCAAAGGAACTATTGATAATTATCTTTTAAAATATAATTTTATCCCTGCAAAGAATATTTAATATTTTTAGGTATGACCGGCTAAGTGGGTTACTCCCAGGCAGGATATGAAAACTTAACACAAAAAGAAGAATTAGGGATATGTTAAACCAGTGGGAAAAATGTCTTTACCAAAACCAGCCAAACTTATAATAAGTATGTTCACCTCAGATAAAAATCTATTTGACCTATATAAAGAGAAATTAATAAAAAGGTTCGGAGAAGTTGATATCGAGAGCAATGTTCAGCCTTTTAATTTTACCGATTATTATGAAGAAGAATTTGGCAAAAAATTAATGCAAAAGCTATTTTCCTTTTCCACTCTGATTAGGCAAGATGAGCTTGCTGAAATTAAAATAATAACCAATGATTTGGAAAGTAATTTTGGTAAAGAAAATATCAAAAAAAATATGCCCTGCCATAAACGAAAGATAAATCTTGATCCGGGGTATATTACCCTGGATAAATATATTCTGGCCAGTACTAAAAATGGACCATCCAGAATTTACCTTAATCAAGGGATATATGCTGAAATTACTCTTAGATTTATAAATAAATCATTTGTTACTTGTGAGTACACCTATCCCAATTATAAAACCGATAAATATATATTTTTTTTAAATTCAGTCAGGCAGAAATACAAATTACAACTAAGAGATAAATTAGTCGTTAGTAAATAGTCGTTAGTAAAAGAAGACACGGCACGCCGTGCCTCTACTAAAACAGGGATTACGAAAAAGGAAATTCCTATACAATGAACTTAAATAAAATATAAATAGAACAATAGGGAGTTAGTTATAAAAATTTGGAAAAAGTAAGATCATTTATTGCTGTTAATTTAAATCCGGAGATAAAAGAATATTTAGCATCTCTTCAAGCCAACCTAAATGTTCCTGAAACCAAAATAAAATGGGTTGAAAAAAACAATTTACACCTCACTATGAAATTTTTGGGGTACATATCATTAGAGCAAACGATATTAATAAAATCAAAGTTAAAAGAAATAGCCAGTCAATATAGACCATTCATTATAAGACTATCTTCTAATATCGGAATATTTCCGACTTACCAGATGCCCCGAATAATATGGGTAGGAATCAAAGAAGGTATAAATCAATTAAATGAACTATATAATTCTATAGAATATAATTTATTCAATAAAGGGTTCCCCAGGGAAAATAAAGATTTTTCCGGTCACATAACCATAGGAAGGGTGAAATTTATTAGGGATAAGGATAATTTCATTCAAATATTAAAAAGCATTGAGGTAAATAATTTTAGCCAAGAGGTTGGCAGTATTGACCTCATGGAAAGTAAATTAACTCCAAATGGTCCCATATATAATATAACAGCTAAATTACCCCTATTAACACAGTAAAAAATCATAAATATTACTAAAATATTTATTAAAATAAGTAAGAAATATAAAGGAGTAAACTAAAAAATGACAGACAAAATAGAACAAAACAACTCGGAAAGAGAAAAAGCATTAGATATTGCCATGCAGAATATTGAACAAAGATTCGGAAAAGGTTCTATAATGAAACTAGGGGATCGCCCCAAAATTTCCGGAAGTAACACTATTTCAACCGGTTCATTGAGCTTAGATATCGCTCTTGGAATAGGTGGAGTCCCACGAGGTAGAGTAATAGAGATTTTTGGACCTGAAGCCTCCGGGAAGACTACACTCGCTTTACATATTATAGCTGAAGCTCAAAAAAATAACGGTATCGCTGCTTTTATTGATGCTGAGCACGCTTTAGACCCGAATTATGCTAAAAATATTGGGGTTAATACAGATGAATTAATCATATCTCAACCTGATACCGGTGAACAGGCTTTAGAAATAGCCGAATCTTTAGTTAGGAGTAACGCGGTTGATGTTGTGGTAATAGATTCAGTTGCCGCCCTGGTACCTAAAGCAGAAATAGAAGGCAATATGGGAGATTCCTATATGGGATTGCAAGCAAGACTAATGTCTCAAGCTTTAAGGAAACTCACTGCTATTATTAGCAAGTCAAGAACTACAACCGTATTTGTAAACCAAATTAGAGAAAAGATTGGTGTCTTTTTTGGTAATCCTGAAACTACTCCCGGCGGTAGAGCGCTCAAGTTTTATTCAAGCATCAGAATGGATATCAGAAGAAAGGCAACCATTAAAAAAGATGAAGATAATATCGGAATAACTGCTAAGGTTAAAGTGGTAAAAAATAAATTGGCCCCTCCCTTCAAAGAAACAATGTTCGATATAATTTTTGGTAAAGGAATATCCAAAGAAGGGGATATTATAGATCTCGGTATAAAATACAATATATTACAAAAATCTGGAGTTTGGATATCTTTTAATGATATAAAATTTGGCCAGGGACGCGAAAACTCTAAAACATATCTGCAAGAACACCCTGAAATCGCAAAAGAGATAGAAGATAAAATATTGACAACCGCTGGGCTTGATAAAAGAATAAGTAAAGAGGTACTAAAAAAATAAATAAAATTATTTCTGTAAATTATGATAAAAAAGATGTTAGCCAAGTAGTTATTTATATAGATAATGAAGCAAAATACAAACTAAGTGAAAATACGATTAAATCATTAGATATTTACGTAGGCAAAGAATTATCTGATCAAGAAATAGATAAAATAATTTCCGAAGATAAAACTACAAGAGGCAAAGAATATCTATTAAGACTTTTATCCCGGAGAATTTATAGTAGATATGAAATATCCGGAAAATTAAAAAATAAAGGATATCCTGAAAAAAATATCGCTGAACTTATTTTTTGGTTAGAAGATAATAATTATATTAACGATGAGCTCTTCGCCGAGATGTGGGCACAATTTCGATTACAAAATAAACCAATAGGAAGATATAAATTAAACCAGGAATTAAGAACAAAAGGAATTAAACAGGATATTATCCAAAAAGTGATAGACAAAACATATAAAGAAATAGATGAACTCACCTTAGCCCACAATCTTATAATGGAAAAGATTGTATCATCCGAAATAAAAAATGTTAGAATAGATCCAAAAAAAATATATAATTTTTTATTAAGAAGGGGCTTTTCAACAGAAATTTCGAGAAAAATTTACAATGAGCTAAACAATAAAAATACAGTAACAAGTAATAAGTAATGAGTAATGAGTGACAAGTTGTGGATTACAAGTTCAAGTAAAACTTGGGTTGGATAAATACGACTTCCACAATAAAAGAAATATTTTACACGAAAAAGTTTTGAGTTTTTAATTGTGGTTTTTCGTTTTTAGCTTTGCATTTTTAGTTTATTGATTTATACTATACGCTAAACGCTGTACGCTCCACGCTATATTTGGTTATTTGACTTTTTAAACTCTACAGGTTAAAATATTTTAAGTAATTATTTCAAATTCTTGCAATCTCTTATGTAGTTATTACGGTTTCAAATACTATGTAAATAAATATCTGGTTACGTTAAAATGTGATTAAAATTAAAGATATCTTACGTACCTTGTAAATTGAATATTAGGAGGTGAAACAATATTAAAATTTACTATATTATTACGCTAAACATCCTTATTGGTATAATAATAGGTTATTTAATCACTAAGTATATTGCCAAGGCAAAAATATCATCAGCTGAACTAAGCGCTAAAAATATTATAGAAAATGCCGAAAGAGAAGCGAATTCCCTCAAGAAAGAAACAGAGTTACAGGCAAAAGAAGAAGCTTATAATATTAAAAGAGATGCTGATAGTGAAATCAAACAAAAACGAATTGAAATGCAAAGGCTTGAGAGCAGCTTAATTAGCAGAAGCAATAGCTTGGTTCAAAAAATAGAGTCACTTGAAAAAAGAGAAAAATCATTAGATTGTAAAGAAAAAGAACTCGAAAACAATATCCAAAAAACCAATAATCTATACCAAGAACAGAAAAATGAATTGATAAAAATTTCAAATATGAGCTTAGAGGAAGCAAAGAAAGAACTTTTAAGCAATTTAGAAAAAGAACTTACTCATGAAACCGGTAAGATGATAAAAGAGATTGAAGATCAAGCAAAAACTGAAGCAGAGAAAAAATCCAGAAATATTATATCATTAGCGATTCAAAGATATTCTGCTGACCAAACAGTGGAAACAACGACATCTTTTGTGCCTTTACCCAGCGATGACATGAAAGGAAGAATCATCGGGAGAGAGGGAAGGAATATCAGGACATTCGAAATGTTAAGCGGAGTTGATTTAATTGTAGATGATACCCCGGAAGCGGTTATTATCTCGGGGTTTGATCCTATACGAAGAGAAATAGCCCGGCTGTCTTTAGAAAAGCTGATTACTGATGGCCGTATACAACCAGCAAGAATTGAAGAAGTAATAGAAAAAACTAAAGTACAAGTTGAGAATAAGATCCAAGAAGAAGGGGAAAAAGTAGTATTTGATACGAATGTAAAAAATATAAGTCCAAAACTAATTAACTTATTGGGAAGATTAAAATACCGCACAAGTTACGGACAGAATGTTCTTCAGCATTCAATAGAAGTTGCATATCTTTCTGAAATTATGGCCTCAGAAATTGGAGCAAATTCGCAATTAGCCAAAAGAGCGGGATTGCTTCATGATATTGGAAAGGCTGTTGACCGCGAAATAGAAGGAACTCACGCTATGATTGGTGCTGAGATTGCCAAAAAAAATGGCGAAAGTCTTCAAGTAATTAATGCTATCGCTGCTCATCATTCGGATGTAGAACCAAAGACAATTGAAGCCGTTTTAATCCAATCTGCTGATGCAATATCTGCCTCTCGTCCCGGAGCCCGACGTGAGATGCTGGAAACTTATATAAAAAGACTTGAAAATTTAGAAGAAATTGCTAATTCGTTTGAAGGAGTAGAAAGAGCATTCGCTATACAAGCGGGCAGAGAAATAAGGATAATCGTAAATCCGGAAGAAATAGATGATTATACAGCAAAAAAGATAGCAAGAGATATTTCCAAAAAAGTTGAAAAAAATATAGATTATCCCGGTCAAATTAAAGTAATGGTTATTAGAGAAACTCGCTCAGTTGAATACGCAAAATAAATTAAACTATTGTCATTGCGAGGGAGCGAAGCGACCAAAGCAATCCCGGCATAGGCATAGAAGATTAGTCGTTAATTTTTAAATTAGCGTAGAGCGTACAGCGGGTAGCGTATAGAAAAACAGTATGTAGTATCGAGTGTATAGCCAAGAAAAAGAAATATAAAAATACTAACTTATCTTCGCATATTCTATATTTTCTGGTGTAGGGGGCGGATTTATCCGCCCCGTCTTTATCTCAGACATTATTTAATGCAGTATGGTCTCTGTTATTCTTTTCTTCTGTCATTCCCGCACGCTTTTTGTCATTCCAGCGAAAGCGGGAATCCAGGCGAGAACGACAAAAGATATTTTAAGAAAAATAATATTTATTTCTTTTTATAATTGCAGAAAGATGAAAAATCTGCAATTTATTTTTTTGTAACTTAAATTACTATATTTATTTATGGAAGATAGATAATGACACATAAACCAAAATTATTCATTAAAACCTTCGGTTGCCAGATGAACGTCAATGATTCAGAATATATCATTGGTCAATTACTAAAATTAGGTTATTCAACCACAGAAGATATATTTAAATCTAACTTAATCTTGTTAAATACCTGCTGTGTTAGAGCAAAAGTCGAACAGAAAATATTCAGCTTAATCGGGAAGATAAAAAAAATAAAAGAATCTAACCCGGATGTGATTTTAGGTATATGTGGATGTATGGCTCAAAAAGAAAAAGAAAATATATTTGAAAGGGCACCTCATGTTGACTTTATATTTAATCCCTCTCAAATAAATAATTTGGAAAATATTATTAATAATCTTGTAAAATACGGCGGCGGAAAATATATTTCTTGTGATGATACTCCCGAATTTAGTTTAAATCATATTCCGGTTAAAAGGGAAAGTAAAATATCAGCCTGGATTCAAATAATGAGAGGCTGTAATAATTATTGCTCTTACTGTGTTGTCCCATACACCAGGGGTCCCGAGCAGAGTAGAGGAGCCTCCGAAATATTATCAGAAACAGCTGATTTGGCTCATGATAAATATAAAGAAATATTTTTATTGGGCCAGAATGTCAACTCTTATGGTAATGACCTTTCTCAACCTGTTACTTTTTCTAAATTATTAGAATTATTAAATAATATTAAGGGTATAGAAAGAATAAGATTCACCACTTCCCATCCCAAAGATTTCTCTTTCAATTTGATAAAAACAATAAAAAAATGCCATAAAGTCTGTAACCATATCCATTTGCCTGTTCAGTCCGGCTCAAGCAAAATACTTAAAATGATGAATAGAAAATATGATATCGATTATTACAAGAATATCATCAAAGAAATTAGAAATAATATAGATGATATCGCAATTACCACAGATGTAATGGTTGGATTTCCCGGAGAAACCGAAAAAGACTTCACAGACACTTTAAATGTTTTTAAGGAAATAGAATTCGACGAAGCGTATACTTTCATTTACTCAAACAGGGAAAATGCTGTTGCTTCATTATTGCCTGACCAGGTTCCTCTACAAGCCAAGAAAGAAAGGTTATGGAAACTTATCGATTTACAAAAAGAAATATCAGCTAAAATTAATAAAAAACTTGAAGGGAAAATATTTGAGGTCCTGGTGGATAAAAAGTCTAAAAGAAATATTGAAAATCAGTTTTCCGGGCGGACAGGGACCAATAAAACCGTAGTATTCACCGGTAAACAAGACTTGTTAGGCAAATTAGCTAAAGTAAAAATTGTAAAGTCGACAGCCTGGACTTTATATGGAGAAATAATCGGATGACCAACAGTAAGGACAATAATTTACTTATTTTATTAGGTCCTACCGGGGTAGGCAAAACAGATATTTCGATTAAATTAGCTCAAAAAATGCCTGATATAGAAATAATTTCTGCTGACTCCATGCAAATATATAGATATATGAATATTGGCACTGCTAAACCGAATATAAACATCTTAAATGACATAAAACATCATATGATAGATATTGTTGATCCATCAAATAATTTTGACGTAATAAAATACAGTGAGTTAGCTGCGAAAATTATATTAGATGTTTTTAAAAGAGGTAAGATACCGATATTAGCAGGTGGTTCCGGACTATATATTTCTTCAATAATTAATCCGCTTTTTGCCGGGCCGGCAAAGGATAGTGAATATAGAAAAATCTTGGAAGAAGAGGCAAAGATATATGGTAACAAATATTTATATGATAAACTATCCAAAATAGACCCGGTTTCCGCTTCAAAAATTGAACCTAATGATTTAAGAAGAATAATCAGGGTTTTGGAAGTTTATAAATCTACCGGTAAAACCATCTCTTATTTGCAGAAAAAAGCTTCTACTAAGAATAGAAAATTTAATTATCAAATTATAGGATTTAAAAGAGATAGAGAGAATCTATATCAAAGAATTAATCTAAGAGTTGATAAGATGATTAGGCACGGATTCATAGAAGAAGTTAAAACCTTACGAAAGATGGGTTATAAAGAAGATTTAAATTCAATGCAGGGTTTGGGCTACAAACAGATAAACAAACATCTTAATGGTGTTTACAGTGAAGAAGAAGCCATTAATCTAATGAAGATAGAGACCCGGCATTATGCCAAAAGACAAATGACCTGGTTTAAAAATAAAATAGAAAATATCGAATGGATAGATTTAGATAAAATTAACGAAAATGAAGTACTTTCAAAAATAGAAAATATTTTAAAATATTTTCCAAAAAAAGAAGGATTTTTGAAATTTATGTAGTATTATATATATAAAAGTGAATATATATTCTGTTCTATAAAATATTAATAATATTTTATCAATAAGAAGGTGAAGTCTTAAAGTAATATTCCAAGAAAAGTTGAGAAAGGTACACTATCCGAAAGGATAGGCCGCAAAGCTTTGGGTCTAAATCACTATTAGTGACATGACCGCCAAACTGCCGATTTTTTTTATTTTAAAAAGATAAAAAAGGTGGGCAGTTTTTTTATTCTATTAACATCAACCCACCTGAAGTAATAAAAGGAGGCGATGTTTCTTGACTTTATTGAAATTATTTAAATTAAGACTTCAATCTTATGTTAAAAAAATAAAAAAAGTAAATCTTTATGAAAAAATATCTTTATTTAAATTTACAAATAGCCATATTAACTCTCATCATCACAGGTTTGGTTCTTACCTTAATGACATCATGGAATTAAAGCCAGACAAGCAAAGATGGGGAAGATGGGAATAAGTCAAAGGGACGTTTCGTTTGACATGCCCAGTCACATTTATTTCTATTTAATTTCCCCCACATAAACATAAATCTTTATGGGGCGAAATAAGTATTAAAGAAGTACCACAACTTGATCGTCCCCTTCTTTTAATCTACGGAGAAGAAGATAAGCTCTTTCCCCTAGAACATGCTTATTACCTTATGGATTGGGCAATAGGAGAAAAAGAATTAAAATCCTACCTCGAAGGTAAGCATGCTTGTATTAATTTTTTAGATGAAGTAGTTCCCTATTCCATTGACTGGCCCAGAAAACATTTATCGGAATAACTAACTATAAATAAATTGAATAAATAGGAAAGGGAATCGAGTTAATAATTCGATAGCTTTTAACGAAAAACCTACAGGATCTGAGGAGTTTTTAACCAGATGATTGAGGTTTTAGATATTATTATAGATAGGCGTCCCAAAAAATGACCTCGTAAACAGGAAAGCTAAATCATAGAAAAGATAGAATGTTTCAGTATTATAATTAAAAAAATTGAGAGGGAAGAGGGGAAGTGACATTAAAAGAAAGGTAATGTTGCACCAAGCGGCTTTATAATAAGTACTATTGGTCCGACGTATAGCATGTAGGATACTTATGGTATAGGGGACTTGTGAACACATATAGTGCCACAACCATCGTTCCCATTTTTTTCTTAACTGGCATAGTGGCAATCCTGGTGAGTTTTCTTGTTATCATATGTTCCGTTGGATTTGCACACAAGAATTACGGGGCCATGTTCTTTTTACTTTTTTTAATCATACAATTCCTTGTTGGTGGAAGCTTCGTCCTTGACCTAGCATTAGTAGCTGCTATTGTTGCAACCAGGATTAATAAACCGTTAACCTGGTGGCGCTCACATATGCCTGTAAACCTACGGAGCTTGCTTGCCAAATTATGGCCGTGCTCTTTCATGGCCTACGTGTGCTATCTCTCATCATGATAGGAATAACTATCTTTGGAATAAATGATGCATCTCTATCAGATCTTTTAGGAGTTCTTGCTGCTGCCATGTTTATACCTTTACTATTAATGATCTTTGGAGGATTTGCATGCGATATCCAGAAGCAGAATAATCTTAATAATGACCCGACAAGGAGTAAGTGACTTGAACAAAAGCAAGCTGGAGTGTATGATTGATATGTTAGAGATATTGAGCAATTTAATAATAAATCGCCATCCTTGGTTTACCTTTTTATTCCGACTTTCAGCCCGGCCAGCGCACAAAAGCTTATATATGCTTCTTTACCTGTCGGTTGCTTCGGGCTTTGCTACATTTTGCCTTTCAGGTAAACGCCACATTTGCTCGGGAGGTTAGGCGAAAGTCTAAAAAAAAATAAAAGAAATAAGGAGAATAAAATGTCATCAAAAAAAACTTATAGTTATGAAGAAGCTAAATCTATCGGAGAAAAACTTGGAACAAAATGGAATAAATTTGATATTGAACAATTTAGAATGGGAATGGACGTTGAACTTGAGCATGGGAAGATTAATGAATTAACCAATGTAACAAATGATGATCCACTTTTAACTGGCAAAATTGCACTTGCGCATCTTAATGAATTTTCTGATTATTATGATAGATTAGAAAATATGGAAAACGAAGCTGAAAAATATTGGGACAATAAAAAATAATTAAAATTATTTTTACTTCCTCTGTATAACAAAGTTTTGAATAAATTGAATAAATAGATACATCCCGTTTCTTAGACAATTAATATTTTGTTTTTTAAATTAGATGAATAGAGAAGGTGCCTCAGGTCAATAATTCGGTAATTCTTAGCGGAAGAGCGCCAAGAAGTTTTATATTTCTTACAGGGTGAAAGTCCCTGTTGGGTAAGGTCTAGCCAACCACCCATACCAAGTGTTGCATCAAAATGGGTAACCATTAGATGAAGCGTACACA
>Ga0265594_1000457_pt1 | contig 34307 bp, 31 predicted proteins | sample saktaG_11_FD_190147 | JGI IMG/M metagenome (GOLD analysis project Ga0265594, IMG submission 190147) | Saline water microbial communities from Sakinaw Lake, British Columbia, Canada - sak_2011_5_24_80m | ecosystem: Environmental > Aquatic > Non-marine Saline and Alkaline > Saline ... | reverse complement strand
CGTAGCCCCGTCTCTCGAGAATGGTTACGCGGTGTTGCTTGCTTAACGCGTGCGCCGCGAAGAGCCCCGCAGGTCCGGCGCCTACGATGACGACCCTCACGTAATCCCCTCATGAAACGGTAGGATAAGCATAAAAACAGTTTGTAGACGCCCCGAGTCTATATGGGGCGTCGCCTGAGGTCGTTCACTTCCATGGTTGATCTGGGGCTGCTGTTCTCGATAGCAGCCTCCAGTAGTCTACGGTGTCGAGTACGCCGATGAGGACTACCGGGGCGATGATAACGAATACGACGAGGACGGTGACTTCGAGCTGGACGGGGAAGGCCACCAGCACAAGTATGAGGGCCGCGGTGACGACGGCGTAGAACCTGAACTTGGTCCTCATCTCCTTGTTCACCATCTCCTTGGGGTAGAGGCTGAGGACCTGTTCTCTGGTGGGCGGCGTCTCAAGCTCCCACAGTAGGCCCTCGATGCGGCTGCCCCAGTAGAGGTACCCCTTGTCCTTGAACCGTGGCTCCCGCTGGGTCACGACTATCTGGAGGACGGTGTCCCGGCCGAAGGCCGTCATCATTATGGCCATGTCTTTTGGGTAGTCGTCTCTGAGCCCGACCTGGATGGGGGGCTGGCTGGCTCTGTACACCGTCTCTATGTAGGTGGGGGGCGTAGCTTGTTGGAAGCTGCATCTGTTCATCGCGAGCCATGACCTAACAGTCTCATAGACTTGCTCGGGTGTCCTGTCCTTTATGATGGCTCTCTGGCTGTAGGGTCGGGCGGTGAACATGGGTTACTTAACATTGGATGTCAAGATTAATTTACCTGCCGCGTCGCCTATCACGGTGCGATGGCACCGTAGAAAAGCTTGAATTATGGTTCACGCCTCGATATTGAGTAACGACCATGAATTGTCAGATCTGTGGCGAGCTGGAGGACTTCATCACGAAGTGCAAGGTCTGCGGTAAAAACTTCTGCGAGTACTGCGGAGACCAGGAACAGAGAGTCTGCTTTCAGTGCCTTAAGAAAACACGTACAAAGTAAGTTATCCGCATCCTTTTTCTCTGAAGTTTTTGCTTCACCCCTGTTAATGTTGCATGATGATGTTAAAAGAAACTCTAAATATAACCGGATATGCTCTATGCGTGTAAGTTTCATGGGTGTTGATCTCTATGAAGAACTCCTATATGGTGGATGACCCCCTCGGGGACGGCAGGGTCGAGGTCCTGGAGGCCAGCGACCTCTTCGACGGGAACCCTTCTCCGAGGCGCGGCAAGATACGCGACGTATACGACATGGGGGACCACATGCTCATCGTGACGACCGACAGGATATCGGCCTACGACGTCGTGTACCCCACGCTCATCCCGCATAAGGGCGAGAGCCTACACGCCCTCAGCGAGTACTGGTTCAGGGAGACCTGGAGCGTCTTCCCTAACCACTTCATGGAGGTCTTGGACGGCAGGACGATGAAGGTCGTCAAGGCTAGGCGCGTGGACGTGGAGTGGGTGTGCCGAGCCTACCTCTACGGGTCCGCTTGGAGGGCGTACAGCAAGGGCGCCAGGGTCATCAGCGGCGTGGAGCTGCCGGACGGACTGGTGATGGCGGAGGAGCTCCCCGAGGTGATCCTGACGCCCACCACCAAGGAGGAGTCCGGACACGACATGGAGATCAGCAAGGGGGAGGCCATGGACGCCGGGCTCGTCACGAGGGACGAGTGGGACCAGCTGGAGGAGGCCACGTTCAGGCTCTTCGACAAGTACCGGGGCGTCGCCAAGGGCAGGGGCCTCATCATACCTGACTTCAAACTGGAGTTCGGTCGACTGGGTGACGGGCTCATCCAGATAGACGAGCCACCCACCCACGACAGCGCCCGGTACTGGGCCCAGAAGTTCTACGAGCCCGGGAGGCCCCAGGAGGCCACGTGCCTGGACAAGGAGTTCCTTCGCAGCTACCTCCGCCGCATCGGCTACATGGGGGACGGCGAGCCCCCAGTCATCCCCAGCCCCGTGGTCCGCGAGGTCTCCAAGCGATGCGTCGCGTCCTACGAGGTCATAAGCGGCAAGGCCAGCCTCGGTGACTTCGACCTCATGACCGTGGACCAGATTATGGAGGAGCTCGGGTGAGGGCCCGAGAGAAGTGCGGTGTATTCGGCGTATACGCTGGGGGCCAGGAGATGCATGTCTTCGTCACATACCCAAGGATCATCGGCCCTGCTTCTACGGCATCGACATGAGCAGCTACGGCGAGATCATCGGCGTCATAAACGTAGAAAGCTGCGAAGACAACGCCTTCAACCAGTACGACGCCAGACTCATCGAGACGCTGGCAAACCACTCCGTAGCGGCTCTGAGGAGAATCAACGAGAACGATAGGCGAACACGCTATGAAGACAAGAGAATACAGTTCGTCAACGACAACGTCACACTTCAAGCACACCACCTCACAGCCACCGAAACCTAATTAACCCCCACCAAAAAAAACGCTTATTCCATGTAACGCTGCAAAAATATTGAAATTAGAATAAGTATGCATCAGGGTCGAAGATTTTATCCTCACTTCACCGTAAGTCTATTCATGACTGAGTATCTACCACTCGTTTTGACTGGAATCACGCATGCATACTTGGAAAATTCATGAGAATCCCAGGAAAGGGGAAAAGCTTCAAGATCACAGCTGTTCACCTATTCAAAGCAAGGGACGGATTGATCGAACACTGGAGATCCGTCTGGAACGCTAACCCACTCAAAAAGACGCTGACGAGTTGAAGGCAGCGAACAGGTCTAAATAACCACGCTAACGATTACAGAAGTATATCGTGTAGTGATGATAACTCATGGTGGCTATTGATGTAAAAGAGCTCTCTAAATCCTGGGGCAAGACCTTGGCAGTAGACAATATAAGCTTCCAGGTCAAGGAGGGGGAGGTATTTGGATTTCTAGGACCAAATGGAGCAGGAAAGACTACTACTATCAAGATGCTGGTAGGACTCACAAAGCCAACAAGCGGCTCCGCTTACGTCTCCGGATATAATATAGTCGAGGAACCCAGAGAGGTTAAGAAGCGAATAGGCGTTGTCCCAGAGAGCTCAAACCTATACGATGAACTCTCCATAAGCCAAAACCTACGATTCGTGTCCAAACTATACCATATATCATCCATTAGAAGAGAGCAAAGAATCCAAAAGGTCCTCGATACCTTCCAGCTCAACGAATACTCTAACAGACGCTTCGCCAAGTTATCAAAAGGCCTGAAAAGGCGCACGATTCTAGCAGCCGCCCTGCTCCATGAACCCCAAATAGTATTCCTGGATGAGCCTACATCTGGGCTTGATGTTCTGAGCGCTAGAAACTTAAGACAGGTCATACTAGAACTCACCGAGAGCGGTGTAACGATTTTCCTCACCACCCACTATATTGAGGAGGCGGGGCAGCTCTGCGACAGGATAGCATTATTGGTGAAGGGGAGGATTGTCGAGGTGGACACCCCAGAAGCCCTAAGAGATATAGTTCAAGATACACCGTTACTAAAAATATCAATAGCCAACGAACAAAGACTAGCCCCAGATGACCTGCAAGGTATACAAGCCGAGAATATCATGCTGAGCCACGGCGAAATATCCATACTCACCCAAGATATTCAGGGAGCCCTATCCAGAGTCATGGAGATAGCAACTGAGAAGAAGATAACCATACATGATATTCAAACCGTCAAACCAGGACTCGAAGACGCCTTCATCCAACTTACAGGGCTATCACTGGAATCGATGAGGATGGAAAAGGAGGGAAAAAGATGAGCATCATAGAAGAACTCGGAGGTATCTTGGCTATAGTAGAGAAAGATCTCAAGGCATACTACTTCAAGCCACCCAATATCAGCTGGGGTATACTCTTCCCCATAGTGTTGGCGCTCAGCTTCAGTCTACGGAACCCCGAGGGATTAACAGACTTGGCTCCCGGTCTCATTGCCATGGCAGCCCTATTTGGGACCACCAGCATGGAGGCAATAGTCATAACATTCGAGAAACGAGTAGGAGCCCTCGAGAGGCTTCAACTCGCACCTATCACTCTCGCTAGCATATTAATAAGCAAAATACTCGGTGGTACAATATTCGGACTAGTAATATCCACGATAATGACCCTACTCACAACATTGTTCCTCGGGGCAGAGATCACGAACCTACTCGCTTTCACCGTGGTCCTATTATTAACCACGATAGTCCACTCCGCCCTAGGTGCATTGGTAGCGGTCTCGGTCAAGGAGGTGTTTGAGGCGCAGACGCTAAGCAACTACTTCAGATTCCCAATGATATTCCTTTGCGGTATATTCCTGCCACTGGAGAGGATGCCCACGGCGTTACGGTATCTGGCTAGGTTACTGCCTTTGACATACTCTGTTGAGGCTCTTAGAGCGACAATGGTTGAGACTGCAGAGGTAATTCTATCGGATATTATGATATTGACTGGGTATAGTATACTCTTACTCTACTTATCCATAGTTCTTTTCAGGAAAAATCAGGAATAAACTGCGTTCGTGAAAGCGCATTGTATGTATGCCATAATTTTATCTCACTTTTACCGTTAGATTGTTCTATTGATTACTCATCTAGCGGGTCTATTAGTCTGTATTTTTTATGTGGGTGTCTGTTCTTGAATTCTTTTACAGCTTCTGTTTGCGATTCTGCCTCTATTGTTAGAATTATGTATCGTGAGTCTAGGCTAGACCAGTACTCAAAATCAAACGTCTGTATTGTTTATTCCCCCTAAAATCGTATCATTGATCATGTTGAGTTTTATGGTCGTAGAACAAACCCATACATGAATCTATAATTTTATGGGGTTTAACCAAATCACTGATTATATCCTGAGTAAGCCTATCCATAATTTTATCCAAATCTTTATGGATTTTTTTCGTTAAATCTAAAATTAATAGTCTCACATTCCCATTCTTTAACTACGGGAGATCACTCTTGCCACCCGTGATAATGGATGTCCTTTGGCCTTTAACTCCAATGAGTTAAACCAACCAAAAGGTGTCCTAGTAACCTCAAAGTCACGTTGTATAAGTCCTTCTTCCGAGAGCTTTAATATCTTTAAAGCAGTCTCTGGTTTAATGAGATCAGCGAATAAATGAGCGAAAGGATGTAGAACTATCCTACTAACCTTCAGTCTCCTAGCATGTTCCGAGATCTCGTTAACCGCCTTTTTTACTATGATTTCATGACTGGATTCGTCATTTTTCTCTACGCTGACTAATACGAGGAGAGCCTCGTTCACATCCGTAGTTTTAGAGTCAGGGTTGACGTCCTCAATGACCTTGGATCTCCCTTTTTTAGTGATGGTACTGATAAAACGATCGACGTGTAACATTAAAATCCTCATTACTTTCACCTTTTCGATGCATGACGGCATCTATCTCCACTTCTGATATGCCTAATTAATCTTTTTTTGAACTAATATACGAATAACGGTCTAATGGGAAAAATGCATGCATATGGGAGGAAGATTTTATCCTCACTTCACCTTGACTTTGTTCTTTGACTCTAACGTGTTTGCATTCCATCTGGCTAACGCATACCAGAAATCAAAGTACGACTGCCTATATGATGCACGCATGCTCCATGAGTCATCTAATGTTAGTTATTGTAAGGTTAGATAGAAGGCTATTAGGTACTAGTTCGGATAGAATAAGCTCAAAAACGGGTTATTCATTGATAAACATTATAGTATAAGGGGGGAGGGGGGTCTAGCTATTACCCAAGTTAAACATTTACCCGTTAGACGTTTCCAGCAGTGTCTGAGAGCTTTATATCCATACCCAAAGAGGCCATCCATACTTACGTTATAGATAGGGAAAGAGGTAAGATGAAGCAAGCATCAGTGACATATCAACCGTATCTAGGGAGCATGCATTCAAGAGTCACATTCTATAGACTTTCTCAAGAGTCTGTTTTAACTCGTCTATGCTATGGATTACGTTTATGCCCGGGTCTTCTTCAAGCATCTTGATATACTTTGAGTCAATTTCACGGATAGATAGTTTCAACTCATCTCCGTTGGGTAGTATGGTGACCTTTTCGGCTTCCCCGACTTCACAGGGGTAAACAAGCACAGGCACATTTGCTTTGACTGCCATGTTTACAGCGTTAGTGATCAAAGTATCACCTATGCCCAAGGCTATCTTGGTTGTAGAGTTTGAGGTCGTAGGAGCCACGACTAAAAAATCGTATTTGCCTGCCTGAAGTTCACCCGCTAGGAACGGCGTGTTTGGAGAGGACTCACCTCTGACTCTGCTAAAGGAGGCCTTCACTTTATCTAGGATACGGTACCAGGCGAGTACCTGCTCAGCTGATTTCGACATGAAGACCCTTGTCTCAACATCTGGGTGGTCCTCGTTGAATTTGGTAATGGTTTCTAGGATCTCTTTTATCTCGTCTCCGCTACCGGTTATACCCCAGGCGAATTTTTTCTTCATCTAGCCCATCAACGAATATGGTCAATATGGATAAAACTATGTGCATACATGGGTTTTGAGTTGATTTTAATAATCCGATAGATGGGTATTCATGGTGATAAAGATGCCAAGTCTAAAAGGATCTAAGACAGAGAAAAACCTGCTGAAAGCTTTCGCAGGGGAGAGCCAGGCACGCAATAGGTACACTTTCTTTGCTAGCGTAGCAAGGAAGGAAGGTTACGTCCAGATACAGCGTATCTTCGAGGAGACGGCTGCAAACGAGAAGGAGCACGCCGAGGTCTTCTTCAAGTACCTTGAGGGTGGAGAGGTGGAGATCACTGCATCCTACCCGGCGGGTAAGATCGGTACCACGGCGGAAAACCTGCTGGAGGCGGCGGAGGGTGAGAAGCTTGAGTGGGGGACACTATACCCCGAGTTCGAGAAGGTCGCCCATAAAGAAGGCTTCGATGACGTTTCTGAGAGCTTCAAAGAGATAGCCGAGGTCGAGGAAGAACATGAGAAACGCTACAGGAAGCTCTTGGCGAACGTGAAAAAGGGTACAGTGTTCAAGAGAGACGAGGAAGTGGAGTGGCACTGTCTGAACTGTGGATACATACACACGGAAAGGAGGCTCCCGAGGAATGCCCAGCCTGTAAGCATCCAAGAGCATACTATGAACTACACATACCCAATTACTAACCATAAATAACCAATTTTTTCACTAAGTGAAGAATATGATCTGTATGCACACACGAAGATGTTATCCATTTACTAATCGTTGTGTTTGGAAAAGAAAAAGGGATGAAATCTAGTCACTGGCGAGTCTTTTAACCTCAGCCACGTCGAGACCAAGCCCGTCGGCTACACGTGTACCATAATCTGGGTCCACCTTGTAGAACAACACGGTCTGACGTACCTGTATCTCTTTCTTGGCGTTCCCCAGATGCTCAACGATGTTGCTGATGAGGTGGGCGCGGTCGACGTCCGTCATCACCTTGTTGTAGAGAGCGGCTGGCTGCACGAAGTCGCTGTTGGGGTGAACGTATGCGTATCTACCCCATTTGCCTTTTATCTCATAGGTAGGCCACTTGGCGGCCATGTCTGGTTCTGGTCCACCGAACGTGTTCGGGTAGTAGTTGGGGCTTCCCTCGTGTTCAGTCATCGTCCGCATGAGGCCGTCCCTCTGGTAGTTCATGGTCATGGCCTTCGGTCTGTTGACGGGTAACTGAGTGTAGTTGACCCCGAGCCTGTACCTGTGGGCGTCGTGGTAGCTGAACAGCCTTCCCTGAAGCATCTTGTCCGGCGACGGAGCTATCCCGGGCACGAGGTTGGCTGGAGAGAATGCCGCCTGCTCTACATCGACGAAGTAGTTCTTAGGGTTCCTGTTCAGCACCATCCGTCCCAGCGGGATCAGGGGGTAGTCGCCGTGTGGCCATACCTTGGTTATGTCGAAGGGGTTGAACCTGTAGTTCTCCGCCTCTTCTGGCTTCATTATCTGGACGCTCACGTTCCAGGCTGGGTAGTCTCCATTCTCGATGGCTCCGAACAGGTCTCTCGTGGCGTGGTCAGGGTCTTTACCCTTGAGTATTGTCGCCTCTGGGCTCGTCAGGTTCTGTATTCCCTGCGCCGTTATGAAGTGGATCTTAACCCACACGTATTCGCCTTCGTCGTTGTACCACATGAAGGTGTGGCCGCTGTATCCGTTCATGTGCCTAAAGGTCTTGGGCGTCCCCCTGTCGGAGAAGAGGATCGTGACCTGATGTATCGACTCCGGGGTGAGCGAGAGGAAGTCCCAGAACATGTCAGGGTCCTTCGTGTTCGTCACCGGGTTACGTTTCTGCGTGTGTATGAAGTCAGGGAACTTGATGGGGTCCCTTATGAAGAAGACCGGCGTGTTGTTCCCGACGAAGTCGTAGTTACCCTCCTCGGTGTAGAACTTGACCGCGAAGCCCCGTGGATCCCTCTCCGCGTCCGCAGACCCTTTCTCCCCGCCGACCGTGGAGAACCTGGCGACTACCTCGGTCTTCTTTCCTACTTCCGACAGGAACCTGGCTTTGCAGTAACCGCTGAGGTCGTTCGTAACCTCGAAGTAGCCGTATGCCCCCGCGCCCTTTGCGTGAACTATTCGTTCCGGGATGCGTTCCCTGTTGAAGTGCGCCAGCTTTTCTAGGAGGTGCACGTCCTGCATCAGCACTGGGCCCGAAGTGCCGGCCGTCATGCTGTTCTGGTCGTCGTCGACTGGAGAGCCGAAGCTTGTCGTTAGTTTCTTCTTAGTTTTCATAGAAGAAAAACCTCTGAAGGGATTATGGTTGCGGCTAATATTATTGGTTTCGATAAAAGAATCCTACTCCATGCCACAAAAACGCCTTCGGAAAGAAAAGCGAAGACGCGAAGGAGATCGTAAGACCCTGCCAGCTGAAGCTTCGTATTCCATCCATATCCAGAATTTTAACACATGGAGTTCCAGGTAGCCGGGAACGTCGCCCAGAACAATACTTAAAGCCCTACCATCTAAGCCATCACCATGACCAAGGTAGCCGTTATAATAGGCAGCGAGTCGGACGCCGAGCAAGGCGAGAAGGCGGTCCAGATGCTCCAGGAGTTCGGCATACCCTGCGAGCTCAACGTAATCTCTGCGCACAGGAACCCGGAGAGGCTCGCCTCATACGTCAAGAACGGCGACGCCGACGTATACATCTGTGTGGCCGGCCTCGCGGCGGCTTTGCCCGGCGCAGTAGCCGCCCAAACAATCAAACCAGTCATCGGAGTACCCAAGGACGTCAAGCTCGGGGGCCTCGACAGCCTCCTAAGCATCGTCCAGATGCCCACAGGCGTACCTGTCGCCACCGTAGCCATCGACGGCGCCAGAAACGCCGCCCTGCTGGCCGTGGAGATACTCGCCCTAAACGATAAGGAGCTTGAGAGAAGACTACACGAGTACCGCGAGAAACGTTAGATGCCGTAGCACTCAGTAAGCCCCCATTCCCCATACCCATTGGGTCTTGCATGCGCTGAAAACGGTTTGAAAAGAAATTGGAGGCGTTGAACTGGTACCGGGGGATCAGTAGCTCTTGGGCTCGGGGTCCCGGAGGATGCCGCCGCAGGTGCACTTGATGCTGCCGCTGTTACGGGGCCTCACCAGCGTGGGTACATCGACCTCCACGACCTCGACGCCGATGCTCTCGAACCACTTGGTGGCCTTCGGGTTGCCCGTGGGCACGAGTATCTTTCGCGGCTCCAGCACGACCCCCGTGTTGGGGGCCCGCTTCACCAAGGGGATCCGCGGGTCGCCCGTGTGCACCTTGACGCTGACATCGTAAGGCGGGTTGATGAACTCCCAGTTCATCTCCGCCTCCATCCACGTCCTGAGGTAGGGGTCGACCGTCTGGGGGTCCTGCACGCTCGTATGCCTGTCGATGAGGCTGTAGTGGCTGGTGCCGAGGCTCGTGCCGTAGCCGGGGCAGATGCGTACATCTACCTCCGGGTCCTGGAGCTTGACGATGCGTGCGAACTGCATATGCCCTGACTCGTTTGCCCTCATGACCTCGGGCTACTTAGTGTTGGCCCGCGGGAAGTGGACCGCGATGATGAGGTGTTTCTCGTCGAGCCACCCTATGCTGCCTCCCTCCGCCATGCCTTTGTCCATTATCATTCCGACGACGGGGCACCCCTGCTCGGCGAGGGTCTGGTAGGTGAGAAGTTCCTCGCCCCTCCGGATGTGGTCGTACATCCTGAGGATGATCTGCCCGTAGACCGCGGGGTGGCATACGTCGTCCGTGTAGATGGCCTTCACTTGGTACGGCGGGTCGTTCGGATCCGGCTTCCTGACGACCACCTCGACGCCCTCCGCCTTGTAGGCGTCGACGAGGTTCTCATGGCTCTCGACCAGCTCGTCGAGCTCCATCTTCTCGCTCATCCGCCAAGCTATGAGGCTGTATTCGTGGGGCGGCCACGGCGTCGGGTTACCAACTTGGAGGAACTCTGGGCCGGGGCGGTGCAGCAGCACGACCCTGAGCTTGCCCACGTTGGTGTTGGCCTTCCATTTCCTCCCCCACACACCTTCACCATGTCGTCCTCGAAGCATCTGAGGACCTGAGGGTGGAGCCTGTGGTACTGCTCACGGAGGCTGAGGCCCGTCTTCTCCTTGAAGTAATCCTTGTCGTAGTCAATCTCGGCCTGGAACTCGCCTTCACTCATAGAAACCATCAAAGGATCAGTATCAGGCATTTAAAACAGCATGCACCATGCGTCAGAGGGCCTGGGGATCACTCGTGGCGCAGCGCCTCCACAGGGTTCAGCTTGGACGCCCGCCACGCGGGGTGGAGGCCGCTGATGACGCAGGTCACCATGGCGAACCCTACGATGAGGACGCCGAGGGAAGGCGACGAGGCGCTGGGGATGGCCGTGAAGCGGCTTATCACGTAGCTTATGGTGAATCCGAAGAGGGCGCCGATGACGCCGCCTATGACGCCTGTGATGAGAGCCGCCGTCATGAAGAGGCCGAGTATGTCCATGTTCTTGGCGCCTATGGCCTTCAGGGTGCCTATCTCCTTGGTGCGCTCCATGACGCTCACCGTCATGGTGTTTATGATGCCGACGCCTGCGACGATGAGGCTGAGGCCCGCTATGCCGCCGAGGACGGCGTTGATTGTGCCGGTGATCATGTTGACTTCCTCCATGATCATGTCCATCGATTGATAGCCCAGGTTGTCGAAGTCCTCGTCGAGGGTCTGCTTGATCCCTTCGACGTCGTCTATGGTCTCCGCCTTCAGGTCGACGGCGACGTACCTGCCTTGGGTGTCGAACACCTGCTCGAAGTAGCCTAGGTGCATTATGATGTAGTCGTCGACTCCGGCCCCGGTCATCCCGGAGGTCTTCTTGAGGGTGCCTACGACTCGGACGGTGAACTCGACCTCGTCGCCGTCCACCGTTGATCGTATCCTGAGCCTGTCGCCGACGCCGTATCTGGCCTCGTCGTCGGGGTTCCAGACGTTGTAGCCAAGCAGAGCGGCGGCGCCGTCGCTGTGCGTGAGGAGCTTCCCGTCCTCGACATCGTTCTCGCCGCCGTGCACCATGAAGTAGTTCTCGTCGACGCCCACTACCTCGTTGCTGTAGGTCATTCCCCTATAGTCGTATCTCCCGTACCTGCCTGCCTGGACGGGGGCGGCGGCCTCGACGCCGGCTATGCTTCGGAGCCTGTTCAGGTCTCGCCAGTCCAGCGAGGTGAACGCCTCGTCGCCTCCGAGGGTGGGGTAGACCTGTACAGTGGTGGCTCCGAAGATGCTGATGTCGTCGACTATACTCGTCTTCATGCCCTGAGACATGCTGATGAGGCCGGTCACGGCGGCGCAGCCGATGAGTATACCCACGAGGTTTAGAGCAAAGCGGAACTTGCGTTCCCGGAGCCCCTCTGTGGACATGACGGCGAAGTCGAGTACGTTCATGCCTTGCTGCTCCTTTTCGTTATCTTCTCGCTGGCTGCGGTGGCTCGTTCACGGCTGAGGCTCTGGGCTCGGGTTTAGGCTCGTAGTTTAACGCCTTGCTCAGAGCCCGAAGAGCCTTGGTGAGGGCCGTGGGCTCCTCATTGTCTGTTTGGTTCATGTCGCTGAGTATTGGTGCCGTGGACGTGTTTTAAACGGTTTTTCAGTTTCTCTTCAGAATCTGTACAGAATCTGTCTCATCGGTTGTTCGTATACTTTAAAAAACTGACAGAGGTGAGTAGGTGTTAGCTGGGTCTCTTCATGTCCACCAGGAACCGCGTGCTGAAGCACATGCTGCAGTGGCTCATCGCGGGCAGCAGGGGCGGCCCCAACAGGGCGAGGCTCATCGTGGCGATACGCGAGGAGCCCATGAACGCCAACCAGCTCTGCGAAGTCTTGGGGGTGGACTACCGCACGGTGCGTCACCACCTGGACATCCTGGAGAAGAACGGGCTGGTGACGAGCATGGGCCCACGGTACGGCAAGGTATATTTCCTGTCGCATGAGTTGGAGGCCGGCTACGGGGATTTTGAAGAGATTTGGAACAGAATTGGAAATAACGATAATAGTGGCGGTGAGGTTTAGGGGTGCGGATGAACAGGAAGCAGCAGGTGGCTCTGGCCATCATGGCGTTGTACTTCATAGTGAGTGTCCAGAGTAACCTGGACAGCCTCCTCCTGGACGAGGAGAGAATACTGTACAGTCTGCTGGACGACGAGAGGATCATGGTCGACCCGAACCTTGAGGACCTGGACTACGAGAACCTTCGGCTCGTCAGCAGCCAGCTGTCGACGTACATACGGGGTAAGACCTTGATCTCGGCGGTGAACGTGATACTGCTGGTGTACCTGTTCGCGACGTACGTGGACATGTACAGGCAGACGAAGGCGAGCTTCACGCTGGGGCTTGTGTTTCTCTCGGGGGCGCTGCTGAGCTACAGCCTCTTCACGAACCCTGTGCTGTTGACGGTGTCGGGCGGGTCCGGGGGCATAAGGATTGTTCGTTACTTTAATTTCCTGCCTGATCTGTTCACGACGGTGGCCAGCACCATACTGATCTACCTTAGCAGGCAGTAGCGTGTAGGCGGCCGAGGGTTCAGGCGGCTTGTTCCTGGTTACATGGAATAAGCGTTTTTGGGGCCCGATCGGGGGCTTTTTTTTGGGGGGTGTGTCAGGTTACTTGGTATAAGAGGAAAAAAAATTTTGGGCTGTGGATGTTCTTTGTTTCTTGGATTAGCGTTTTTGGGGTGCGTTTTTGTGTTCGGTGGACGACACTTTTGTATATGTTTAGATCATAAAGGGGTGTTTCTGGGGCTTCTTTCGGTGGAAGGGGCGTCGGTTCGCCCTTTTCTCGTCTACCCCCCCTGAATGAGGGTTTTTGGGGTGGTCTGACTGAACGGTTTTTCTTAGTTACATGGGACGCTGATGTTGAATTTCTCACACAGTAAGAAAGAAAAGATGTTGTCAAGAATAATATGCAGATGGTGTGTGGTGTACGGTCGCCCTTCGGGCTTCCTCGGTGCCCCGCTCCTTCGGCGCGGGGCGTGTTACTGGACTTCTAGGATTAGGGTCTGCTCGTTTTTCGTTATTTTCCATCTTCGTTTGTATGTTTGGAGAGGGTTCTTAGTTGTTTTATTGATAGGCTGGGTATGTAGTAGGTTCCGCTTGCTGTTTTCTTGATTTTCAGTCTCATGGGCTCCATTTGACCACCTAGTGGTTTGTGTTGGGTTCAGAATTATGGCTTGTTCGATGAGTGATTTAGCCCGATTTTACCCGCATTTTTATCGGGTTGTTGTTCTCTGAAGGAAGGATACCTTAGGAAGAATAATCTAAATTAATCTAGAGCATTCCGATTTACTTCGTTTTCTGTCAGGGGATCCCCCCAGCGACCTGTTAGCCACCCGACAGGCCGTCCAAGCCAGCCGCGGCGACCCCAGCCAGCCACCCAGAGCCCCATCCAGGCCCCTCCGGGAAGCCCAGAGGAGCCCCCGAAGCCTCCACCAGGGCCCCGCTGGACCCGCCTAACCCGTTCTCCCGCTTACCGCCCACCAGACCCACAGCCCACGCTACATGAGCCCTCGCAACCGAACCAAGTTAAAACACATGAGGCAGAACATCACCCTCACCCGCACACGAGACACCGTCGTCACCAGCACGTGGCCACCATGGAACACACGCTTCAAGACCGCGAAAACCCTCTCCACCGGAGCCCGCCTACGGCTGATCCGGGCGTTCCTCATCCGGTCCCATATGCTCAGCGGATGACCCCTCGACGCCCGCTTCAGGGTCGCGTCCCAGCCCCGCGGCTTGACACCGAAGTACCCCTTGTCCCGGTACACCACCTCACACGGCTCCGAGAGATCCACCCTGCTGTCATGCACCGAAGCAGACGTCACCTCTAGATCTCTTACTATTCCATGGTCGTTGTCCGCCTTCGTGTGGAGCTTGTACCCGAATGTGGACCCTTCCCGCCTCTTCGCCCAGTCCCCATCCCGGCTCCGACGAGTCTCCGCCTCCTCCCCACGGGGCCCTGAGCCTCCCGGGTCGGCCGATATGAAGCTGGCGTCCTGGCTGACGCCCTTACGCACCCAGAACCCCTTCTCGTCCAGCTGCCGCTGAAGCTCCGCCCAGAGAAGCCTGTCACGGCCCGTCTCGGCGAGGCGCTCCCTGAGCTGCCAGACCGTTGTGCTGTCAGGGATGGTGGATGGGTAGCCGAGGAACCGGCGGAAGCTGATACGGTCCGCGGCCTGCCTCTCCAGCTCCGGGTCGCTGAGCCCGTACCAGGCCTGGAGCACCAGCATCTTGACCATGATGACGGGGGCCGTGTTGGGTCTGCCTCCCTGGGGGCCCTGGTTGTCGAAGAGGCACTGGATTATGGGTCGGAACTTTTCCCAGTCGATGAGGGGTTCTACTTCGGCTAGGCGGCCGCCTAGCTTCTCTATGTCCCGGTAGAGGTCTCTGAGGAGATAGGATCTGAAGGAGTCCATATGATGACTATGCAAGCGTGATCTTTAAGGTTAACCGAGGGGGAGTAGAGAAAAACAAAGGGTTAATCGAAATCCTCTATACTCTTTCAGACCTGAAGGATGCCGGCTTTATCCACTGGTTTTTAATGAAAATAACGGGAAAGGCGTTATCCATGACTTTTGTCCATACGGCCATGAGTTCAAAGTCAGCAGAGATAACATGAAGAATTTATTTGCTCTCATCAAGGAACTCGATAAAAAGCAAAAAACAATATCAAAGGCTTCCAGTCTTTTCTAATCATCTTCATCTAGTTAGCATCTTCGTATGTGTATTTTTTCCGGGTGTTTTGGTGTTTAGAGAAGTACACGTGAAAAGATACGTCGTTTTTAGAAGCTGTTTTTATCTTGTTCTGGAGAAAGGGATGCTCCAATGACTGAATCTATCATTAGAGATCCAAAGACCGCCCATTTGTTTAACATGGTCATTCATATTACGCCAATCAAGGCTCGATAGTTCTCTTGGGCTTATGGTTACATATCCTGAATCTTGATGCAACATCGTAACTTTTGATAGAAGGTCTTGTGGTAGGTGTTTTCGTACCTCTGCGCATGCAAACCTTAAACTGTGCATATCCTGGGCTTTTTTGTTTATTATTTGATTCATTTTGCTTGCACCCACATCGTTCGAAGAGATATGGAAGTGTTCAAGCTCATACATGTTTAGCTATTCGCAGATGGCACACCTGTTAAATATGTACGGGCGTGTGCGGTGATTTCGGGAGTTTTCCATCCCTGAGCGATGATTCCATTACGCTTCAAAGTTTTTCTAACACTATTAGGCAGGTCTCTAATCGCGGCGCACTCGTTTTCAGCGTTAAGTATCTTCCTGAGCTCAGGTTTATAAAAGCTCATCATGTTGTTGAACGTCTTCTCCTTGAAGGTCATCCCCGTCATACGGTGGAACCTCTCACCGAGTGAGCTAGCGACTAATTGTTTCTTCGCCTGGACCTGTTCCTGAGCCTCCCTGTATGCCTGCTTGAGCTCTGGGTCCCTGTTGTGCCGCATTCTATATAGGTCTCTCTTCACGACCAATTGGGAAACCCCTAGTTTTATTGCGATCTTTGAGTATGCTAAGCCACCGATTATTCCTTCGAGAATGTTTAAACGGCGCGTCTCTTGCTCCTGAATACTATTTATCATATTTCTGTTCTCCTTTCACGTTTTACGTTTACTTTAGCCCGTTTACTAAAATACGGTAATCAGTTTTGTTCCGCGCGCGCTCCTTATGGTAATACGCTTATCTTGTACCGCGTGCGGAGGGGGGTTAGACCCATTATCTATTTGGTGCTACTCTTTTGGGGTTTATTTCGCTCTGCCTATTTTTCTGTGGTAACCCATGTTTTTACGGCTTCTTCGACTGCTCTGGATAGGTCGCCCTTTCTTCCTCCGAATATCTCGATGGCCTTAAACCTTAGCTTCTTCTCCAGCTCATCGGAGAGCACCGCGCTGATTCTACCCACTTTAATCACCAACAATTTTTTTTGCGTGCCAAGCGCTAGATTTTTTTCCAATAAGCAAAATGTCTTATGCCTTCGCTGTTTGTTGCTCTTGTCATCATCTTTGTTTCACCTTGCTTATCTACATTACATATTATGTGCTTATCCACTTATAAGTATATTGGTTTAAGCGTTTATGTGTTAAAGATGAGATCAAACTCCTAAGAAGGAGGGAATAAAATTATAGATAAGAAGGGGTTTGCGGGTATGCGGTTTACCCTAGTTAGATATTTTCGATATTTTTCCTTTTTTGGCGCACGCTTTTATTTTCAAAATGTTTATCTTTTAAAATAATAGAAGAGAAGCATGTTACTATTTTCATATTATCTTCTTCTCCCCTGCCTTCTTCAAGTGGTCCCTGCTCAAAATGAAAAACCGAATATCGCCATACCTGTTCTACTGGGATTATTATTCATACCTTTAATTCTTATTGCTTATTTTCAAAATAGACGCTCACCAAAAAAATAAGCTTTCTTTAAATTTAGAAATACTTTAATATTTGGATGGATATGCACGCCTTCACCTCACTTTTCGTGAAATGTATATGATAGTTTTTGATAATTATATCGAGAATTTCAATATCCTTGCCTCATATGGAACAATGCAACTATTTTGATATCTATAATAAGTATTATATTCCGTGTTTCCTTTGATCTCTGGGCTCCGTGCTCATAAATTGCTCTTTTTATTTTGGTGTTAATCTGAGGCTTATGTTTAGACGGGTTAAGGATTGAAGTTGGCGTTAGGCTTTCTCTGTCTACCATGCCTGGCTTTCTTCTCATGCTCCTGTTTTTCATCTCTTAATATCTGGTCTAAAGCTTGAGTGAGATCATCAAATACTTCCAACAAATCCCACCCCTCCTGTTTAACGTGGATTGTCTCGCCCCCTAGCTTTGTGTATATATGGGCTCTTACCTCGTAAAGCGTACGGTTTCCGCCAGTACTCTGCCTCTCTATTTGAACCCTTACCTCATGAAGATACGGACGCATATTCTGTGCCCTCTCCACCACGCGGCGTATCTTATTCTCCGCGACAGCGGCGTCAAACCAATCCTCATCTGCTGTAAGCCCGACGATATAGACGGGTAACTCTGCCTCACCTCGAAGATCATAAATAGGCTGCAGAAGCTCTCGTGGTGTTATTATACCCTGCACTCTATCGCGCTCCTCAACTATGAGGCAAGCGCTCTTGCTCATTCTAGTCATCTCCCTTGCCACTTCCAGGGCCTTCGCCTCCGGCCCCAACTTGAGGGGTTGGGTGTCCATTACCCCGCTGACTTGACCTGAAAACTTGGGCACCATCTGACCGCTCAGGTGTCCCGTGGTCATCCGTGAAGCAGGGACTATGAAGATTTGGACCAGTATCTCCGCGGTCACTATGCCCTTCAGTTTTTCGTCTGTGGTGACGGGTATATGGCTGATTTTTTTATCCAGCATCAAGCTGCGGGCACGGTCGTTGCCGATCTTTGAGTCAATAGTGATTACTGGTGTTCTCATGAGGTCTTTGGCTTTTATTTGTCCTAGTTCGTTGACTTCGGTTAACTCTCTTAATAGGTCCACTTGGCTTATGATGCCTTTGATCTCGCCATTTTCTACTAATGGTAGGGCTCTCACGTTGTTATCGACAAGGGTCTCTACGGCTTGTAACACAGTGTAGTGTACATCCGTGACGCCAATCTGATGCCAGACACTCTTGATATTGGTTCTTTCTGGGTGTTCTAAACCTAGGAGGTCTCGTACCGTAATGAGGCCTGTGTTGGCTCCGTCACTGGCCACTGCTTCGTAGTGTCCCGTGTCTTTAAAGTAGGCTAGTATCTTGCTGGCTGGGTCGACAGGGTTGAAGACGCTTCTCGGGGCATAGGAAAGGTTGATTATCTCTGTTTCGGCGAGTTCTGATAGTGTTTTTCTCACAATCATTAAACCTAGTTATGTGATGGGAGTGATTCCATAAATAGGTGTCATACCGTTTATTTCATCGAGGATGATTAAACGTCGCTTGCCCTGTTCCTGTTTACTAAAAAGTAAAAAAATACTTCAAACAAATATCTTATTTAAATTAAATAATTAAATATGATGAAAACAATTGAAAGAATGGAGATGGACGGTACGTTAGAGCGCGATGAGAAGATAATCACAGTTAAAGACCTGATGACTCAAAACATTATCAGCATTTTGCCCGAAACGAGTGTTGTTGAAGCAACAAGAATTATGTCCGCACGAGACATATCTTCAATTTTGATAAAAACCGGAGACGATTATATTGGCATCTTTACCGATCGTGATGTAATGAGGAAAGTGGTTGCCTCAGGTTTAGATCCAAATAACACGGCGGTTAGGGAGATAATGAGTTCTCCTTTGATTACAATAAGTGAAGATGCAGGCATACAAGAGGTCGCTGAGAAGATGCGTGACAGAAAAATACGTAGGTTGGTTGTGATAAATGAGGGCGTCGTCGTAGGGATTATTTCCGAGTCGGATATTGCCCGAGTAGAACCTGAACTTCACCTGCTGATTCGGGAACACAGTAAACTGCAGTTGCATCCTTCCAGTTATACAGAGGATAGGAAAAGCTTCGTTGGGTTTTGTGAAGAATGTAATAACTATTCGAGCCTAGAAAATATTGACGGAAGATGGCTTTGTAAAGAATGTAGATAGAATTATCCTCAAACTGCATACGCTTCGTCTCATCCTTGTAGGCGGCAACTATCTCCCCGGTCTCCAGCCTGAATACATAGTTATCACGCTAGCCACTAATCCGGTCATCCACGTACCTCGTCACAGGGAACATCTTAGACACACCTGAACCGTAAACCCACCTTTAGACCTCCAGCAACCCAAACTACTATCATTACAACATCACCCTCAGCAGTAATTCGCTCAACCTTTTGATAGAAATCCATCTCCACTCCTCCACCTTGGTTGAAACGTTGCAGAACCGCTTCCTTTCCCTTAGCCTTAGCATAAACGTATTCGCAGTCTGGAGTAAGATATTCTAGAAAAGAACTCCAATCTCGTTCATTTACCGATTTCCAGAAAGCCTCAGTTACTGCTTTATTGTCAGTCATATTTGAGTCAGGATGAATTGTGGATAAAATCTTCGATCCTGATTGAAAAATGGGTTTCCACGCATGCATATTTGCTTATACTTAATTCAATATTATTGCAGCCTTACTTGGGATAAGCGTTTTAGGGGAGTCTAAGTTACATGTGGAGCCCCTGACGAGCGTGACCCGTGCGCCGCCGAACCTCATGGGGTCGTCTTCTGTGAAGGTTTATAAGACGGTTTCCCGTGTCCCCACTGCATGATTGGACTACACCTAATGGTGGACGGAGTCACGGAGGAGCAGGTCGGCAGGGACACCGTCGAGCGGCTCCTCAAGGAGACGCCGCCCCTCATAGACATGAACATACTATCTGGCCCCTATATAGTGGAGGGAGTCCCCGAGAACCCGGGGTGGACAGGTTTCGTCATCATAGACAAGAGCCACATCTCCGTCCACACCTTCACCGAGACCAGCACCGCCTCCATCGACGTCTACAGCTGCAAGCCCTTCAACGCCAAGAAGGCCGTGCAGTTCATCCAGAGCCTCATCAGGTTCAGGGAAATTACCACGCGCACCATAACCCGCGAAGTAGTCTAAGACCTGGCTCACCCCCGGGAAACGGGTTTTTCACCTCTAAAAGGCGTAGAAATAAGTGTTTTTACCTATTTACCCCCCCTCCCGGGGGCGTTACATCGATGAAGGCGAGTAAAAAAGTGGAGGCTTACCCGAGTTCCCTACTGAAGGTGTTGAGACGCCCACCCGATGGACAGTCTGTACAACGTTCCTTCGGTGGGGGCCCCGTTCTCGTCCCAGCCCATCATCTCGTAGTACGTGTCTATGGCCTTCCTGAGCTCGTCAGGGTCTACGCTGGTCTCGCTTAAGGCGCCCGACGTTTGAGGCTGGAAGAACCGCGGCGGCAGCCAGTCATCCTCCCTCGTGAAGCCCTCCCTCAGGTTGAATATCCTCGCGAGGGCCAGGGCTCTCTCCGCCACCTGCACCAGCTCATGCATGGAGATGTCCCAACCCGTGACGGCTTGAACCAGGTCCCTGTACTCGGAAAATCTCCATGGTGGGAACTGGCATACGGAGAGACAGTTGGCGAGGACCCTCATCTGCATCTGGCTCTTGAACAGCATGACCTTGTCCGGGCCCAGGCTGTATACGGGCACTTCCTCGTATACGCCCAGGGGCCTCAAGCTGTCATAGCTTCTGGCGTTCATCACCGTGTCGTGGAGGTTGTGGCAGTGGTCTGCCCCGGTGGGAGAGACCGCGTACCCGAGGCCAAGCCCCCTCTTCAGCCTGGGTTCATGCATGGGAGCCTCCTGCCCCTTGACCTCCACCAGGTATCTCCGTGACTCCTCTCCAAACACCCTGGAGGCGCGCCTGCTGCCCTCCGCGAGTATGTCACCGATCCCCTCCCTCTTCCCGATCAGTTCAACGGTCTTCAGCATCGCCTCGGCGTCACCGAAGTTCAGCTTGACTCCGCCCGTAGTTTCGTCGTCTATTATGCCTTCCTCGTAGCACTCCATGGCGAAGGCGATGGTGGTCCCGGCCCCGATGGTGTCGATGCCGTACCTCTGGCACAGCTCGTTCGCCTTACAGATGGCGGGGAGATCCGAGACCCCGCAATCGGAGCCCAACGCCCCCAGGGTCTCATACTCTGGGCCGCCGTACCTTCTCTCCACCCTGTAAGGCTCAACTAGCTCCACCTCCTTCTTGCATCTCACGGCGCAGCTGTAGCACGTGCCCATGCCCACCCTGTGCTTCTCCTTGATGGCTATGGCGTCGATCTCCCTGGCGTGAGGCCAGTCACCGTCCCTGAAGTTACGGGTCGGGAGGTTACCCGTCTTGGCGTACGCGTCCATGGCGGCCCCCGTGCCGTACTCGTGGAGGCCCCTGGCTTCGGTCTCCACCCTCTTCACCAGGGACCGGGCCAGCTCCTTCACCCTGTCAGGGTCTGCGAGCTCCGGAGGGTTTCTCCCTCTCACGGCCACCCCTTTCAGGTTCTTGGACCCCATGACCGCCCCCATCCCGCTCCTCCCAGCCACGTGGCTCAGATCGTTGATGACACAAGCTATGCGGACCATCCTTTCCCCCGCCTGCCCGATGAGAGCGGTCTTAGCCTGGGGCTCCCCCGTCGCTTCCCTCATCCTGTCCTGGCACTCCCCGACCTCTAGGCCCCAGAGAGACGAACCGTCCCTCAGCTCGGCCTCCCCCTCGTTTATCCAGAGCCACACCGGCTCACTGGCTTTACCTTTGAAGATGATCTCGTCGAACCCCGCGTGTTTCAGCTCCGCGTTCCAGAACCCACCTGCGTCTGCCTCCCCGAAGCCTCCGGTCAGCGGAGACTTTCCTCCCACGGCGTTGCGTCCGCTCCCCGAGAACGGAGCCCCGGTGATTACCCCGGTGGACATGATGAGCACGTTGTCGGGCCCCAGAGGGTCAGTCTGCGCCTCAACCGTGCTCAGGAGATGATAGGCCACGGAGCCCATGCCGCCCAGAAACTTACGATACCAGACCTCGTCCGGCTCCTCGGATCGGATCTCCATGTTGGTAAGATCAACTACGAGTCTTTTCCCATTATAACCAAAAGGCAACGATGCACACCATCCATTACTTGTTACGGTTAATTATAACATTAACAATGACAAATTACCATAAATGACAGGATCAGACGTTAGATGCTCTGGAACTGAAAAGATGGTTACTAGAAGTGAGCCATTCAAAACGTTATTCCCATGCGATGCCTTTCATATGAGGTGAGTAAGTGTCATGCCCTGGTATGGATCGCATCCCTATCTGAACGAGTTCATCCGTGAGAACCGTTGCAGGAAGATACTGGAGATCGGGGTCTACAACGGCGAGAACGCGAGAAGCATGGTCCAGGCCGCCACCAAGAACGCGCCCCCCCACGAGGTGGAATACCATGGGTTCGACTTCTTCTCACACCATAGCGCCAGCCGAGTCGGGCGGAGGCTGGATGAGACGGGGTGCAGGTACAGGCTCATCGAAGGCGACACCATGGACACGTTCCCCGAGGCCGTCAAGACGTTACCCATGATGGACCTGATCTTCATCGACGGAGGCAAGTCCTTCAGGGAGGCGGTGAGCGACTGGGAGAACTCGTCGCTCCTCATGCACGACGGGACCGGGGTCTTCGTCCATAACGTCGGCTTCATGGGCGTAGGCAGGATGGTTGATATGGTACCCAGAGACAGTTACATTGTCGAGATATTCTATGCCCCGTCAGAGGGTTCAGTAGCCCTGATCAAGAAAAAAACGGTTAATCGTGCATATTGATGTGAGGGTAATATCATGGATTGTACGTGTTTCATTGCATCTCTAAATGAGGGTGGAAAGAAAAAGGAGATAAGAGTTACCTGTTTAGTAGGTTTAACCTAGGAAACATTACATGGACTGCCTTCCAGGCAACGATGCCTGCGGCGAGGACCAGTACACCAAGCAACGCTATCTGGGTGTTTGTTAACATGGCGTTGTTTGCCGCGGAGGATATGATGTCAGGGGGCTGGGGCTATGATGAGCTCCTTTGCTCTTATGCTTGCATCGTTTATTACTTCAGGGACTCTCTCTGCGATTCTTTGTGTGAGACTCATTTCAAGTCAGACCATATGCCCGGTGGGTTTGATATAATGCCAAGGATTAGAACATATGATCTAATTACTAGAACAACACCATATATAGAGAAGAAACCTAGTAAATACCAAAACGTGTGTGTGGGGAAAAAGTAGGGAAAAGCTGTTTCACTGTTTCCATTTGTCCCTGTTCGCTAAACCGATCGCCAGATAGGCCGCCCCCAAGCCGCTCATCCCTAAGAAACCCGGGTTACCCGTCGATGCAGACAAGGTTACACCTACCGGTAAGAAAGTGATCCCCAGAACGAAGAAGGCTCTATAGTTGATCTCAACCTGATCTCCACTTTCCCTGTTTCTCCAGGCAAGTGCTCCGAATACTAGACCAAGAACAGATAACCCGAGGATCAATACATGTAAGATGTCTACCATGGATGTAGGAAACAGGGTTCTGGTTAATATTCTGTGTTATACAGAAATACTGGAAATACAAGAATGACTGAGGAATCATAGGTCCATCGTAGCTCTAAGATTATGGATACTATCATGGATAGACGGGCTTGAATTTGGATATGGTTAACATTATAATTGCTTAAACGGTAAACACGGTGAAGGAGGTTCAAACGTGGAGCTCAGGGATTGGGGTCTCGCTCTGATCTACACGCCTCTCATGTTTTATCAGTTCTACATGGCGTGGACCCATTACAACAACATGAACCTGGACACGCTGGCCAACATTGGGTGGGCCGTTCTGTTCCTCTCCGGGGTCTTCGGGTGGCTCCCGATGTACGCCTTCAAGAAGGAGGGCGGGGTGCCTGAGGGGAAGAGCTACATCGAGACCACGGAACTGGTGGACACGGGGATATACGAGGTTCTCAGGCACCCCCAGTACTGCGCGGGGATCCTCATAGCCGTCTCGATGATGCTTATGACGCAGCACTGGGCGAGCGCAGCCGCCGGGGCGGTGGTGGTCGTCACGTGGTACGTCGAGTGCATATACGCTGACAGGAGGCTGGTCGAGAAATTCGGGGATGCCTACGTCGACTATATGCGGAGAGTGCCCAGAGTCAACTTCATCCTGGGCGTGATTCTCTATCTTCGACGAAACAACACGTGAAACCTGGACCAACATATAATGCCTCCATGATTAACGCAGTCATTAAGAACATGATATTTTATGGAATGTAGGATAAAACTACGAACCCACACTCATATGCTAAACCATGTTTATCCCCAGTAACCGTTAATCCATCTTAACTTCATTTCATGTGTATGCTCTCACCAGAAACTATTGCATGTGAGAGATCAGTATATTTTTTAGATTCGTCACCGAGACGTCAAGAGTATCCAATTTGTATCTGTATGGGTGTTCACTCACTTTCAGAAAAACAGTGTCTCCGGGAGAAGATGTGATCTCCTTGATATCTTTGTAAGGTATCTCGTGGCTCTTGGTGTATTTCTCATCGAAGCCTCCTCCGCCTTGGATGAATAACAGTCTGTCGCTGGTCAGCACGGCATAACCTTTCACATAGTCAAGGTGACAGCCATAGCTTCCCAAGAGCTCTTCCCCTTTCTTAAGAGAGACGATTTTATCGATTTCCTTTGGTAACATTTCTCTCCTTTTATTAGTTCAATGTGTTTCTAACTTAAATACTCCGAGTGCTCGTACAGAGTAATTTCGGGCTGGTTACATGTTATGAGCCTCTCCGAAGGGGCGGGAGGGGACACGAAAAAAGCGCAAACACATCCTTTCATCGAAAGAACCCCCGTAACAGCCTAAACCGTGTCTTGATCCGTGTAAAAAAGTGACATGGTGACCGGGAAAACGAGGCAGAAGTTGGTGGGCCGGGCCGGATTTGAACCGGCGACTACCGCGGTGTGAACGCGGTGTCCTGCCAGGCTAGACCACCGGCCCATCTTGCACCGTATTAGACGCGGCGCTAAACATAAAATCCTTTCCCATCAGTCGAACAAGAGAAAAAAAGGGGGTTAGACGGGCGTCAGCCAGTGCCTGTACTTGGCCACGTTCCCGGCCAGTATGTCGGAGTAGTACTCGGCTATCTTCGTGGTGATGGGGCCCGGGTATTGGTCACCGAACTTGATGTCGTCGACGCTCGTTATGGGCGTGCACTCGCCGCCGGTGCCGCAGAGGAACGCCTCGTCGCTGGCGTAGAGTTCGACTCTTGTGATGTCCCGTACTTCCACCGGGGCCCCCAGGTCCGGGATGAATTCGATGAAGCAGCCCCGGGTCACCGACTCCAGTATGGACGCCGTCACCGGCGGCGTGATCACCTTGCCGTCCCTCACAGTCATGAGGCACGCCCCCGTAGACTCGCTGACGAAACCCCTTCTGTCGAGGAAAACGGCGTTGTCGTAGCCACAGCGCACGGCCTCCCGCCTCGCCAAGGCCGAGTTGGCGTAGTTGGCCCACGACTTGGCCTGCGGCGGCAACGCGTCGCTGCTCAGCCGCCTCCAGCTGCTAACCATGAACCTCCGCTCCTCCCCGAACAGGGGGTTGTCCCTGCCTAGAAGCGTCTCGAAGCCCCACGTGGGCACCACGACGTGGCTATCCTCCTGCCTCCCAGCCTTGGGCCAGACCCTCGGCTGGATGTAGGTGTTCCTCTTGTACCCGTTCGCCTTGATGGTATCCTTCACCGCCCTCATCAGCTCCTCCTTCGAGTAGGGCATGGCCAGGCCGTCGACCTCGGCGCTCCTGAAGAGCCGGTCCACGTGCTGCTTCCACCCGAAGACGTTCAGCTTCCCCTCAGATAGCACGTCGCCCTCGACGTAGGCCTTTATGCCCTCGAATATGCCCAGGTAGATGGGCTCCATCGCCGAGACCAGCGCCTCGCCGGTGGGTATTACCTTCCCGTTCATCCAACAGTACTCTGAACCACGAAAACCCGCAGACATAGAATCAATTATTATAGCTACGGATCGCGTTATAGCAATTTCCTAAACACTTTAAGCTTACAGACTGTGGCGAGTGCCTCCAGATAAACGGGTCTGCATGGGCTGCATAACGATAAGAAAAGGAGAGACGGGGAACCGGGTCAGCCGATGACCTGCTTGAAGACCCTCAGGTGGTTGCCGCCCAGTATCTTCAGTATGTCCTCGTCGCTGTAGCCGCGGCTCACCATGACCCTCGTCATGTTAGGCATCTTGCTGACGTCCTCGAGGCCCTCCGGCGTAGACCCGATGCCGTCGAAGTCGCTTCCCAGCCCCACGTGGTCCGGCCCCACGAGGCCCACTATATGGTCGACGTGGTCCACCATCTTCTCCACCGTGGCCTTGTCCTTGTCCACGAAGGCTGGGGCGAAGTTCATCCCCATGACACCGCCGTGGTCAGCCAGCGCCTGGATCATGTCGTCGGTGAGGTTCCTCGGGTGGTCGCAGACCGCCCTGCAGTTGCTGTGGCTCGCGATGAACGGCTCCTTCATCACGTCGGCCACGTCCCAGAACACCGTGTCCGCCAGGTGGGAGACGTCGAATATCATCCCGAGCCTCTCCATCTCCTCCAGCGCCTGAACCCCCAGCTCCGGGAGCTTGCTCTCAGCCCTCTTGGCGCCGAGGCCGTCAGCGAACGGCGTCCTGTAGTTCCACGCGAAGCTCAGCATCCTGACGCCCAGCCTGTAAAAGACCCTGAGCAGCGCTATCTCGCCCATGAGGGGCTCCGCCCCCTCCAGGGACAGAAGCCCACAGACGAGCCCCTTCTTCTTCGCGTCGATTATCTCGTCGTGGCTGGTCACCGCGACGATCCCTTCGTTGGCTTCTATCTCCGAGTAGAACTTGTCCACCATCTGGAGCGCCACCAGGGTGGCCTCCGGCACGAAGGCGCGCCACCCCGTGTAGACCGCGAAGGTCTGGCACGTGACGCCGCCCTCGATCATCCTCGGCAGATCGATGTGTCCTCTGTCCGCCTTCTCACCGAGCCTACGGGCTGGCGGCACTCCTTGGGGCTGCCTCAGGAACTTCATCAATGTGTCGCAGTGGGTGTCGACCACCACGGCTTCCCTGTGGAGCCTCATGGTCCTCTCCTCTTGGGCCTTCGATAACTCGATCATGGATATCAGGTGTGTATTGGCTCCTCAGGTCTTTTACACTTTTCCTGGGGGGTACAAGGATTTAGTCAAACTTTAAAAATGAGGCGTAGCTGAGGTATTAGAGTTCGAGGCCCATAGATGCTCATCCGCGAGGTAATCCTAGAGAACTTCATGTCCTACGAGTACGCCCGCATCCCCCTCAAGCCGGGTGTCAACGTGGTCTGCGGGCCCAACGGCTCGGGGAAGTCCAGCCTGCTCCTCGGCATATGCGTCGCCCTCGGGGACACCTACACGGAGCGATCCAAGAGGCTCAGCGACCTCATCCGTTGGGACGCCGAGTCCGCGAGGGTCACACTCATCCTAGACAACGGCGTCCAGGAGAACGGGTACAGGCCCGTCCCCCAGTACAACATGGACGAGATCACCCTCACCAGGACCCTCCGCAGGGACGGGAAGTACGGGTTCAGGCTCAACCAGCGCAGCGTCTCCAAGGCCGAGGTCGTGGACCTCCTCAGGAGCTTCGGTTTCGACCCCAACAACATGCTCATAATCATGCACCAGGCGATGCCCACCAGGTTCGCCAACATAAGCCCCCAGGAGAGGCTCAAGACGCTTGAGGAGGCAGTGGGCTACGAGAGCTTCAGGCGGGACGTCGTGGAGGCCAAGTCAAAGCTAAGCGGCATCCTCAGCGAGGAGGAGAGCCTAAACCAGCTCCTCAATCAGGCCAGGGAGACCCTGGCGTACTGGAGGGAGCAGAACGAGAGGCTCCGGGAGAAGAGGCAGCTCCAGAAGCGCCAGACCTTCCTGCAGCAGGAGATGGCGTGGAGCAGGGTGCTCGCCCTGGAGGCGGTTGTACAGCGGCTTCAGGACGAGCTGGCTGAGACCGAGAGGGACCTCTCCTCCGCGGAGGAGGAGATGGAGAGGAACACCCAGCGGATCGTCGACGCCGAGTCCATGCTCGGCGTCATGAGGAAGCAGTGGGACGACCTCATCGAGAAACGCATCGAGAGCGAGCGCCTCGTCGGCGTCAGCGAGCACGGCATAAACGCCTCCAAGGACCAGCTGACCCAGGTGGAGCGCATCATCCGGAGCTCAAGGGAGCAGAGGCGGCGCTTCGAGTCTGCCATAAAGACCCTCCTCGACAAGGCTCAGAGCGGCCCCACCACCCTCGACGACTACTTCACCCTATTCACCGAGATCGAGGAGACCCAGATACAGACCTACGACAACCTCAGCAACGAGTTCCTGGAGCAGAGGAACCACCTTCAGACGGAGATCACCTCCTTCACGGGGAGGCTCACGGAGGCCGAGCAGGAGGCAGGCAGGCTCGCCCTGGAGATGAAGGCGATCAGGAAGAGGATCGACGACACCAACGACCAGTACATCGAGGGACGGATACAGTTGGCGCTCCTCAAGGACCGCCGCGGCAGGCTCAGGCGAAGAACGGAGCAGGTGAAGGCCGAGATCGACCGCACAACCCGTGACCTCAGGGACGCCGAGGCGGAGGCCCTCATCCGCGGCCCGAGGATAGAGACCGGCCGCACCGGCGAAGACATACTCAACGAGATAAGGCGCACCCAGGGCATCCTCATGGGCATGGCGGATGTCCCCGAGGAGGCCGAGGACATGTACGAGACCTACAACGAGACCTTCCGGGAGATACAGCGGCGCATCGAGGAGGTCAAGGAGAGCCGCCGCCAGGTACTGGAGGAGATAGAGGAGCGGAACAGGAAGTGGCGGGACGTCACGGAGAACCTCCTGGAGGAGGTTAACGTCCGATACAAGAGGCTCCTCGCCAAGCTCCAAGCCGTGGGCGAGACGCGGCTCGTCAACAGCCACGACATCGAGGACGCCGGCCTCGAGATAATCGTCGGCTTCAAGGGCGCAGCGCCGCAGCGGCTGGACCCGTACACCCACAGCGGCGGGGAGCGCAGCAGCTCGGTCATGGCGTTCCTGTTGGCGTTGCAGCAGAACGTCGTCAGCCCCTTCAGGGCCGTGGACGAGTTCGACCTCCACATGGACCCCCAGAACAAGGAGGCCGTCAGCGAGTTCATAGTCTCCACCATGGCGGGCACAGACGACCAGTACATGGCCATCACCCCCAGCCAGATCACTTTCAAGGGCCAGGACGTGCACATAATCATGGTCCACAAGACCGACGACGTCTCTGTACCCAGGCTCGTGGAGGAAGAGCGATGAGCAGCGAGCTTGAGAGCGTCATAAGCCTCTGCAGGATGGTGCAGAGCGGAAGGATCGAGCCCTTCGACATCGACTTCGACTACGTCATGGGCGTCATCAGGAAGCACTACCCCAAGATAAAGAGCGTCAAGGGCTTCTGCCTGGACGCGGAGGCCCTCAAGGAGCTGAGCAACGTGCTGGAGCGGCAGAACCAGTGGATAGCCCACAAGAGCAGCACCCTCTACAAGGACCCCTTCATGCTCAGCCAGAGCCTCATGCGCATGGACATAGGCGCCATCGCCGACGCCTTCCTCAAGAGCTGGCACCCCGTCGTCGAGATGGAGCAGATCAGTGCCAGGACCCTCGCCGAGAGCCTCGGCTACTGGGGCGGCCTCATCCCGCTGGACGAACGCTGGCAGGACCTGGAGGTGGCCGAGAGGGAGACGGGCACCGCCACCATGCAGGAGGCCTACGACCTGGGGCTCATCCTCACGGAGGGGTTCGCCGAGCTACTGGAGGGGTTCTGGCGCGAGCTCGGGGAGAGGACTGGCGTGGGCGGCGTCATCGACTACTGGGACTGGATAGGCGCAGACACGTACAGGGACACGGTGTACCGGGCGTACATGACCGTCTTCATGGTTAGCCACGGCTACGCCAACGTCCACCACGACAGGCTTCTGGAGGAGACCAAGATCATACACAACCCGGAGCTCAGGCCGGACCCCGAGAAACCCAAGGTGAGCCTGCTCATGATGGTGGACTATGAGGAGTGGATGCTATGGCGGCAAGGCTGACGAAGACGGAGAGAGCTTACGCCCGCAAGGTGAAGGACGCCGTCCAGCTGCTCTTCTTCACCCACCACAGGCTCCCCGGCGTCAGGGGCTGGGAGCTGCGTAAGGAGCTGGGCAGCGACTGGAGAAACGTCCTGGACGTGCTGGACAAGCAGATCAAGCCACTGGACCTTCAGGTGACCCGGGCGTTCGACGAGCCCGACATAGTGGAGCCCACCAGCGCGCAGCTGCAGGACGCCCGCTACTACATTACTCTGAGGGGGACGGTGGACCAGAAGACGGCCAAGACCATCGGGTGGAGGATAGACGACATCGCCGGCCTCGCCGTCTCGGTGGCGTACCTCATCTCCAAGCAGGGTAAGGCGCCCAGGGTCGACGTGGAGAGGGTGCTCCAGGAGAAGCTGCCGGGGTGGAGGGTCAAGCTCAACCTGGACAGGTATATACAGCAGGGCTACCTCGGCGCAGACGAGCAGGGTGTCATGTATCTGGACTGGCGCAGCCGGGCCGAGATCGATAACAAGAAGCTGGTGGACCTCGTGGTCGGGTTCGGCAAGAAAAATCCTTAAAAAAATTGATCTTTTTTAGAATGTAATGTTTGACTATCAATTAATCAAAGACATGATTCTATGAGTGTATACGAACCGTTAAAACAATTTTTTAAGAACAGCCCGTTGCAATGCAAGGAGATAATATTAAGTCTAAAACAAATAGAAATCATTCTTCATAGAAAATTACATGATTCCGCATATAACCATCCAGCATGTGGTTTGACTCTTCAACTCACACAAATGTTAGAAGCTGGGAAGATACAGGCTGGAAAGTAAGCATTCGTTCAAGCAAAGGAAAGATTCAGTGGGTGATTTTTTTCTCGAATTAACAAAAAGACCATACGATTTTTTCTCTACTTGTCCGTTGTTAACGATAGTAGTTCAAAAGTGTTTATTGGATATCATTTACCGAGTCAAGACTCACATTAACTCTTTTCTATAATCTAAAATTCGTTGTACATTTCGCTTATTATTTCCTTCTGCAGTTATATTAAACCAAATTTTGGGTTTAGGATTAACATATACCCGTGAACTTCCATCAGGCTCACGATCTACGGATATTTCAATATCCTCTTCATATGAAAGAAGAGAAAAGGGTTTTGTCGCTATCGTCTTCGCTGTAACATCCAGAGCGTAAAGACCCCAAGTAAAAGACCAAGCATAATTGATTCGTAAGGGAAGCCGGGAATGCCCCCAAAACTTGGTTTTTCTTCTACTGTAAACGATGTGGATTGACTTGTGGCGTCAGCGTGTGTTGAGTCGCCTTCCCAGCTTGCCTTTACATTCCACGAACCTACAGCATCTGGAGTAAAGGCATCGTTATATGAGCCGTCTGATCCGGTAATGACGGTTCTTGTGAAAATTTTTTCGTCTGGCGTGATATATGTCAGAGTAACGTTCTTTCCGGGGCGTGCGGGGCTTATTAATCCCTGTATCCTGACGTCGTTGCCCGTGGTTATGTTAAATGGCGAAACGCTACACGAGATGTCGGTCAACGCCTTTATGACGACAATGCTGTAATTGTATTTTCGGGTCTCTATTCCGCCCCCCTCCGCCTGATACCTCACCGTCACCCCTATGGTTGCGTTGCCTATGGAGGTCGCGTTAAAGACTAGGTTGAGGTCTTTAGATTCATACCCGCGCAGTTCACCGAGCGAATACAAAGACCTGTTGAGAAGCACTAACCCTTCTGGTACGGCGACTGTCACGTTGGTCACATACGCTGTTCCGTTGCCATGGTTGCTGAGTGCCAGCCTCAGATTTAGATCCCTGTCGATATGTGTCTCAGTCTCATAGCTAACGGAGGCTGATAGGTCAGGTCTGTAGATCTCTTCTGTTGCTAGGAACGTGATGTCACACTTCAATTCGGAACTGGTGGGGTTGTTCACCCACCACCAGATGACCTTGGGTTCAGATGAGTCCTTTCTGAGTAGCCTTGTTATATGCCGTCCCTCAAGCCTGCCGAAGAGCTTCCATGTCGGGTCAACTTGGAGCCAGCCGTATCTGGGTATGAAGACCTCGGCCCAAGCATGGCCCGTCTCACGATGAGAGGTCAGTTCATCCCCGTCGTAGGTCCAGCCATTTACAACCATCGCAGGTATCCCTGAAGCCCTGCAAAGTGTGACGAAGAGATCAGAGAAGTCCCCGCATACCCCACTCCCGAGGGTATGGGTCCTGATGGCCCCGTATCTTCCCGGCTTCTGCCCGCTCAGGATCGCTTTGAACTTTGCATCGTTGTACTCTATGTTGTCAATGACGAAGTTGTATACCGCCTTCACTTTGTTGAGGACGCTGGTCTCGCTCTTTGTAAGGTTCTGGGAGAGATCTCTCATCGTCGGGTCGTCCACCTCCCAGTACGTGTCCGCTGTCGTATATTTCATCAAGTTCAATGGTATCTCGTCCAACCCTCCGCTGTACGAATCGTTTATGGCTGGCGGGAGGGTGATCTTGGCGACGAAGCGGATGGTTATCGTTGTATTCCTTCCCGGTGCTATGGGCGCGGTCCTGAACTTAGACCTTAGGTTCCCAGACTCGTCATAAGATGTGGAGATGGGGGAAGGGTTGTAGCTTATCTGTGAAACTTCCTGCCTCCCTACTTCTAGGGGACCGGGCACTTCGAATTTAGGCTTGCGTTCGGTTGTCGAGCCTTCATTTGTAAACGTGTATCTATAGTTGACATCATATTGTACAACCGTTTCTGCAAACTTCACGCTGAGGTAGTAACTTTCATCGGCACCGACCCCCAGCCTATGGCCGGACAGCACAGCGCCATCCGCGCTCTCCCTACTGCTAAGGAAGGGCGGCTTGTACTCTATCAAGCCATAGCCCTTCGGGATGTTGACGGTCAGCGTCACGTTCTCCTTGTAGACTTTATCCGGTACAGTCCACATCCTTAGGGTTTTCTCTGGACCCTTTGCTTCCATCATGTCCTTAGCAAAGTAACTTATCTTCAAGAGGCAGCTCTGTTTGTCATAGACCTCCCTCCCAAGATCGATGACAAGCCGCGTCCAGTTGCCTTCGACAATCGGTTTGAAGGGGAGAGAGCCGTTTTCGCCCTCGATTTTGATTCCACAAGCATCGGCCGTGTGAATGTACATGGACCAAGTCTTGAAATAATGGTCCTTCTCCAATACGGGCATGAATTTATAGTTGAGTAAAACTTGTACTGTTCGGCTATCGAGCACCGTAACCGTCTCATCAAAGAGCAACAACCTGTATTTATCGGAGGCAGAAACCGTCGGATATGGGACAAATGACACGATGAGGGATGTGAGAAGGAGAGATAGGAGGATTTTCCTTTTCAAGAGTTATCTTATCACTTATTGACCATCAAAAATAAAAGTCCTTGTTTCTTACCACGCGGGCAAACTTTATGGATTCAATGTAGGCACGCTCAGGCGAATTCAGTATTATCACGGTTGACAGGTCAAATTGCTGTCTTTATCTTCCGACCGTTCTCAGATGAACCCTAGATAGATGTTTCGAGATACTACCTGCTTTAACGCGCGAACTAGCTGGTTGATCAGACTGATATCGTTACAACATGGTGACGTTTTTGCCTGATTTTGTTTTCCTCGATGAGGATGCCTGGTTTTGTCATGACGTGCTTATAAGGTGGGTTTTAATCCGAGTTGGACACCGGTTCTCCGCACCATAATTATGCCTAACTACTCTCTTTCTAAATTCGAAGAACGTGTGAGAAGAAAGGTAACTAAGAAAGGCTGCTCACTTGCGGAATCTACCATCAAGCATAGAGTCAAGGTCATCAAGGCCCTCAAGAGTAGGGTAAACCTCTGGGATACAGACGCAGTACAAGAATACATCGATAAGACAGAATGGACCAACGGACGAAAGAAACACGCCCTAGAGCTCCTGAATAAGACTTCCCTGGTGATTCATTATCCAGAACTTATAACTTTGAAGAATTAAAAGATAAACCGTTTGATATACTAGCATATCATCACGACCAATTCTTTAACGCAGTACATCCAGAAGAGTCCCTCAAATGGAAAGTTGAACTCCCTTAACAAAGAATAAAACCCCCTCTTTTTTCTTCGTAAGAAGGTATGGAAAAAGTTTACTTGCTAAAAGTAGGGGGTTTCATGGGTGGGGAAGGCCCTGCTTAAAACTGGTCCACAATGAGACCGATCGTAAGAATGGGCCAGATC
>Ga0265594_1000455_pt1 | contig 34355 bp, 27 predicted proteins | sample saktaG_11_FD_190147 | JGI IMG/M metagenome (GOLD analysis project Ga0265594, IMG submission 190147) | Saline water microbial communities from Sakinaw Lake, British Columbia, Canada - sak_2011_5_24_80m | ecosystem: Environmental > Aquatic > Non-marine Saline and Alkaline > Saline ... | reverse complement strand
GGCATATCAGATATCAATCTGACATGCCTATATTTGTGCACCACAACCTATTTTAAAGGGGTGTGACACCACAACCCATTTGAAAGGTGTGTTTCCTAAAAACCACAACCTATTTTAAAGAGCCTTTTATTGTTAATATTATACCCCTTGTTGTAGCATCGCTTGATATACTTTGATAAATCCTGCAATATTTGCTCCAGTGAGAAGATCATCTGGTTTCCCTGTGTACATCATTGAAGCATCAGTGCATTTTTTAAATATATCTTCCATAATCCCATGAAGTTTTGCATCAACTTCTGCAAAAGTCCAGTTTAGAAACATAGCATTTTGAGCCATTTCAAGTCCAGAAACAGCAACACCACCTGCATTTGAAGCTTTGCCAGGAGCAAATAAAATATTATTTTCTTGGAAATATTTTGTTGCTTCAATCGTTGTAGGCATATTTGCACCTTCTGCGACTAACCAGCATCCTTTTGAAACAAGTTCTTTAGCTGATTCTAAATAGATTTCATTTTGTGTCGCGCAAGGCATCGCGATATCACATGGAATTTTCCAAATATCTTTAGTCGTGGGGCTAAAAGTAGCTTCTGGATGATAATTTCTATATTGATCCATCACAACTGTATTTGTTTTTGATAATGTTTTAATCAGTTCTAAATCAATGCCGTTTTCATCGCGGATAACGCCAGAAATATCACTCATGCCAACCACTTTTCCACCGAGTTCAATGACTTTTTGGGCAGCCATTGATCCAACTTTACCAGCACCGCTAATGATGACTCTCTTATCTTTAAACGTATCATTTTTGAATGTTTTTAACATTTCTTCAACAAAATAGCAAAGACCATATCCTGTCGCTTCAGCTCTGCCAAGTGAACCTCCGGATTCGATACCTTTAGATGTGAATGTGCCACTGAATTCGTTTTCAATTCTTTTGTACATTCCATACATATAACCTATTTCTCTTGCTCCAACACCTAAATCACCCGCTGGAACGTCCATTCTTGGACCAATATGTCTATATAATTCAAGAATATAGTTTTGGCAAAATCTCATAATTTCATTATCGCTTTTACCATCAGGATCAAAATCAGATCCACCTTTTGCTCCCCCCATTGGAAGACAGGTTAATGAGTTCTTAAAAGTTTGTTCAAAAGCTAAAAATTTCATAATAGATTCGTTGACAGAATGATGGAAACGAATTCCACCTTTATAAGGACCAATTGCTGAATTAAATTGAACTCTCATTGCGCGGTTGACCTGAACTTTGCCAGTGTCATCTACCCAGGAAACTCTAAATTTGATGATTCTTTCGGGTTCAATAATTCTTTCAATAATTGCATTTTTTTGAATGTTTGGGTCTTTTTCAACCAGCATATCCATAGAAGTTAAAAATTCTTCAACCGCTTGGAGAAACTCGGGTTGATCATTATACCTTTGGGACAACTTTGCGTAAAAATCATGAAGATACGTACTTTTAAACAATTTTAATTACCTCACTTTTCTTATATAATATGCGAAATTTCGCATGCGTTCACGTCATAAAATTGACGGTTTGGTGATTTTTATACATCAAGAACTGAATTAATCCTCATTACTTCATTTGATAATTGTCTAAAACATGAAAAAAAAGCATCGGGTTAAACGATTATTACAAGGATTTAATGTTTTTTTTAATCACCATATCTATTATACAATGAAAGCGCTTTATTACAAGCCCCAAATTGACAATATTATGCAATAAATTTTTTAATTTATTTAGAGAGTAAATAATAATGAATACTTATTATTATTTTGAATGTAATTTTATATGTTTTCCTTTGCATTAAAATGGTGCGTTTTCATGAGCATTCACTTCATATATCTTTGAAGCTTTTAGCGTTTTCTTTTTGAGGAAACACTGTTATTTTCTCTTTTCTTGTTTGATTTTTTAAGATGTTTGAGATTCGCTCATGGACGCTTCTTCTTGAATTAGTTCATGATTATTCATACTTTTATAAAGTTTAAGTGCATAAAAAACTACAATACCAGTCAAAACAAGAATAGCCAATTCTACAATAAGTGTATTTGTATAGTGCATCAATAGAACAGCAACAAAATCCACAAGAGCGTGAATCAAAATTGCAATAAAAAATAAATAACCTTTCCCTTTTGTAGTTAATGCTTTAAAAACAATAACAGAAAGTGAAATTTGTAATATAATAGCAACTATTCTCTCAAATCCTGCGAAAAGAAATTCAAATGAGGAAAGATCTGCAAGTACAGAAAGCGAATCATATGTAGCAGCAAGTGTAGCTTGATCAGGAATTAATGTATGTAATTGATTCATATTAAGAAGTATAGAAGATATAACATAACTAATCATCGTCAAACCAACTAGAATAATAGATTCCGTACCACCATGTCCTATCCCATACATCAATGCTGTTTCTTTCTTTTTTTCTTTCTTCAATATAAATTTAAAAGCAACTAATCTCCCAACTTCTTCAAATAGTCCAGCTGCCAAACCACCATAAAGAGCAAATAACCAAATGTTTTGTGTAATGCTTTCTCCAAATGATCCAGTGTTTTGTAACAAAGTATTATTTACAAAAGCTTCAATAACTAAAACAAAAAGAATGAAGATGAATGCACCGATAAAGAACACTTTGAGTGGTGCTTTCTTCTTGATTAAAAGATGTCGCGCTATAAAAATAGGTAAAGCAATTGCAATCACACCAGAAATAAACATGAATACGATGCTTAAAACAGGTATTGAAAAGGGTGCCTCCATAATCTCCTTCTTATCATAATTACTGAAGAAATTATAATTATCTCGTTATTAGATATCCTAAGTTCTCTTAACTAAGTTCAATTTAATTATATCATCCAATTTAACAACACATGTGCTCATTTTTCAATTTCTATATCAGTTCAGATTTGCTTCAGTGATAAAACTGTCAATAAATATAAAAACCATACTATTTTTTTTATAGTACAGTTTTGAGTCTTGACAAGCCGAATAAAAGAAAATATTTTAATGATCATCGTCGTGATCAATATCTTCCATTTAGTTCTATATAGATGTATTCATTACAGTTTAGATTATAAAAGACACTTATTTAGAATAAGTTAAGTCCACCAAATCCCCAAAGAATAATACTTATTAATCCAAGCAAACCAAATAATTTTGCATCCTTTTTAGGCGTGTAGATAAAATATAGAACAATTCCAATTATTGGGACAAATAAACTAAGAATTGCTAATAAAATCTTTTTTGTATCTTTTGACATATGAGTTACCTCTTTCTTAAGATTGATACCTCATTATAACATGAATTTTTTAATGAGTAACCTTATATCCACATTAAGAGATTGTTACATCATTTATGCGAGTTACTATTGTCATCAAACAAAATATTTACGTAATATCAATTATCATTTAGAATGTATTTATGATTTTGCCATTCAATTGTCTTGTCTCCGTCATAAATCATAATTTCTCCATCATAAATTCCCCCAATTATTCTAATGTTCCCATCTTCTAAAGGTAATAGAAGTATAGACGTGATTACCCAAGTTTTTATGTTAATATTTCAAAAATATGTTTTCATATGATCACTTTCAAATTAGCTTTTATTATTTTTTTGACATAGTATTGCGAAATAATCGTTTTTTGCTTTGGTTTCACCATAAGTCGTATCATACATCTCGATTATATCAAATCCGTGTTGATGTAAAATATCAGTTATTTCATCTTTTGTATAACACTTAATCCAGTTAAATAATTCTATTTCCCGATCTCCTTTTGCAAAGATATGATTTAAAAATATTTTTTGAGTTTCATACTTGATAATAGTCGTTTGAATATGAGCCTCACCTTTCATAAATAAACCATCCATTTCATTGTGGGATGTCTTACTTTCCTCAATTTGATTATAGAGAAAGTGATTATGAACATCAAAGAAGAAAAAGCCCTTAAACTTTAGATGATTATAAACATTGGTTAATAGTGCATTTACACTGCTTGGATCTAAGGGGCTAAAATCACAATAAATCAACGTTATAACATCATATTGTTCATTTAATTCCACATTTAAATAGTTAGAATTAACATATCTAACAAGTGGATTTTGTTTTTTCGCATATTCGATTGAATTAGTCGAAAAATCAACACCTGTTACTTTAATCCCGCACTTCTGAAATAGATTAGTATAGAGCCCTGGACCACAACCAAAGTCACATAGATGAGAATTCTTATTTAAGTTAAGCTTGCTTATCAAAAAGTTAACTGTTTTAGTTATTGTATTAATGTTTCTAGAGGAAATATCTGAATCAAGATTCAAGTGATATTCCAACATTTTTTTTGAGATGTATGGATCATTCCATAATACATCAATTGTCATTTTACTAAATGGTTTAATCATGATTTCACCTTTTTATTCAATAATAAAAAGCAAACTAAACATGAGTAGTCTGCTTCTGTAATAAGTTATTATAGTAAATTTAAAATACTACCCTTATGGTTCTAATTGTATCAAGCAATATCTATACTGTCAATTTTGTATCAACCTAGACCAAACATTCATGTTCCGTATTCTTTTAGATTATTTATGATACAGCTCGTTGTACTGCTTTTAATTATAACTGATTATTTTTTGATTATGAAAATCTATTGATATTATAACAACAAATAATATGATATGATATCAATAGATAGAGAGGAGTGCCCTTATGTTATATCCAGTAAACAATAATAAAAGAATTTCGATATCTTTAAATGGTTTATGGAATTTTGCTTTCGCCGATGATTCATACGATCCTAAGAGCAAAATAAAAGAGCCAATTTTGATGGGCGTTCCATCCAGTTACAATGATTTATTCACTACTATCAAAGAACGTGATCATGTTGGAAATGTAGTATATGAAAAAGAAATATTACTACCAGACATATTAAATGGTGAATGGCGTATTAGACTTGGGTCAGCAGCTCACAAGGCAAAATGCTATGTTAATGGTGAACAAGTATGCGCTCACAATGGTGGATTTTTACCTGTTGATTTTGCCATTCCAAGTAAAGAGAAAATCCGACTCACAATTGTACTTGACAATAGACTAGATTATCAAACACTCCCAATTGCTTCCCTCAAAAAAGAAAATGGGAAAGAGATAGTCGATACTCATTTTGACTTCTTTAATTACGCTGGGTTACACCGAAATGTATTTTTATATCACCTACCAGAAAATCCCATCGATGATATTGTTATCACAACAAAAGTTAAAAAAGATACAAAAATATCTTATAGTATTGATACTTTATCAGAAAACATCAAGGTTTTAGTTAAAGATCCATATGGAGAAACTGTTGGTACTTCTTCTGGTAAAAACGGGAATATCATTGTCGAAAATCCTCAATTATGGGATATAGGATGTGGATTTCTTTATACCCTTTGTGTTGCGACTGAGACCGACTATTACGAAGAAACATTTGGAATCCGTGAGATTGCAATCAAAGACAAAGATATTCTTCTTAATGGAAAAAAAATATATTTAAAAGGGTTTGGGATGCATGAAGATCATATAACCATTGGAAAAGGTACCCATACAGCATTAAATATAAGAGACTTCAATTTATTAAAATGGATAAATGCCAATTCATTTAGAACCAGTCATTATCCTTATGATGAGGAAATGTATTATCTAGCAGATAAACTAGGAATTTTAATCATCAATGAAATTCCTGCCGTTGGTATGAATTTTTGGAGCAGTACAGAAGTATTTAGCAAAAACATCATTAATGAGGGTACAAAAAAAGTGCACATGGAACAGTTAACAGAACTCGTTAATAGAGATAAAAATCATCCTTCTGTTATTATGTATTCTGTAGCGAATGAGGCCAATACTCATGAGCAACATGCTTTATCCTATTTTAAAGATATCTTTTCTCATGCAAAAAGCCTAACAAATTTGCCAATCATGATAGTCGAATGGGTTGGGGCAGAAAATAACAAGGTCGCTCAACTAGCTGATGTGATCGGATTAAACAGATATATTGGTTGGTATGTAAATCTAGGTGACTTAGAAACCTCAAAAAGGAAACTAAAAGATGACTTAAATCAATATTATGAGACATTCAGAAAACCATTAGTAATCACCGAATTTGGAACGGATACAATTGCTGGATTGCATAGTTTGCCTAGTGTTTCATTTAGTGAAGAATATCAAGTTGATTTCGTTAAAATGTATGAAGAGGTATTTAATGAACTTGACTTTGTAGCGGGTGAGCATATATGGAACTTTGCAGACTTTATGACAAAACAGGGATTAACAAGAATAAACGGAAACAGAAAAGGTGTATTTACAAGAGAACGACAACCAAAAATGATTGCACACTTTTTAAGAGATAGTTGGAAATAAAAATAAGAAAATATTTAAGATTTCTGCATTGAACAATTATTGATCTTTTGATATAGAAATAAGACTATGATAGAATAAAAATACCTTGTTTTTTTTGTATGAATTTAATGATATATGAGATGAGGTGGCAAATATGTTGTTAACCAAAAAGAAACGCATCATTTTTCTAACGATTTTAATTCCATTTAGTATTGTTTTTGCATTCATTATGATAACCAAGCCTCATTTCTTTTATAAGCAGCCGTTTAAAATTTTTGGGTATGTTGCTTACGATACCTGCATTTATGATGACAATGCATTTACCGCAACAAATAACGGTTTCTATGTAAACAACGTTTCTGACATGAACAACATTAATCGTGGTTCATTTTATGATTTTGATGATACCACATTTGCAATTTCTGTTGTGAATGGTGATTTATATGTAGGATATGAAAGTGGATATTTAATTCAATACGACATTACTGATATTCATAATATTATTGAAAAAGAAAGAATCCACCTAAGTGGAACAGTCACATCAATTACATCCAAAGATAATCATTTATATGCATCTACTTCTTCAGGAAACATATACGCGATTGATTTAACGGATTATACAATAAGCTCAACATATACAAAAAACAATGAATATATAAGAGATCTTTTGGTCTATAAAAACTTACTTCTATTCGCTTCGATTGATAGCGGTGTAGGAATACTTGATTTATCAGAAATTGATACATTGAATTATGTTACAACACTTTCAAATACTAGTGCAAGTTTTGATATAAACATATATGAAAACAAACTATTTGTATCAAGACATTCATACGGACTCACCATATTTAATATCTCAGACAATTCTTCATTTAGCTATTCTCAAAACATCAATAATGGTGGAGAAGCATATTCCTCTGACTTTAATGGCGAATATTTAGTAATTGGTGATTTACAAGATGGTGTGGAGACATGGAAATACAATTTTTCGACATCTACATTTGAATATGTCGAAACATACATACAATCTGTACCACACGTTCTATTCATTAAAGATGATTATATAGTCATTGCCGATCAAGATTTAGGACTATATATTTTGAAACTATCTGAATAAATTTTTATACAAACAAAAGGACCGATATCGGTCCTTTTTCCACTTAAAAAACAATTATTTATTGGGCTTTGTGAAAACATTAATTCGATAATTTATTTCATACAAGAATTGAAATAAGCATACTACAAATAAACCTTCAAATAAGTTAAAATAAGTAACGCTTATATATTCTTTTTTTTTGCTTACACTTCATAATAGAATACAACCCCGTGATCTACGTTTTTCACTCCATATGCTTTATGCTGCTTTTCTTGAATAGCTTTCACAATAGCCAGTCCTAGTCCATGGCCACCCGATGCACGGTGTCTAGATTTATCCACCTTATAAAAACTATCCCATATCTTTTCAATATCTTCTGTTTTAAAATGATCACTTGTATTAAATACTTCGACTATGTATGTATCATCTTGTTTTTTTAATGTGACTGACATCTTTAAGTGCTTGTCGCAATAGTTGATGGCATTCGTGATGTAGTTAGTCAATATTCTATCATTATTCATTGTACCGAACTTATACTTGATATTTTTAGGAATATTAGTTGTAAGTGCAATCTTTTTATCTTGAATTGGTTTTTCAAATTTGTCAATGATCTTTTGCAAAAAATAACTCAGATTAGTTTCTGTTTCTACAAATTGTCTATCACCAAATTCTGATTGATCTAATTCTAACAATTCTTCAACCAATTGATTCATTTTTACAGTTTCATCCATAATCACATCACAATAAAAGTCTCTTTTTTTATTTGAAGTCGCAATATTAAGCTTTAGCCCTTCTGCATAACCTTGCATTAATGTTAATGGTGTTTTTAATTCATGAGAAACATTATTAAGTAGTTCTCTTCGTCTTTGAGATAGTTTAATGTTCTCATTCATTTCTTTTTCTAAAATAACATTCTGATTACTTAAGTCCTTGATTGTTTTTTCTAATTCATTTGACAATTCGGTAATAGTTATAGCTAACTCTCCAATTTCATCTTTTGATTTAATATGAATATCATTACTAAAATCAAGTTCTTTCATTTTCTTTGCAATTTGATTGATTTTTCTAATTGGATTTGTAAAATGATTAGATACTAAATATGCTAGCATCATTGATAATAGGAAACTGACAATACCTATATAGAGTAAAAATTGATTAAATATATCAATATTTCTTCTGATTGTATCAAGTGGAATCCTAATTTGAATATTGTCTCCTGTATCAAGTGTGCCTTCCAAAATCAGCAACTTATAACCTATATGAGGATCTGTTGCATAAATAAAACTATAATTATCATTGATAATCTCTTCCTCAGTAATTATAATTTCTGGTATTGCAGGTGTACCGCCCGGAATATCATAACTTCTTGATTGATATAACACAACATCATTACTATCTGAGATGAAAATGTCAACATTGACAGATGTTTCTAGTTGGTTCAGAAATGCTCTTTGACTTAGATAGTCTGATGTATTCAAATCATTGATTAATTGATAATATTCTTCCACTGTATCTTTTTGTTGATTGACAAAATAGATTTGAAGAAGAAAATTATTAGTCAAGAGTAATAATCCAATAATAAATAGAAACAATCCTCCAATTTGTAAAAATAGTTTTGCTCTGATGGATCTCATTGTGTCACCTCAAACTTATATCCAATACCTCTAATCGTTGTTATATAATCTTTAGCGTTTCCTAATTTATTTCTCATTCTATTGATATGCGTATCTATTGTTCGGTCCGTGCCATCATATGAATAACCCCATACTTTATCTAAAATTAGTTCTCTTGATAAGACTCTATTTTCATTGCTAATCAATACTTCAAGTAATTTAAATTCAATCGTACTTAACTTAACATCCTGTTCATCAATTGTCAGTTTGAATTGATCAAAATTTACATGAATAACGCCTTTGATGATAGTTTCATCAACACTATAAAATCTTTTGATTAGACTGTTGACTCTTGCAACTAATACACTTGGACTAAAAGGTTTTTTTACATATTCGTCTGCGCCTCTATAAAACCCTTTCAGCTCATCACTTTCATTAACTTTGGCAGTGAGCATAATGATGGGTACTTTTGAAACTTTCCTAATTTCCTCACATACTTGCCATCCATTCATGATTGGCATCATCACATCTAAAATGATTAAACTAATTGAAGGATTATCAAAAAAGAGATCAACCGCTTCTTCGCCGTTGCGTGCTTCTAAAATTTGATACCCTTCTTTTTTTAGAAAGTCAGAAATCAATATTCTTGTTTTTAGTTCATCATCGACGATTAATACTTTTCTCATGCTCATCACCTCAACCTTATTATAAAGACTCAATGTCACAACTTTATCACATTTTACCATATTTTTAATATTGTGATAAAACTGTGACAATCAAATAGTAAAGTAGTCTTATAAAAGAAAGGAAGGCAATATATATGGAGATGAGTAAAAGACAAGAATTGAAATTTTTAATCTCCAATTACGAGTTTTTATCACTTCAAAAGAAACTAGATAAAATTTTAAAAAGAGATGAACACAGTATAGATGATTTTTATAGAATAAGCAGCCTATATTTCGATGATATTTTTAATACAGCATATCACGATAAAATTGATGGGTATGAACACCGATCGAAATTTAGAATACGCTACTATGATAACAATAAAAATTTCTTTAAATTAGAAAAAAAGATGAAATTTGAGAATATTACCCATAAAGAATCTATTATCTTATCCAAATTAGAGGTCGAAGAAATATTACACAACAAATATGATGTTATAGAACAAAGACCAGAAGAAATCATTAAAGAACTTCTATTCAAATTAAAAGGCGGATTGTTTAAACCCAAAGTAATTGTTGAATATTTTAGATTAGCTTATACTTATCCAGTTGGAAATACAAGGATAACTTTCGATAAGTATGTTAAAGGAACATTTAATAAACCTAATCTTTTTGCTAGTAACAACCTTTTTTATGAAACAATTGATTCTAATTTTGTCGTCATGGAAGTAAAATTCAATGGTCAAATTCCTTTATTTATTAAAGGTTTGATCCAAATGAGTAATGTTTCACAAGAATCGGTATCAAAATATGTTTTATCAAGAAAAGAAAGTCAAATATAGGAGGAATCACACATGACATTTCAAGATATTTTTTCAGACAGTTTTTTAGAAAGCACTACATCACTTAGTGCTATGCAGGTTGCAATCACTATTTCATTATCATTTATAATTGGATTATTTATTTATACCGTATACAAGAGAACATATCAAAGTATAGTTTTTACCAAAAGTTTCAGTACTTCTTTAGTCATGATGAGTATGATTACATCACTTGTCATCTTAGCTGTAACATCAAATATCATCTTAAGTTTAGGGATGGTTGGCGCGTTAAGTATTGTTCGTTTTAGAACAGCAATAAAAGATCCTATGGATATTGTCTTTATGTTTTGGTCGATTGCAGTAGGTCTTGTTACTGGAGCAGGATTCTATGCACTTGCAGTAGTTGGCTCTTTATTCATTGGTATCATTTTATATATTTTCAGCTTAAATAAAACAGGTGAAAGTCCTTATCTATTATTGATTTCATTTAGCAAAAATGAAGCTGAAGAAAAAATTATGGACCAGATAAAATCAAGTGTAAAAAAATATCAGATTAGATCAAAAACAGTTCAAAGTGACCTAGTAGAGTTAACTGTGGAATTAAGATTTAAAAGTAATGAGTTGGGATTCGTCAATCTTCTTCAATCAATTGATTCGGTAAATAATGCGGTATTAGTCAGTAACAACGAGTTTTCCAATTAATTGATTATGAAAATCATAAAAGGTTTTATGGCTATCATTTTATTTGTTTTAGTTCTCGTGATAGCAAGCACTCTATTTACCGAAGATAACAGCAATGTTATATCATCTGATACGATTGATTTAAGTGATGAAATTGTCTTTCCTCATGATGAAGTAATCGATGTAAACATTGTAATTGACGAAGAAGATTATCAATATTTGTTAGCAAATGCAACAGATGAAGAATATGTACTCTGCGATATCACCTATAATGGCTATACACTCAGTAGTGTTGCCATTAGAGCAAAAGGAAACTCCAGTTTAAGAGATGTTTTTAATTCTGGTGATGATCGATTTAGTTTCAAAGTGGATCTCAATTATTTTATAGACGGTCAAGATTTATTTGGTATCAAAAAACTAAATCTAAATAATTTGTTCGCAGATCCAACGATGATGGCCGAATATATTGGCTATGAAATGTTTGATGCATTAGATGCAGTTTCATCAAGAACTGTATTTACAGCACTTTATATTAATGGTGAATATTATGGTCTCTATTTATCAGTTGAAGATGTGAATGATGATTTTTTAGAAAATAATTTTGGTGGCAGTGACGGATATTTATATAAACCCGAAATGGGAGCCGGATCAAATTTGGGATACATTTCTGCTGATGGATCAGATTATACCGGTTTATTTCCAGAAAATGAAACGACTTATACAAATGATTCCGTCTTAGAATTAATAACAGCAATCGAAAATAATGAGAGTTTAGATGATGTTTTTGATGTTGATCAATATTTAAAATATCTTGCGATTAGTACTTATACTGTTCATATGGATAGTTATCAAGGCAGTATGTTTCATAACTATTATCTCTACGATAATGACGGAGTATTTGAGTGGATTCCTTGGGATTTAAACATGATATTCAACGGTTTTCCCGGTGTATCAATGACAGATGATCAAGCAGTAACATTTTTAATTGATGAACCTGTCTCAAGCACCTTATCAAATTTTCCATTAGTTGAAGCCATTCTTGCAAACGATGAATATTTAGAAATCTATCATGGATACATTCAAGAACTTATCGATGGTTATTGTGAAAATGATACATTTAGTTCTAGAGTTCAAGAAATATATGACATGATAGATGAGTATGTTCAAGCAGATACAAATTCTTTCTATACGTATACAGCCTTTGAATTAGCCTTGTTTAGTGATACTTCATCTGGACTAATTAGTTTTGTGGAAGCAAGAAATGAAAATGTATCTTCACAATTATCTGGAGAAATAGAAAGCACAAATGGAGGTCTTGGAGGTGTTTTAGGAACGACAAGTGGAACTCAACCTGAAACTCCACCAGGTACTAGACCGGGTAGAATTCAACCCGGAGTCCAGCCTAATATGAATCAAGATGAAGCTGTTAATGTTGTTGCTACTGAAAAAGATTACACTGTTATGATTGTAGAAATTATTATTGGTATTATTGGTATTGTAGGTGCAACAATTTTCATAGCAAATAAGAGATTTTAAACAAACCTCAAAATGCATAAAAAAGCGATAATTTACATCGCTTTTTTGTCTCTATTAAGAGATTCATATGGGAAACTAATAAAGTATACAGTGGTGAGAAGATTTTACTTCCAAGTAAATGATAGCAAAGTACTAGTTTCTCATATCTTCTTACAACATGAATGATTTATTGATTAGTGACCTGGTTTATGATCTTTGAAATGAATTTTATTCTCATCAGAATCAATAAAATTTTTCATTTTTCTACTTAAAACTTTTATTACTGATACAGCGTCTTCTAATTGTTTTAATTCTTCTTTAGAGTAAATACTGATTCTCTTTTGATAGTAATCCTCATATTGGGTTGTTAATTCATGAACAATTTCTCGGCCTTTCGAAGTGAGTTCAAGTGTCTTTTTCCTTTTATCATTTTCATCTTCAATCTTAATCACTAATTCCTTTAAAACCAATAAATCAACAATATAGCTAAATGAGCTTTTTTCTAAATGTATATGGTGTCCATAAAATCCAAATGGTTGATTTGGCATCTCATTTAGTACAAGCAATAAATCCATTTCACTTTTATTAATTTTTGTTGTTACAGCTGGATGAAAATCTCTTTTAACATCTTTGTGAAACCTTTCAAGAACATTTAATTTAAACATTTTATTTCCTCCTATTATTTCAATCTTGATAAATCGAATTCGAATTCAATTATATTATAGTACGAATTCGAACCATTGTCAATAGTTATCGTTCTATTTCGTACTATTTATGAGCATATTACCTCTCGTTTCAAATAATAAGCATGTTAATATCCTTTTTAAATTTATACATCCATCTTATAAGTGTGTAACAAGACCTATTTTTACTCATTCCGAACGAATATCTTAATTAGTGTTATTTTTAATTGCTGAATCTTTAAATGAAACCTTTTATTAAGTAAAAAAGTTGATAATTTTTTCATCAACTTTTTGTCTTTATTATGGGATTTATATGCAATTGTAAGTGGCTAGAAATGGTGCCGAAAATAGGACTCGAACCTACGACCTGCTGATTACGAGACAGCTGCTCTACCACCTGAGCTATTTCGGCCTAACCACTTATAAATATTTCTTAATTGTTCTTTCGCTTGCAAAAACTCTAATTGCTTCTTTATAAGTTTTAATTTCTATATCTCCATTACAAGAATATTCACCATCTGCATTCCATCTAACATCATCACTCGTTTCAATCAAAAAACGATCTGATACCAAATGGATATCTTCTCCTAAACGCTTACCACCTCTAATGAGTGATGATAAAAATCTAAATTTCCATAATCTTTTGGCTCTTTTAAAGAATCTCAGTTCAAATAAACCATCATTTAATTTTGCATCCGAGAAGTTTATCAAACGCACGCCACCTACACGATTCGTACTTAAACCTAAAACCATGACACACTCACAATTATGAGTTTGTCCATTCGCATTAATTTTTATTGGATATCTGTAATCTAAAACCAAATCTTTCATGGCTGCTATCACATATGCCAAATACCCATATTTTTTTATATGTCTTCTCGAAACGTCATAGCTAACTCGTGATAGAATACCTGATGAAACGGTATAGATAAAGTATTGCTCATTGATTTGATTAACATCAATTAAGATTGGTTCTTGATTAAAAAAAATTTTAAAAGATCGTTTAATGCTCTTATTGATTCCCAAGATTGCTGCTACATCATTTGCAGTACCACTCGGTAAAACAGCAAGTATAGGTCTAACATCAGATTTCATCATCCCATTAACAACTTCATTAATGGTTCCATCTCCACCAGCTACTAAAAAAACATCATAGTTAGATGATTCTTTTTTTGCATACACTTCTAAATCTTTAGGTGCCTTCGATTCATAAATTTCTAATTCATGAATTGATTCATCAAATGCTCTTTTGATTTTAGATATATTTTTCTTAAATGAAATCCGTCCACTAACCGGATTATAAAGCAATAAAAATTTCATAGCTCACAACCTTCATGACGTTATTTTAACATATAACAAGCAATAAAAAAAGAGTTGTTACAACGAATAACCAACTCTTTCTAAATTGAATTAATTTACATGTGAATCGGTTTGTCAACTGCACCATGTGCAGCTTCCATAATAATTTCTGAAAGTGTTGGATGTGGATGGATTGTATGTGCAATCTCAACAGCTGTACCTTCAAGTTCAAGGGTTACTCCAAATTCAGAAATTAGATCTGATGCATTATATGAAAATATATGTGCACCTAATATTTCTTTATATTTTTCACTTACAATAAGCTTAATAAAGCCATCTTTTTCATTATCGGCCAAAGCTTTACCGCTGGCCATGAGTGGGAAAGTTGAAACTTTATATGAAATACCTTGTACTTTAATTTCTTTTTCAGTCAAACCAATGGATGCGATTTCTGGAGATCCATAAACAGCATTAGGAACACGATCATAACGCATCTCTCTTTTTCCACCCATAATATGTTCAGCAACAATTAATCCTTCAGCTGATGCGACATGAGCAAGCATGAATTTTCCATTGACATCACCAATCGCATAAACGTTAGAAACATTCGTTTCCAAATATTGATTTGTTTCAATAGCTGAACGATCCATCTTAAGATTCAAAACTTCAAGACCTTGAGTATTTGCTTTCATCCCAACTGATACTAAAATAGTTTCAGCATTAATCTTAACTTCATTACCTTCTGATATATATATGACTTCATGATTTTTAACACCTTTTACTTCACTACTTGCAAAGATATCAATACCATCTTTTTTAAGTGTCTTTGTGTAAGCACTTCTAATATCATCATCCATCATCGGTAAAATACCATCAAGTTTTTCAATGATTGTTACTTTCGACCCTAATGATGAGAAAATAGTTGCGAATTCACAACCAATAACCCCACCACCAATAATAACTAATGATTCAGGAATCTTTTCAATCTTTAATAGTTCTCTACTGGTAACTGCGATACCTTGTTCATATGCTTCTTTAAGTCCAGGAATGGGTGGAATGATAGGACTTGCTCCGGTTGCTAAAATCAGATTTTTAGTCTCTAAGATTTCTCCGTTAACTTCAACCTTATTTTTAGCTAATACTTTTCCATATCCCGAAAAGACTTCAACACCATTTTTCTTAAGTAGTCCAAAAACACCCATTGTTAATTTCCTAACAACAATGTTTTTTCTCTTAAGCATAGATGCCCAATCAACATTGATCTTTCCATCAATCATAACGCCATAATCAGCAGCATGCTTAACAGTCTTGTAGACCTTTGCATTCTTTAATAATGTTTTAGTTGGAATGCATCCATGATTTAAACAAATGCCTCCAACAACTTCTTTTTCTATTAATGCTACTTTGGCACCTAGTTGCGCTGCTTTAATTGCAGCTACATATCCACCAGGTCCACCACCTAAAACGATGATATCATAGGTCTTCATCTCATCACCTCAACTTAATAATAACATCATTGGGTCACTTAATAAAGACTTAATGTAAGATAAAAATCTTCCAGCGTCTGCTCCATCAATAACTCTATGATCTACAGCAAGTGAAAGTGGCATCACATAAGCTACTCTAATCTCACCATTTTCAACAATTGCTTTTTGTGCAATCTTACCAATACCTAAGATTCCAACTTCAGGATGATTGATGATTGGTGTACCATATGCAACATCAGCAGCTCCAAAGTTGGTAATTGTAAATGTTGTATTTTGAAGATCTTTTAGCTGTATCGTTCTATCAACAGCACGATCTGCAACACTTTTTAATTCCTTAGCTAATTCTAGAATGCTTTTTTGATCAGCATCTTTTAAGTTAGGAACAATCAATCCTACAGGTGTATCAACAGCCATGCCTAGATTGACATATTTTTTATAGATCATACGCTCATTTTCCTGATCAAAACTTGCATTAAAATTAGGAAATTTCTTTAACGCTAAAACAACTGCTTTCATAATGAAAGCCATATAGGTTAATTTAATGTCTTCTGCTGCGGCTTGTTTTTTAACCTTATTTCTAAGCTCAACAAGCCCATCAACAATAACTTCATCCATTAAGACAGTATGAGGAATAATCTGTTTAGATAATGTCATACTTTTTACAATGGTTTTTCTTAAGCTCGTTAGAGGCACATATTCGACTTCACCCTGAACTGAAATACTGACCTTAGGCACAGTAAATGTCTGAGGTGTTCTTTTTTGTTCAGATGCTTGATATATATCCTCTTTTAAAACTCTTCCCATTTCTCCTGAACCATTGACCCCTTTAATATCAACACCAAGATCTTTAGCGAGTTGTCTAGCGACAGGTGTCGCTAACACTTTATTTTCGTTTTCTTGAGTCGTTGGCTTACTTTCCGTGCTTGATGCCATGACTTCAGATGAAACTTCAATCTCTCCAATAACTCCTGGAGCAGACTTACTTTCTTTTAATGCTTCTGTTTTAGGTTCTTCTTCAGTTTCGCTTCCATCATCAATTAAAATAATCGTTTGACCAACTTCAATTGTCTCCCCTACTTGGGCACCTAATTTAACGACAATCCCATCAACTGGTGATGGTAATTCAGCATTCACTTTATCTGTTTCAACAATAACAAGTGTTTCGCCTTCTTTGACTTCATCGCCAACTTTATAATTCCATTTTAAGATTCGGCCTTCATGAATTCCTTCACCGATATCAGCAAATTTAAAATCATACATAATAATTAATCCTCCTTTTAAAACTTTGTAACTTTTTTAATTTCAGCTGCAATACGCTCTGGTTGAATAAAATGATAATGTTCACCTTTTGCAAGTGGAACAGTGATATCAAAACCTGTCACTCTTGCAGGTGCCGCTTCAAGTGATAAAAATGCTTTTTCATTAATCATTGCAATCAATTCAGCACCAGGTCCATAAGACTTAACTGCTTCTTGAACAACAATAAATCTTCCAGTCTTTTTAACTGAATTGATGAGTGTTTGTTCATCAATTGGACTGATTGATCTGAGATCAATGAGTTCAACACTGATATCATCATCTAACAACTTGATTGCTTTTTCTACTTCACGAACAAAAGCTCCCCATGCAACAACGGTGACATCTGTACCTTCTTTTACCACTTTTGCTTTTCCAATAGGTATACGATACATTTCTTCAGGTACTTCTTGTTTTCCTGAACGATAAATTCGTTTAGGTTCCATAAAGATAACTGGATCTGGATCTTCAATCGCAGAGATTAATAATCCTTTTGCATCATAAGGTGTTGATGGAATGACAACTTTTAATCCAGGAATATGCCCTAAAAGGGTTTCTATACTCTCAGAATGATGTTCCAATGCTCTAATACCTCCGCCGACAGGAAACCTTACGACAAGTGGTAATGAGTATCCTCCACGTGTTCTATTTCTATATCTTGCCATGTGTGTGACAATTTCTGTGTATCCAGGAAACACAAATCCATCAAATTGGATTTCAGCAATTGGAATTAATCCATTAATTGCCATCCCAACTGCTCCACCAGTGATTGCTGCTTCAGCAATAGGTGTATCAAATACACGGTCAACACCATATTTCTTTTGTAGCCCTGCAGTGACTCTAAAGACACCACCTTCAAAACCTGTATCTTCTCCAAAAACAACAATTCTTGAATCATCTGCCATTTTTTGGTCTAATGCTTGATTAATTGCTTCTAATAAGGTGATTACTGCCATATTATTTTCCACCTTCTTCTATATATTTCTTGTAATCCGCTAATTGTTGTTCTAATTGTGGTGTCATCTTTTCATATGTATATTTAAAGATGTCTTCTAACTCAGATAATCCTGAAGTTTCAACTTTCTTAAATGTATCTCCAACAAACTTGAGTTGTTCAACATTTAATGCTTCATCTTCTTTTTCAGTCCACAATCCTTTATCGATCAAATACTTCTTAAAGCGAATCATTGGATCTCTTGATTCCCATAAAGCAACTTCTTCATCTGAACGATATATTGTAGGATCATCAGATGTCGTGTGAGGTCCTAAACGATATGTTACAGCTTCTATTAAAACTGGACCTTTACCTGATCTAACATAATCAACAGCAGCTTTTGTAGCAACATAAACTGCTAAGACGTCATTACCATCAACTTGAATGCCAGGTATACCAAAAGCAACCGCTTTTTGAGCGAGTGTTTCAGCTTTGGTAGCCTTAGATCTTGGGGTAGAGATTGCATATTGATTGTTTTGTATGACAACAACCATGGGTGCATCATAAGTTGCAGCAAAATTCATACCTTCATAAAACTCTCCATGAGAAGTTCCACCATCACCGATGGTTGCTAATGCTACTTCATTCTTTTTAAGAATCTTTGATGCATAAGCAATACCTGCAGCATGGTTAACTTGTGAACCGATGATGACATCAATAGGTAATACTTTTACACCTTCATCAAAATGGTTTCCCCATTCGTTGCCATACCAATAAAGAAAGACTTGTTCTAAGGTAACACCTTTATAAAGCATTGCACTTAATTCTCTAAATGCAGGTACTAACCAGTCTTGTGATTCCAAGGCAGCCATCGCGCCTACTTGCGCTGCTTCTTGGCCTCTATTTGGTGCATAGGTAAGCATGCGACCTTGTCTTTGGTATTGAACAGCCTTAATATCAGCAATGCGACCTAAAGCCATTGTTTTATACATTTTTATAAGTTCTTCTTTTGCAATTTTAGGTTCTAGTTTTGGTGTAACAATTACACCTTTATCATCTAAAATTTGAAGTTGTTTTTTCTTAAGTGGATCATAATCATTAAATAACATGAGTAACCTCTCCTTCTATTTTGCACTCTTATTATACTAAAGGAGGGAGGTGAATTCAAAAGCTTTGCTTGACTGATGGTTTAATAATATTTAATAGTTTCCATAATCTTATTTTATGCCTTTATAAAGCCATTTTTGTCTTATTTATAATTATTATTTTCTTAAAGACTATGTGAAATAAAACATTAAAAAAAGAGAAAATGTCAACTTTCTCTTTTAACTATAATTATTGATTTTATTTAGATTTCAAATAGTCATTAATCAATGCATCGTATCTTTGATTAAATACTTCATCTATTTCTTGAAGCTCTTTGTGATCTAATAACCTTCTGACTGCTAATTTTACAATATCGCTATATTCTGTGACAGACTTATAATGTGGTGCGACTGATTTGATTTTACTGTTATCAAATACAGCACTAGTCAGTTTGTCGCCATATATTTCATCTTTATATTCAGGAAAATGCTTCAAAATGAAATCAATAGGAATATAAATGACATTAGGTTTAACACCTACTGCATCACAAATAAACTCATTGATTTTTTCCCATGTGTAGACTTTATCACTCGTTAAATGATAGAAGTTACCATACGTTTTTTCATTTCCTAGAATATCAAGAAATGCATATGCAAAATCCCCACTATAGGTCAATGTCCATAAACTCTTTCCATCATTTGTCAAGATGATTGGTTTGTTGTTTAACATACGGTCAATCATCGTGTATGGGTATTCTCTACTTTTCAATTGAGCTACTATCATTTTTTCATCATAAGTATGAGAAGGTCTGATGATTGTAACATTAAATTCATCGTTATGTATACCTAACAAGTACTCTTCACACTTCTTTTTATTTTCACTATATTCCCAGTATTTGTTTCCTAAAGGCATATCTTCAGTAATTGGTAAAAAAGGAAGTGGTTTTAAATACGCTGAAGCACTACTAATGAAAACATACTGTTTTGTATGTCCTTTGAATAAAAGATAATCACGTTTGACATGATCAACTGTAAAAGAAATCCAGGAAACAATCACATCGAAGTAAAATCCTTCTAACAGTTTTTTAATTTCATCAATGTTATTTATATCTCCTTTAAGTATTTTTACTTCTTTGGGTAATTTATCGTTTTGTTTTCCCCTATTGATCACATAAAGATCAATCTTTTTTTCAATAGCTAGTTTTGATACTTGTGTGCTAATGGTTCCACTACCACCAATAAACAATACTTTCATCAAAAATCCTCCATTTTATTGTTATGACTTCTGTTTTTTATACTTTTTTGATAACTGCAACCTTGCATTCCGCTTGGTGTTCAACTTCATCTATAACAATAGGATGATGAATTGAATCATCACGTATAGATTCGACTTTATAAACGATTTGATCAATCATCAGTAAATCATCCGCCACAAGATACTCATTCGCTCTAAATGTCATCGTTTTGAAATTTGAATCTAAAATACCATAAATGGGTGTATCCAAATTGATATGTTCACTCGTCACTTTTTCAACTTTTACAGCCTGTTTCTTGAATGCTTGATATAATTCAACTTTTTCTAAGGTATCTTCAACTTTATTAAGCTCTGTATCTTCATTTTGATGTGCTTGTTTCTTAAGATCTCTAAATAGTTGCTTACTTCTTTTTTTCATATAAGTTAACCTCCATTCTATTCTTTATTATACCTCTAAAACAAAGTATATCCGTATTTGCATTAAGTTAACTAGTTATTACATTTTAGGTTAGAATGAATATGTAATATCATTTTTTATCTTTTTGATTTAATCAAACAAGCAGTAAAAGGAGAAAAATAGTGCAAAAAAGAATTATTTTCATATCACTTTCAATACTACTCATTACTTTTGCATCTTTTCTTGTGCTTTTTTTGATTAGACAATCTCGAGATGTCTATGAAGAAGATGGTATTTCATTTGTTTCAAAAGTTGATGGACGAGATTTCTTGATCTACAGAAATAGTAAATTCGAACAAAAATTTTTAACTGGTGTAAATATTGGTGCAGCCAAACCTGGATATTTTCCAGGTGAACTTGCAATTACTAAACAAGAATATTTAAGATGGTTTGACTACATCTATGAAATGAATTCTGATGTTATCAGAGTTTATACAACCATGATGCCGGCATTTTATGATGCGCTTTATGAATTCAATCAAAACAAAGATAAACCATTATATGTCATGCAGGGTCTTTGGATGAATGAGGATACATCAGGTGCATTAGGTGATGCTTATGCTAATGATGAACAAATCGTTAACGAAATGATTAATGGTGGCATAGACCTTGTTGATATTTTCCATGGAAATGCTACATTAGATCAAAAATCAGGTGTTGCCTATGGAGCTTATTCTAATGATGTTTCCAAATATATCATTGGATGGATTTTAGGTGTTGAATGGTCCCCAGATTTCGTGGTATCAACAAATTCAAATAACCCAACGAAGACATCTTATGCAGGCGATTATTTGATGACGATACCTCAAGCTTCTCCTTTTGAGGTATTTCTTGCTGAATTTGGAGATGCTATTGTAAGCTATGAAATGGAGACTTATCAAATGATGCGCCCGGTTTCTTATACAAACTGGTTAACTACAGATCCACTATCACATCCCAATGAACCTTTTTTTAATGATGATCTTGTATCTGTTGATACTGAAAATATTAAAGCTACAGAAGCATTTATTCCCGGGATGTTTGCCTCTTATCATATTTATCCCTATTACCCTGAATTTATGAATTATTCTGATAATTATCGAGAGTTTATCGATGAAAATGATCAAATTAATACATATAAGGCATACTTAAGAGATTTATTTCAATATCACACAATGCCTATTCTGGTCGCTGAATTTGGTATTCCTGCTTCAAGAGGTAAAGCACATGAAGCAAAATATTCAGGATATAATCAAGGAAATGTCACAGAACAAATGCAAGGAGAATTCTTATCTGCACTCCTTGAAGATATCTATGATGAAAATTATATGGGGGGATTAGTCTTTGCTTGGCAAGATGAATGGTTTAAACGCACATGGAACACATTAGATTTTGACTTATCACATAGACGACCATTTTGGTCAAATGTCCAAACAAACGAACAAATGTTTGGCTTGATGGGTTTTGAACCAGGCAGTGTTGAAAGAATATTTTATCCAGATGGAAACTTTGAAGAATGGAATGAAATCACACCAGTTTATTCAGATGATCAAATAGATTTATCAATTCAAAGTGATGTGCGTTACCTATATCTTTATATCAATGCTACTGACTTTGACTTCGATAGTGAGAAACTCTATATTCCAATTCATACAATAGCTAATCAAGGCAATGATCATCTTATGAATTCAAATATTTCATTTAGCGAGGATGCAGATTTTCTAATTGAAATAGATGGACAAGAAAATTCTAGAATTACTGTTGATGCTTATTATGATACATTTTATTATTTTAACTCTGAATTATATAATTACTTACCTGTGAATGTAGATTATCATAATAAAAATAGTGGTATTTTCAATTCAATGCTTCTTGCTTTATCTAGACAAATCTATTTACCTGTTGATCAAGTCACTATGCCATTTGACTCTTATGAAACTGGTCGCCTACATTACGGAAACGGCAATCCCCAAAGTGATTCATATGATTCATTATCAGACTTTTATATTAATGATCATCAAATTGAGATTCAGATACCTTGGGCTTTGCTCAATATTTCTGACCCATCATCAAAAATGCAATTAGGTGATTTCTATGCATTTGATGGATTTGAATCAATTCCTATCAAGAATTTAGATATTGGAGCAGCAATCGTTTCTTCACCTTCTGATGTTACTTTAATCCAAATGAACGCATATACTTGGGATACATGGAATATACCAATTTATCATGAGCGTCTCAAACAATCCTATTATATTCTGCAGGATGAATTTAAAAAATACGAATAACCTAAAGAAAAAGGAATGACTTAATAGAATAAATTCTATGTCGTTCCTTTATTTTTATCTTATTGAATTACTTTCTTTTTTCAAGATTTTTTTGAAGAATCAAAACCATTTCTCGTAAAGTCTTAGCAGCTACAGCTGTTGAGGCTCCACTTGGATCTAACATTGGTGATAATTCTACAAAATCAGCACCAACCAAATGGTTTAATTTTTCAAATTGATCAAATGCTGAAAGTAAATCTTTATATTGCATGCCACCAGCTTCTGGTGTGCCTGTTCCAGGGAATACTGATGGATCTAGTACATCTAAATCAATCGTTATATATACAGGAACGTTTTTGAGTTTTTCAATGACTTTATCAAGTCCTTCAAAATCAAATTTTCTCATAGTGACATGGCCACTTTTAGCCCAATCAAATTCTGGTTTTTCACCGCTTCTAATACCAAATTGATAAATTCTACCATCACCAACAAATCCATGAACGTGTCTCATAAATGTCGCATGTGATAACTTTCTACCAAAGAATTCTTCTCTTAAATCGGTGTGCGCGTCAAAATGAAGGATATGCAGATTCGGATATTTTTCATAAACCGCTTTAATAACCGGATAACTTACCAAATGTTCACCACCAACCATCATCGGTGTTTTTCCATCATCTAGAATTTGTTTTGTTGTTTCATAGATAATATCTAGGGCATCTTCAACTGCACCAATAGGTAGATCAAGATCTCCTATGTCAGTAGTTTTAAATTCATTTAAATCTCTTTCTCGATATGGTGAGTACCATTCAACACCAATTGAATCCACACGAATTGCATTGCCTGCAAATCTCGTTCCTGGTCTAAATGATGTTGTCGCATCCATCGGAACGCTAAAAATAACAACATCCGCTTCTTCATATGTACTTTTACAACTCTGAAAAGATAAATCTACTTTATTCATCTTCATATAATTCACTCCACTTTTCCCAATATTCTTTATCGATTATTTTTATGTATCCGCCTTCGGTATCACTTAATATAATTGATCCGCTACGTTGATAGAAATCTAGGTCGTCAAGGACATCTTGACTAATAATTTCACCCGGAATAACAATTGGAATCCCCGGTGGGTAAATCATGATTGATTCAGCTGAAATCTCATCGACTGCTTGATTGAGTGGTACATACTTTTTAGGAGCATGATACGCTTCTCTTGGTCTCGTATAGGCTTCAGGAAAGATGTATTTAATCTTAGGTTGTAAGGGTTCGAGTTCCATAGGCATATATTTATCTGAAATCTTTTGTAGTGCAATAACAAGTGCATCCAAATCTTTTTGTGAAGTACCAATAGAAAGGACTGCTAAAATCAAGTGTGTTTCTGCAAGTTCTAATTGGATATGATGTTCATCAAATAATTCTTTATAAACATCAAAACCTGTAATCCCTAATCCAGAAACTTTGACAATAATCTTAGTTTCATCATAGTTAAATGCTCTTTTCTTTACAAAGTCAGCTTTTCCAATTGATCTAATTCCTGGAATTAAATCTATTTGAGTTCTTGTTTGTTTTGCCATTTCAATTAATTTTGGTATTTGAATAGGTCCATCAAAGTAAATTGTTTTTCTTGCAACATCAAGACTTGATAGTAATAAACTTGATGGGGATGTTGATTGAATCATGTTGATTGTTGATCTTAATCTAATATGATCAACTAATGCGCCTTGAGTAATTAATATCGAACTTTGAGTCAAAGATCCCACGGTTTTATGTAGGGAACATGAACTCATGTCTGCACCAGCTTCCATTGCACCAACTGGTAGTCGATCTGAAAATGGAAAATGCGATCCATGCGCTTCATCAACGATTACCATCATATCTTTATCATGCGCATAATCTACAATTTTTTTTAGATTACTAGTCGCTCCAAAATAGGTAGGGTTAATTACAAAAACCGCCTTTGCATCGGGATTGTCTAAAATAGCTTTTTTAACATCGTCAAATTCAATATGATTTGCAATTCCTAATTCTTGATCAATATAAGGTTTTAAAAAAACAGGAATAGCACCACTTAGTATCAATGCATTAATTGCTGATTTATGTACATTTCTTGGTAATATTATTTTTTCTTTTGCTCGACAAGTTGACATGATCATGGATAAAATACCCATCGTTGTTCCACCCGTAAGAAAATACGCTTTTTCCGCACCAAAAGCATCAGCCATCAATTCTGCAGCTTCTTGAATGACACCCGTAGGACGATTCAGATTGTCAAGACCTCTAGGTGCATTTGCGTCTAGTGTAAACATCTTTTGACCAGCATAGTCCATCATATCGTTATGAACTTGCCCTAGCTTGTGGCCAGGAACATCATGACAAACGATATTAGAGGTAGCATATTCAAATAATTTTGTGTAAAATGGTGTGAGTTTATGATCTTTTTCCACGAATGAACCACCTTTCAAAATGCAAATCTATTTTAACACTTTTATGAGTGAATTAAAAACAAAAAATTGGAAATTTATTAATATTTTTTTTAGATAGCCTTACTTCACTCATTATTTATAAACATGGTATAATAAAATAAAAAGCGAAAGGAGATTTTTTATGAGCTTTAATTTATTATTTGCATCAGTCGCTTTAAACATAGGACTTACTGTTTCTATCGTTGTCGGCATTCTTATTATATTATTTTTGGGGAGACTTTTTTTAAAGCGAAAAGCTGAAACAATAAACAAATGGTTTGTTGTTTTCCTATATTTTCTCACATTTTTACTCATTACAACTGCAATTTTCTTCTTACTATATATGTGGGATTATAATTTATTAACCTACATTGAAACACTTTTTACAGATGTTGATACGCTTATTGCAGCAAATATGGGTTCTGCCGTTAGTAGTTTACTCGTCATCTTTTTTGCCTTACTCATCATGAGAATAGCTAAAATGTCATTACTCAATGTTGGTAAGAAAGAAAGCCCAATGAAGAAACGTAAACAAACCATTGCGAAAGTTGTTAACAGTATTATTAAATATATCGTATCCATTGTTGCTATTTTAGTTGTTTTAGCAATTTGGGGTGTCAATGTTGCTCCTGCTCTTGCTGGTCTTGGTATTTTAGGATTAGTTATTGGGTTAGGTGCTCAAAAGTTTATCAATGATTTAATTAGTGGATTCTTTATTGTTTTTGAACACCATTTCGATGTTGGAGACAAGATCGAGGTTCAAGGATTTAAAGGCGATGTTGTTGATATTGGCTTAAAAACGACAAGAATTAGAAATTGGAAAGGTGATACTAAAATTGTTTCAAATGGGGAAATCTCAACCTTAATCAATTACTCGAGACATTTCTCTGTTGCAATTGTTGAATTTGGAATTGCATATCAGGAAGATGCACAAACAACAATTGATCTTCTAAATGCAGAATTACCTAAGGTTAGAGCAGATTATCCAATGATTATCGAAGATCCTCAAGTTTTGGGAGTCATTGAACTTGCGAATAGTAGCGTCAATCTTCGTGTTATCGCAAAAACACTACCAGAACAACATTATGCTGTTGAAAGAGAAATCAGAAAAAGAATTAAAAAACTTCTTGATGATAATGATATTGAAATTCCATTTCCACAAGTTGTTGTCAACCAACCAAAAAATAGAGATTAAATATAAAAAACGATATCAACGCGATATCGTTTTTTTCTTTGGTGAACAATTGTCATTACAACCTTTTGCATACGCACAATTTGCACATATGCTTTCATCTTTTTTCTTAACCATTCGGTAAATGATTAATGTGACAATCGCTAAAACGACAACTAAAATAATCACATCAGCTAAACTCATAATATCACCTCAATCAAATGACCTATCTGATATACGATAACTGCTAATATCCAGGCCATACCTGTTTGGAATATGACTGCTTGCCACATTTTTTTAGTTGTTCCCAATTCCTTATGCATGGCTCCAATAGCTCCTAAACAAGGTGCACTAAATAAATTGAATACCATAAATGCATACGCAGATGCAGGAGTAAAAAATGAGAATGCTGCACTTCCAAAAATTAATAAACCTTGAGATGTTTGTTCAGAATATCCAGCTATAATTGCCATGGATGCAACAATCTGTTCTTTTGCAACTAAACCTTGAATCGCTGATACAGCAGCACCCCAACTATAATTACCTAACATAGGATAAAAAATCCAAGCCAAAACCTTACCAATTGATGCTAAAATGCTATATTCAGCATCAATACCATAATGCATTGTCCAAGAAAAACTAATTAAAAACCAAACGACGATTGATGCGAGTAAAATGATAGATCCCGCTTGTTGAATAAACGCTTTAACTTTATCAAAAACATCATATGCAACAAATTTTATATTAGGTAGTTTATAATCTGGAAGTTCAAGGATAAAACTTGATACCTTACCTTTGAACCAGTACTTTTTCATAATGAAAGCTGATAGAAATATAACCATGATTGCAAAGAAATAGAGTGATGCACTAACCCATCCTGAATTTTTTCCAAAGAAATACCCAGCAAAAAGTGTGATGATGGGTAGTTTAGCACTACATGGAATAAACGGAGTCAACATAATTGTCATTCTTTTTTCTGTTTCATCATTAATTGTCCGAGCTGACATAATCGCAGGAACACTACAACCACTGCCGATAATAAAGGGGATGAGTGATTTACCAGATAAACCAACTTTTTGAAAAATGCGGTCTAAGAAAAATGCAATTCTAGACATATAACCTGTTGTTTCAAGAAGTGAAATCAACAGAAATAGAATAACAAGCTGTGGCAAAAAATTTAAAATGGCTCCTACACCAGCAAGCATACCATCTACAACCAAGCTCACAGACCATGGTGAAGCTCCAAAATCAGTTAATAACACACGTGTCCAATCACTAAATATACGCACGTAATGCCCAACAAAATTCACAGTAAACTGACCAACTGGTCCAGCTGCCAAGTAATAAACACTAAACATCACGATAACAAATATTGGGATTGCTAATATCCGGTGCAATAAAACATTATCAATGCGATCAGTCCATGTCATTTGATCATGCTTCGCAGTAACTGCTTCATCTCTTATATTTTCGATATATCTATATCTTTCATCAGCAATGACTTGTTCCATATCTCTGATATACTTTGATGAGAGCTCTTTAACTAATTTTTTTGTTTCTTCGGTTTGATAGTCTATAAATAATGGATCATCTTCAATAAGTTTTACTGCAAGAAAACGAGGATGTTTTGAATCTGTTATACTTTTTATTTTATCGATGTAATCTTCTAACTCATGATCATAGACATGTTGATAATAATTTTTTCTATAATCTCCCATTTTAATGTATTGAATTAAATTGAATACATTTGTTTTCTTAAGTGCAGAAATGGAGATGATTGTCGTATCTAATCTGTTCTCTAAGGTCTTTAAATCAATGTGTATGCCTCTTTTATCGGCGATATCACTCATATTGAGCGCGATGATCATCGGTATCTTTAACTCCAATAATTGTGTTGTTAAATACAAGCTGCGTTCGATTGAGGTTGAATCAATAATATTTAAAATAAGATCGACATTTTCTTCAAACAAGAACTTGGTAGAAATCTCTTCTTCTATGCTATAAGGTGAAAGTGAATAAATGCCTGGTAAGTCGACAATCTCAAAATCTGTTCCCCGAATTGCTCCTACTTTTCTTTCAATCGTAACTCCAGGCCAATTACCAATTTTCTGATTCGTTCCAGTTAATAGATTAAACAGTGTTGTCTTTCCGGAATTTTGATTTCCAACGAGTGCGATTCTCATGAAATCACCTCGACATCAATTAATGACATATCAAATTTTCTCAGACAAAGTTCATATCCTCTGATTTCAATATCAATTGGATCTCCCAAAGGTGCAATTTTTTTAATTTTAATTAGAACACCTTCAGTAATACCCATATCTAAGAGTCTTCTTCTTAATGCTTTATTTTCCGTGTTTAAAAAGACCACTTTGGCCTTTTGTCCTTTTTTTAGATTAGAGAGCTTTGTTTGATCGCCTAGTCGATATTTCATCGCTTTTAATTTCATTGGGTTGAGCTCCTTGCAATAGATGTTATCATCTTCATTATAAAGGTTAGCTGACAGATGTCAAATAATATAATAAAGATTATAAATTCATCTATAAATAAGAAAAAAAACAAGCCGAAGCTTGTTATTTTATATTTTCTTTATTATTTTTTTTACTTTCATACATTTTATGGTCCAAATGAATGAAAAATTTCTCCATTGTTTCAAACCTTTGAACATTATAGATATCATATCCAATACTTACATTTATTTGGTAAGAATTCTCATTTGATTTATTGAATACACTTAATTTTTCTTCAATTCGATCAACGATCTCTTTTAGTGTCTTCTCGTCCTGATTCATAGCTACAATAGTAAACTCATCGCCACCAAGTCTTGCTACAAAATCATCTTTTCTAACACATTCTTTAAGGATATCGCCCATGGTGACTAATGCTTCATCACCGATATGATGCCCAAATTGATCATTGATATTTTTGAAATTATCAATATCAGCAACAATGCCACCCATTTTTAAATTTTTACCTTTGAGTTTTTCCATTAAGGATAATTGATTTTCATATTCTCTTCTGTTATATAGTCCCGTCAGAAAATCAGTTGTTGTCAATTTTGATTGAATGTAGATATAGACAATCAATATGGAAATGGTCATCGATGGCCAGATAATTGCTGTACCAGGAACTGCAATTTGAATGAAGCCTGCGATAGTGGGTGGAACTGCAAATAACAATAAAGGTAATACTTCATTTTTCTTAACCTTTTTACGGTATGCTACGATTAGTCCTGTTGCTATAAACACAAAACTAAATGAAATCACTGGTGAAATCCAAAACCAACTACCTCTTGTATAATTGCTTAGAGAATCAATATGATAAATAAAGTCTCCTGAAATACTTAACATAATAAATATCGTATGAATTAATATGAAGGGTAAACTAAAATATAAAATTTTGAATATGCGTCTACGATTTCTAAATATATGGAAATCAACATAAAATAGCCAGACTAGAGGAATAATCGGATTCAAGAAATAATAAATTCCTGTGCTAATATGAAGTATGATGAATCCAAAAACAGTATTTATACCATTAAAATCTATCTGAAATGAATCAACTACTAAAATCAGCATATTTAACCACACTAGCGTGATAAAAATACGATTGATAAATTCTTGTTTATTCACTTGCTTATGTAAACTAAAATACAAAGTGAATAGCATTAGAATAGAAATGATGTTTGTTTCAATGTTTAAAAAATACATATCATATCCCCTTATATTGATTTCATGTAATTATGATACCATATTTTTATTATGATGTGGCTTCTTTTTAACAAGAAAAAGGATGAATTCAAGAACTCATCCTCAATCAATAATAATATTTATGTATTCAAATCTAAATCATTTGAAATAAAAGGAAAGTCCTGGCATTCCGTACTCAAATATTTCGAATGTACCTAATACCCACGCATCGTTTTCAATATTAATCGTAATTTCTGATACACCAGATAAATCCATCTCTATTGTAAAGATTGCTGGATTGATGGTTGGTGATATCGTTCCAATTGTTAATTCATTATAATCTTGATCATAAATATGTATATAATCCAACACATCAATTGAGTCAACAGTAAAACCTAAATTTAAATTAAATCCCAATACACTAACCTGATTAATAAATCCAGGATTATAAAGTTTTATCGTGTCATCACTTAATACTTGCGTGAATCCACCAACATTGACTTCGTCACCAGAAATCTTAACCAATATAAGATATCCAATATCATCTGAGTTAGTTATATATGTTTGATTGGTTGCACTCATAATTTCTGTCATTTCAAATGTATAAGGATTAACACGATACCATTGATAATTCAAAGGATCACTTAATACATTGCCATCTAGATCCGAAACATATGCTTCTGCAGTTAAACCACATCCTTCATATGGATACATCACACCAGAGATAAACATACTCATATCTAAGGACCATCCTGTAAAATTCGTTTCAATTAATGTATAAGGAACTTCGACACTATTTGATACCAGTTCACCGCCTATAACACCTGATGTTATAAGTCTAAATGTGTAACCTTCATCTAAGTTTAAACTGAAATTGTCATTCATTGTTGTAAGTGGTGTAAATGACTCATAATCAAAATCAATCCATGTTTCAGTTACATCATCATAATATTGTAAAGTATAATAATCAGCTCCAACTACAGATGGTGCAGGAAAAGATAAATCAACGATTAAATTTGTTCCGCTAATGAAATCATTTTCTCTAGCAACCTCTGATATATAAAAGCCACCAAATAAATCTGCAATCATTGTTGATTCTAAGGAAGAAGGTATCACACCTAAACTGCCCGCAGCAACTCCATAAGGATTATCACCTACTTGAATAGCTAGTGATAGATATAAAACTCTAGATTCTAATCCGTAAGTAACCGTAACTTCCATATCTACTAAAACAGATACAAGTGGATTACCAATTGCTAATTCGTTTCCATAAAGCGTTGCGTAAATTGCATTAGGGCCATAAGTTGCATAGCTAATTGCTCCACCATAAATAGGATTTGAATCAGGAAGCACTGGAGAAGTGTTTGGATCAAATCCCATACTGAAGAGTTGATCAACTTGAGCTGTTAGCATATCAACAACTTCATCGTCACTAAGCGCATGAAAAGAAATCTCTCCACTTTCGCCAGCAAAGAATACTGACCAATTTAATCCGTGATAGAAATTATCAAGCATGTAAGTATAAGCAAATAGAGAAACATCAGTATCTAGAAATGAATTGAGTAATGCATATACATCGGGATCATTATTAAAGATATAAATCATTTGTGATCCATTAGTTATATGAAATAAGTTATCATCGTTAGAAAAATACAGTCTGCCAACTAAATTAACATATTGCATATGCAATACACTAAGTGGCCCCATGAAGTTTGCAATATCTTCCAATGTCATTGGTGATACTGGAATCGTAGGTGTAACTCCAGTATTTAATACATCGTAGAATCCACCATTTTCACCATTCATAAGGTCTGTCATTTCAGATACTTGATGTTCACCATAAACAACAATTTCATCACCAACATTTAAACCAACATAATTATCAATTAAAATCATTCCTGAACCATCCATTAAAATCGAACGATAATCATCAATGATGGCAGTGACAACACCTTGAATCTTTGCTGATTCGTTATACCAAGTCATATAAAAATCAGAAATTGTTAAGATAGGTATTGGTTCGATAACAACATCAAATTGCTGATTAACTATTGTTGTACCAACGGTAATTTCTGCGCTAAATATTAGCGTCTGTATCGTCAAAACATCTGCAATCATTCCTGTTTCAAAATCATAAATTTCTGCAGGTCCAGAGACAATTTCCCAAACTACTGTTGCACCTAAAACTGGAAATTCTGGAGGTAACATCAAGTCATCACCAGGACTAAATGGTTCTGATTCTAAGAAGAAATGACCCAAATTAATTAAAGCCTCGATCTTTTCTTGATCCGTTGAATAATTCAATTCTAAGCTACCTTCATATCCTGTGAAAAATAACATTGGATAAGGGTTCATATAATCATCACTATAGTCAGGTAACAAGAATCCTCTGAGTATTACTTCTAATCCATTATATTCATATAACATTTCCATAACATCTTTAGTTGCAGCAGATATTTCAAATGTATTTTCTCCATTGAAACCATCAGCAATTGAAATATAGATATAATCATATTCATCATACACAGAAATAAATCCTGTAACTTCTACATATAATCCCCAGTTTGCTATATCAGTCATATCAATATTATATAAGTCATCAATCGTTTGTACTATTGGGGTAACAGGTAAAGTATTATTAGATGATAATGTGTCAACAAGTAAAACTTTGTGTTCTACACCAAGTACCATCATACCTTCAAAAAGTTCTTGATAGCCTACTAGTATAACTTCATCACCAACATAAACAGGCATAGGATATACAACAAAGACTTGTCCTGTAGCATCAGCGATAAGTGTTGCACCATCTTTTTCATCTGGCATTGAGATTAAAACAATACCTTGAATTTGGTATAAAACATCAGTTGTACCATTAATAAAACCATCAATAGTAACAACTACAGGAGGTATAACATGGAATATTAAGACAACAATTTGTGTTGTTGATCCACCTTGAATAGTTGCTGTTACTTCAATATCTAACGCTGTAACAATATCGCCAGAAATTAGTCCTGTTGCTATATTATATTTATCAGCATTTAATCCAAGCAATTCATAACTAAACGTAATTGCATAATCGGGATCACTCGTAGGTAATAAATATGTCTGTCCGGGTATAAAGAACATATCATCATATTTTTGTGGTAATTCAGTTGCTAGCAAATCAACATATTCATCAACTGTGTAAGGTAATTCAATATCGCCTGGTAAATTAATGAAGAGGATCATCAGCATTCCAGCATCCCCGGCGTTCATAGAAAGACCTCTTAGACGAACCAATCGTTCACTGTAGGTCTGAAGCATTGCGTAGTCTTCAGGGCGTTGTGCAAAGATTGGAACTTGATTTTCTCCATCATCTAAATAGAACATATGATTGTATGTATCTTCACGAAGTGTTGCTACAAATTCATAATAAATTAAGCTATTTGCAGAATCATATGGGTTAAGCATCATAAAGTCAGATAACGAGATCTCCTGTCCCACTAATGGATTAAAATTACCATTGCTAACAATAGCCACGATTGTT
>Ga0265594_1000453_pt1 | contig 34415 bp, 41 predicted proteins | sample saktaG_11_FD_190147 | JGI IMG/M metagenome (GOLD analysis project Ga0265594, IMG submission 190147) | Saline water microbial communities from Sakinaw Lake, British Columbia, Canada - sak_2011_5_24_80m | ecosystem: Environmental > Aquatic > Non-marine Saline and Alkaline > Saline ... | reverse complement strand
ATGATTTTGTGGTCTGTTTCCAGTACAGCAGCGATGCTGAGTCATTCGGTGAGGCATTACGACAGCGGCTGGCCAAATTTGAGCTGAAAATCTCAGAGGGGAAGAGCAGGATCATTGCATTTGGCCGCTCTGCCTGTCAGCAAGCAAGGAAACAGGGTAAGAAGTGTGCAACCTTTGACTTCCTCGGGTTCACGCTCTACTGCGATAAAGACAGAAACGGCAACTTTAAAGTAGGACGGAAGACATCGAGCACGAAGTTCAGGCAGAAGATGAAGGTCATGAATCAGTGGCTAAAAGGCATTCGAAACCGCGTAAAATTGAAGGCGTGGTGGCAATTGCTCGCGCAAAAGCTGGTTGGACATTTCCAGTACTACGGTATAAGCGGCAATATAAAGGGATTACAGAGTTATTACCATCATACGGTTAGGCTCGCCTTTAAGTGGATAAACCAGAGAAGTCAGAAGAGGAGCTATAACTGGAGTCAATTCCACCATTTTCTCGCTCGCAATCCGTTGCCGAAGCCGAGGATATATCATTTCTATGCCCTATCCAAACGTAGAGGATGTACTCTTGAAGAGCCGGATGAGGGAAAACCTCACGTCCGGTTCTGTGAGGGGGCTCATAGCAACCTCAGCGCAAACACTCCAACAGGTGGTATGAGCTCTACTCGACAACCTCTCTGATAGCCGACCGGATATTTAATGCGGCTATTCACTTCTTCAGATGAAACAGCCCCTTTATTTTTATCACAGAATGGCAGAATTTAGCAGAGCTAATCAGAACAAAAAGACGGTGAAGCCCAGAAGATTCTATTTACGGCGCAAAAATAATTTGCGTTTTGGATGAGCCTTTGGCTTAGATTCCTTCGATTGCCCGCTCTCCGTCGCCCTTAATCCCCCCTTCTCGCTTTCTCTCTTTCTTCTATCTGCTCCTCTAACTCTTTTATTAGACCCCCGTTATCAAAATGTTCGAATTGTGATTCGCAATCCTCACACCAGAAGTCCTGTCCCGCTGCCACTGCAAATAAAACACATTGACAGTGGCATTGGTAAAACTCTCCGCTTCTTTCGTATTCGAGTTTCTTTCTTAATTCATGTAACTCGTCATCCGCTTCTTTATCCATCATTTTCTTGACATTATCGGAATTAAAGCTCCAAAAATAAGTAATCCAGCCACTATTATCATCACGTTCAGTCCTGTACTCGGCATTCCTACTCACATATAACTTGTAGAGAACTTTTCTTATAGAGGAGGGTTTTGTATCGTTTAGCTTTACGATCTCGCTTTCAGTTATTTCACCCTCTGGAATATCTTTCATTATCTTCAGTCCGTCTTCCCCGATCATTTTTCTAAAATATTCCCTTACCAAAAGATCTTCTGTTTCGAACATTATGACAACGCTCCACAATAGTAGTTGTAACAGCTGAGTAGATAAACCTTCGCATTATTTGTACCGGTAAAAATTGAGAAAAAAAAGCGTTATCAAAGCCGCTTTCGTAGGCCGCTTCGTATTTTTGGTTAGCGGGTTTCTGGAGGAAAAAAGCAAATTTGTTTAGTTTATATACTTTGAGTATATAGTATAGCGTGGTGATGCGAAAATGTCTGGAGAAGACAACGTGATTTATATCGGAAATAAGTCAGTGATGAGCTATGTCCTGGCAGTAGTGACGCAGTTTAACAACGGCTTGAGTGACGAGGTATTAATCAAAGCAAGAGGTAGAGCGATCTCACGGGCCGTAGATACTGCAGAGGTAGTACGGAATAAGTTCATGCAGGGAGTAGACGTGAAGGACATAAAGATGGGAACAGAGCAGCTCGTAGGGGAAAACGGAGATAAGATAAACGTCTCTTCGCTGGAAATAACATTGAAAGCAAAAGCGTAAAGTTATAATAATGTCTATCCAAGGCGATATATGGGGGTATATTAGGCCTATTCATTTTTCTTTTTTTGCCGCAAACTACAGGAAATTCTGATTTACCCCCTTTCTTTTTTGTTCCATCCTTTATGTTTTCGGGTGATTTTTCGACATTTTAGTGTTTTTCAAAAACCACTACACGTGCAATTTCGCCCTAAAATTTACTTTTACTCGATCACTGTTCCTGCCCGTCCCGCAAGCGCCTCAACGACCGACTCAGGCCTACAAACAACGGCTTGCTCGCCACCGTTTTCCACGAACTCGACCGCCGCTTCGATCTTGGGCCCCATACTCCCGGGCGGAAACTGCCCCTCGCTCAAGTACTTTTGGGCTTCAGCCAGGCTCAGCCTGTCCAGGCCTATTTGCTGCGGCGTGTTATAGTTCAGGGCCACCCGGTCCACCGTGGTCAGGAACATGAGCACATCGGCCTTTAGCTCGACCGCGAGCAGGCTCGACGCCAGGTCTTTATCGATCACTGCATCCACACCCTTCAGGGTACCGTTCTCGTTGGCGACCGGTATGCCGCCGCCGCCACATGCCACGACAATGGTCCCTGCCTCAACCAGCTCCTTAATGATATCAGCCTCGACGATCCTTATGGGTCGGGGTGAGGGCACGACACGCCGCCAGCCGCGACCACTGTCCTCCACGATAGCATGACCGAGGCGTTCCAGATCAGCGGCCCGTTCACGGGTATAAAACGCGCCGACCGGTTTGGTCGGATGCTGCATGGCCGGGTCGTCTCGATTGACAAGCACCTGCGTCACCACGGCGGCCACGCTGATATCGATGCTGTGCGCCTGTAGCTGATTGATGAGGCTCTGGGCGACCATATATCCCATACTGCCCTGCGACTGTGCGACGTCCACATGTAACGGCGCAGTGGGAACCTTTCCCGCGGCCGCTTCTGCCTGTATCATGATAAACCCCACCTGGGGTCCATTCCCATGGGTCAGCACCACCTGGTGCCCCGCTCTGATCAGGTGCGCGATATAGCCCATACTTTCATAGGTGTTGCGGAACTGCTGCGCGAAGGTGCCCGGTTCGCCCTTTTTGATAATTGCGTTCCCGCCAAGCGCAACCACGATCAGGCTCATCGGTTTACCTGTTTTAAGAACGTATCAACCACCGCTTCCAGCGTGGCATCCCCGATCTCTTTAATGCCGTACCGTACCCGTGTTGCGGGCTTGTTAATGGTTATGACGCGCGTCAGATCGATCGGCGTGCCGATAACGACCGCATCGCACTCGGCTGCGTTGATGGTCTGCTCCAGATCCTTGATCTGCTCCTCGCTGTAGCCCATAGCGGGCAGCAGCGGCCCGATCTCCGGATACTCGCGGAAGGTCTCGATGATCGTGCCGGTGATGAACGGTCGTGGGTCGACGATCTCTTTCGCGCCTGCCTTACGGGCCGCAATGAGTCCCGCACCGTACTTCATGCCGCCGTGTGTCAGTGTGGGTCCGTCCTCGACCACCAGCACCCGTTTGCCTTTGATGAGCTCCGGGCGCTCGACGGTGATCGGCGATGCCGAATCAATGATCTTTGCATCAGGGTTTACCTTCATGATATTCCGGCGTACCTGCTCGATCTTCTCCAGTTCCGCGGTATCCTGCTTATTGATCACGACCACATCTGCCATGCGTGCATTGATCTCACCCGGGTAGTAGGTCACTTCATCGCCGGCACGATGCGGGTCGGCAACCACGATATTCAAGTCGGGTTTAAAGAACGAGAAATCATTATTGCCGCCGTCCCAGATGATAATATCCGCTTCAGTCTCAGCCTGTCGCAGGATCTTCTCATAGTCCACACCGGCATAGACGGTACAGCCCACATCGATATGCGTCTCATACTCTTCCCGCTCCTCTATCGTGCATCCCATACGCTCAATGTCCTCGTAGGATGAGAACCGCTGCACTGCTTGCTCTGCAAGGTTGCCATAGGGCATGGGATGCCGCACCACAACCACGGTCTTGCCGCGCGCTAGAAGGAGCTGACAGAGCTTCTTGCTTACCGAGGTCTTGCCACTGCCGGTACGCACGGCACAGACGGAGATCACGGGCACGCGGCTTCGCAGCATGGTCGCATGCGGGCCCAGCATGATGAAATCCGCACCGGCAGCGTTGACTGCCGCACCTTTCGTCATCACATACTCATAAGGCACATCGCTGTACGCAAAGATGACACGATCGATCGCATGCTCTGTTATCAGACTGACCAGCTCCTCTTCCGCGAAGATCGGGATGCCTTCCGGGTATAAGCCGCCCGCCAGTGCTACAGGATACGTTCTGCCTTCTATATCCGGTATCTGGGTCGCGGTGAATGCGACAACACGGTATGCGGGATTATCCCTGAAATAAACGTTAAAGTTGTGAAAGTCCCGGCCCGCTGCGCCCATAATGATTACTTTCTTGGGGACGTTCATCGTTTGGTAATAGCTACTGTGTCAGGCGATATAAGAGTTTCCCGGTGGTTTTGAGAACGCGGCACGGTGCCTTGATCTCGTTCAGCTTGCTGACGATAATGTCGTGCGCTTCGTCCCACGAGATACGCTCAAACTCGTAGGTGCCCTTTTTACCCACACGCTGTAATGGGTAGAACACACGATCTTTAGAGTACACTATCTCAGGCGACTGCTCGCCCAGCTTGCAGATGATGCCCCAGCTCCGAGCTCTCATCGGGCCCCACCAGCGCGATTCTGCCGTCCGCATCGTACGTGACCACAACGCCACAGCCGGCGGAGCAGATACCACACAACGCGCGACGTGTTCTCAGCTTCGATTTGGCTGAATTCATACGCCCCATCAGAACACCTGCTTACTACAGTAACTCCTGATTCTTGACCTAGCTTTCGATGAACTCAATCAATTTCCCCTCAATTACCGACACGATGACCATATAAACCAGCAGCACGGCCACAAACATCGTGCCGAAGTAATAGATCATCAAGGGCAGCAGTGGGAGCTTGATCGCGCGATTGTACAGGAACGCGGCGACCAGACCACTGCGCATACCCGCTTCACGCAATTCCTGCAAGAGCGGGTACCAGATGTAAATCGGGCCGTGGCTCAGTATTCCGGAGGTGATGGCCAGGAGCCAGCCTTTCACGCCCGAGCCCTGCCCCATATATTTTGAGACCGTTTTCGGCGTGATGAAATAATTGAGGAGCACCATAAAGCCGATAATAATCACCAGGATCGGCGCTATCGTTACGAGCACCTCGCCACTTGCCCGGAGCGCTTTCTGGATGCTGGCGGGCTCAAGCAGATACAGAACGAGATACAGGAGGAGCACGAGTCCGAGGAAATAGAGCCCATAAGAGATCTCCTTCTTCCTTTTCATCGTTCCTTCCGCCTTCCCCTTCCAAGTGCCTCGTTTTCTTGATACGCCCGTCTCGTTCATGTGAGCACCCCCACCGTAGCAACCGTGAGGATCGCGACTGCGATGGCGAAGATAAAACTGAGGACGTTGCGTGCGGTAGCGAACCTCCTCCCCAGGATCGCAGCTTCCGCGGGGAATTGGACGACGCCGACCGTCACCCAGGCAACGATGAAGGCCGCGACGGCAAAGAGGCTCACCTTCGCCGCGAGCAACTCACCGCCGATGATATAGCTGACGATCGGGTTACCGGCGGAGACGCTCCCGATGACCGCACCAATCACGGTATCGCGCACCACGGCACCCGTGAAAACAGAGGAGATCATCGCACTCGTCACGAAGACGCGGAAGAGTCCTAAGAGAAGAATGACGCCGAGCAGCAGGGGAAGGCTCATGCTGAAGCTCTTGAGCGCTTTCGCAAACGAGCCAGCAAGCGTCTTCTGACTTCCTCCTCGTTCCTTTCCCCCCTTCAACGTCACAGCCTCGTAACCGTAGCGATCGCGGAATTCAGAACTATCTTCACATTCGCTGCCACCACACAAAAGAGTTGCGCACGGTGTATGTATGCTTACTTAACTTGTCCGTACGTTTATGATGGACATAGCGGGAGGTAAAAATGGAGAAGGACAGGATTTCGTATCACGAATCTGTTCGCGCGTGTACGAGCGGATCAAGAAGGATGGCATGAACAACATCTGGGACCGCTTTGAAGCACAGGGTATGGGCGGCGATCCTGATAAGACGCTGTCCGTTCTGCCAGGCGGGCACGCGCAGCGATTTGTGCTCCAATGGCCCGTGCCGTGCCGATGCGTCCAGGGATAAACGTGGCGTGTGCGGCATCACGGCCGATGGCATGGCGATGCGGATGATGCTGCTCCGAAATGTGCTGGGCGCATCCACGTACCAGTACCACACCGATCAGACCATCAAGACGCTACGCGCCACTGCGGAGGGCAAAACACCGTTTGCGATACAGGAACCCGAGAAATTGAGTGATTTTTTCGAGCGTTTTGGCATTTCATTTCGAGCTCGGGATCCCTGCAGGAGACTGCCATTCGGCTCTGCGATTTTGTAGAGGCCGATTTTAACCGCAAATACTATTACGCGAGCCTTGTTGTGGATGCCTTAGCGCCTGATGAGCGCAAAGAGGTCTGGCGAGAGCTGGATATCTTCCCTGGCGGGATCTATGCTGAGATGATGCTGGCCACGAGCTCGTGCCTTACCAACGTTGATGGCTATTACGCGAGCCTCGCGCTCAAGGCCATGCGCCTCGGTCTGGCAATGGCGTACCAGAGCCAGATCGTCAACGAATACTGCCAGGACATCCTCTTCGGGATCCCGAGGCCGCATCCTATGCGTGTCGATCTCGGTGTTCTGGACCTGGATTATGTGAATGTGCTGCCGAACGGTCACGAGCCGTTTCTCGGGTTCGCGATGGTACAACTGGCCCGGGAAGAGTCATGGCGGGAGAAGGCAAAGGCCGCGGGCGCAAAGGGTCTGCGGGTCATTGCGAACATCGAGACCGGGCAGGAGAGGATCCAGCGATGGGAAATGGATGATGTATTTTACGGATTCACGGGCAACTAACTGGATCATGCAGGAAGCAGTGCTCGCCAGCGGCTGCGTGGACCTCTTCGCGGCCGACATGAACTGCTCGATGCCTATCGATCCACTGTACGCCCGAAAATACAACTTCAAGCTCGTGCCGGTGAGCGAATTAGTCGCCTTTGAGGGTATTACTGATCGAATCAACTACGTGCCTGAACAGGCAGGAGAACAGGCAGCGCACCTGCTGCAGATGGCGGTCGATAATTTCAAGGACCGTCGAGAGAACGTCAAGCCCGTGAGAGCGTTACCGGTGAGAGAAGCGCTGGTTGGGTTTTCGACTGAGAGCATCCTTGCAGCTCTTGGCGGCTCGCTTGAACTGCTTATAACGGCTATTAAGGACGGTACGTTACGAGGACTCGCCGGATTCGTCTCCTGCACCACGCTGCGGGATTCCGGGCAGGACGTGCACAGCGTTCGCATAGCACGGGAGCTACTCAAACGTGACATTCTCGTGCTCTCGCTGGGCTGCGGCAACGGCGCCCTGCAGGTCGCGGGTCTCTGCAGTCCCGAGGCAGTGGCATTCGCAGGTCCGGGTCTCAGCGGATTCTGTGAGCGCCTGAACATACCACCGGTTCTGAGCTACGGCACCTGCACTGATACGGGTCGTTTAGCTGATCTATTCGCAACGATCGGCCATGCACTGGGCGGTGTGCCCATACCTGATCTCCCGGTGGTCGCTGCGGCACCAGAATACATGGAGCAGAAGGCTACCATCGATGCCGTCTTCGCACTGGCATTCGGGCTCTTCACGTACGTCAATCCCGTGCCCACGGTTACCGGTGCGCCCAGGTTGGTCACACTCCTGACGGAGGACTTGAGGCAGCTGACCGGAAGCTTATTAAACCTCGAGACCGACCCGATCAAAGCAGCCGATGCGATGCTGGCACATATCGAAGCGAACCGGACGAAAATCGGTCTATAAACCGGCCAGGGAGCGAAACACCGCAAAGACTCCCGGATTCACGGTAAGAACGCGACTAGTATTTATTTATCCCCTGGTCTGCAATGTAATGTATGTTTATTGGGGTAACTGATTGGTGATGGTTTCATGAGCCTGACGCACGTCAAAGGGGAGAATAAGGGGCAGGTAGTCCTCTACGCATTGAGCACCTGCGTCTGGTGTAAGAAGACGAAAAAGCTGCTCGAGCAGTTGGGCGTGGCGTTCGATTACGTCTATGTCGACTTGCTCGCGGGCGCTGAGAAAGAGCAGATTTTAGCTGACATGGCGCGACATACGTCCACACGTGCATTCCCCACGATCGTGATCAACAACGGAACAATCATCCAGGGTTATCAGGAGAAGCGGATTCGGGAGGTCTTGGGATAATGGACGAGCGTGACGTGAGCGAGGAACGGGTGCAAAAGCTCTACCAACGCTTGGATAATGAGGCCGAGGCTGGAGGCTATCATCTGAATCCCGATTTGGAGCATACTAAAGAGTTAGTACGGGGATTGCTGACCAACGAGCAGCGTTACGGCTATTGGGCCTGCCCCTGCCGGTTGGCCGCAGGAGAGAAGGAGCAGGATCTGGACATCATCTGCCCCTGCGATTATCGTGATCAGGATATCGAGGAATATGGTGCCTGCTATTGTGGTCTGTATGTCTCGGATCGTGTCATGGAGGGCGAGCAGGAAGTGAAGTCGATACCCGAACGACGGCCACCACCTGAAGAGCGGGCACAGCACAAGCAGCCCGCCGCGCCTACGCTCTCTGCGCTCCCGCTGCCGATCTGGCGCTGCCGCGTCTGCGGCTACCTCTGTGCGCGCGAAGGACCACCGGGCGTGTGCCCGATCTGCAAAGCGAAGAAAGATCGATTTGAGCGTTTCATCTAAAAATAAGTTCGTTCACGAGTGGAGAAAAGCGAATAACCTACTGAGATTCTGAGAACAGAACATACGTACATACGTCGCTTACGGTGAGAATGACAGCCGAGTGGAAGAAGGCAGAGCTGAAGATCTCGGGGATGACCTGCGCGACCTGCGCAGTGACGATCCAGAAGTCGCTCCTGAGTACTGAGGGTGTTGCGGGGGCGGACGTGAATCTGGGGACCGAGAGTGCGAGCATCGAGTATGATTCGAGCCGCGTGACGCTTGCAGATCTGGAGAGGGCGGTGACAGACGCGGGCTACAGCGTGGTGCACGAGAGCGCGATCGTGAAGGTCGGCGGGATGACCTGCGTGATGTGTGCAAAGATTATCGAGACGGCGCTTCAAGAGCTCGACGGCGTCTCCGCAGTCACGGTCAATCTCAGCGCAGAGAAGGCTTACGTCACCTATAATCCGCGATTGGTAACGCTCGCGGACATGAAGCGTGCCATTGAAGCGGCGGGCTATCAGTACCTCGGCCTCGCGGGCGAGGATGCGGGCATCTCCGAGGAGGCAATCCGGGAGCGCGACTTACAGGCGAAACGCAGGCGGTTCATCGTTGGGTTCGCGTTCGCGATCCCGCTTCTGATCCTTATGTATCTGCCGATCACCTGGCCGTTCTCGATGGCTTACTTCATGCTCGTTGTCTCCACACCCCCATTCGTGTACGTCAGTCACCCGATCTTCAGCGCAGCCTACCGCGCGCTCAAGAATAAGAGCCTCACTATGGACGTGATGTACTCGATGGGCATCGGGGTTGCGTTTGGCGCGAGCATTCTAGGAACGTTTGGGCTTGTGCTTACGGGCGAATTCCTCTTTTACGAGACCGCGCTCATGCTCGCCGCCTTCCTCACCATTGGCCGCTATCTGGAAGCGCGCGCAAAGGGGAGGACCTCAGAGGCGCTGAAGAAACTGATTGGGCTACAGCCCAGGAACGCCACGGTGCTCCATGAAGGGCAGGAGCGGACGCTGCCGATCGAAGAGGTACAAATCGATGATCAGGTCGTGGTGAAACCGGGCGAAAAGATCCCGGTCGATGGCACGGTCGTGGCAGGCGAGAGTTATGTAGATGAATCGATGATCACCGGCGAACCGGGGCCGGTGGCGAAGCGAAAAGGTGATGAGGTCGTTGGTGGCACGCTGAATACGAACAGTGTGCTCACCTTCCGGGCTACGAAGATCGGGAAAGACACGGTCCTCGCGCAGATTATCAGACTGGTGGAGGATGCACAGGGCTCACGACCACCGGTTCAGCGGATCGCGGACAGAGCAGTGAGTTACTTCATTCCTACCATCTTGACGATTGCGCTTACCGCCTTTGCAGTCTGGTATGTCCTGCTCGGCGAGACGCTCCTCTTTGCGCTCACCGTATTGATCTCCGTGCTCGTCATCGCGTGCCCCTGCGCACTTGGACTCGCGACGCCGACTGCGGTCACGGTGGGCATCGGCCGCGGTGCGGAGCTCGGTGTGCTCGTGAAGAGCGGTGAGGCGCTCGAGATCGCGGAGAAACTAACCACGATCATCTTTGACAAAACGGGAACGCTGACCACGGGCGAGCCGGAAGTGACCGATGTCCTCGGCTTCAGCGTCGGCGATCGTCAGCTATTGAAATTGACGGCAAGTGTGGAGAAGAATTCACAGCACCCACTCGCAGCTGCCATTGTACGCCGTGCGGAAGAGAAGGAGATCGAGCTCGACGCGACGGACGGTTTTGACACCTTCAGCGGGCTCGGGGTGACCGCAACTGTCGAGGGGCGGACGGTACTCATCGGGAATCGCATGCTGTTTGAGGACCGGGATATTACGATCCAGCGAGAGCTCGAGGAGAAAGTGACAGAACTGGAGAACGAAGGCAAGACGGCGATTCTGGTCGCTCGTGAGGATAAACTCGTGGGTATCATCGCTATCGCAGACACGCTCAAGGAGAGCGCGCCTGCTGCGATTAGCGCGTTCAAAGCGATGGGGCTGAACGTGGTGATGATCACCGGCGATAATGCACGAACCGCGCACGCAATCGCAAAGCAGATCGGAATAGACCGGGTATTGGCAGAAGTGTTACCGCAGGACAAAGCAGAAGAGGTGCAGCGGCTGCAGGAGAAGGGCGAGCGCGTGGCCTTCGTCGGCGACGGTATCAATGACGCGCCCGCACTGGCACAGGCAGACGTCGGGATCGCGATCGGCAGTGGAACGGACGTGGCAATCGAGAGCGGTGAGATCGTGCTGATCAAGAACGATCTGATGGACGCCGTCGCCGCGGTGCAGCTGAGCAAAAAGGTGATGTCGCGCATAAAGCAGAACCTCTTCTGGGCGTTCGCCTACAATACCGCGCTCATTCCCGTGGCGGCTGGCATTCTCCACCCCTTACTCGGCATCACGTTCCGGCCAGAGCTCGCGGGGCTCGCTATGGCCCTGAGTTCCGTGACGGTTGTCTCGCTCTCATTGCTGTTGCGGAAGTACGTACCGCCGGCAAAGCAGGGCGAGAAGAAGAAAGGCGGTGAGTAAAAAGGCCATGGCAATCGATCCAGTCTGTAAGATGGAAGTGGCTGAGCAGACCGCAAAGTTCAAGACCTCGTACAAGGGAACGACCTATTACTTCTGTGCACCGGGCTGCAAGAAGGCGTTTGAGGCGAACCCAGAACAGTACCTCTGAGCGAACTGAACTGAGCGACGTAGTAGACCGATATCGAGGTCATCTCGCGGTTTCCTGCCTACCTTACGGACGTACGTACGCAAACTATCAAATACTCAGAGTTCGCTAAAGGATAGTTTTACGAGCGAAATGATTACGATCCTCCTGATCGCCGTGGGCTTAGCGATGGATGCATTTGCCGTCTCGATCTCGAGCGGGATCACGATACGAGACCCGAAAGTTAGCAATGCACTCACAATTGCGCTCTTCTTCGGCGCGTTTCAAGCCTTCATGCCCGTAATCGGATGGTTTGGCGGGTTTGCCGCACGAGAGTTCATCACGGGGATCGATCACTGGATCGCCTTTGGGCTCCTGTGCATGATTGGCTGTAAAATGATCGCTGATGCGATGAGTCCTAATGTGGAGGATAAGAAACTCGACCCGACAAATCTCTCTGTGCTCGCGCTCCTCGCGTTCGCTACCAGCATTGATGCACTTGCCGTTGGGCTCAGCCTCTCATTTCTCCAGATGGCTATTCTCCTCCCTGCGCTGATCATCGGGCTCGTCACGTTCGGCTTATCGTTTCTCGGCGTGTTCGTGGGGAACCTCTCGGGCAACCTCGTTGAGCACAAGGTAAAAATCATTGGTGGGCTCATTCTGATCGGAATTGGCATAAAGATCGTGCTCGATCATACCCTGCCCGTGTAACGACCGAAATTTTCAGCAACCACATTAATTATTAAAAATTTGCCAGTACGACGACAGCGAAGTCTTCACGATAACTTTCGCAATTTCATCCACTCAGTCACACGATATCTCCTGCCTGATTTTCTCACATCAACAGGGCCGTACCTTAATTAATTACGCGCGCACATATTTCGCATCGATCGCCCATTTAAAAAGCCTCGCGAACCGATCCAATCGCTGCTCCTTTGCTTTCTTTTCTCGTTCACCCAGGTCCTGCCGCACCGTCTCCACGATCTCGTTATACACTACAGGATCGTGGATATCCCGCCCCATCGCGTCATGCAAAATCAAAAGCGTCTTCAAGTGCACTTCCGGATACTTGCGACAGCCGGTGTAATAGCCGGTATATTGAATGATTAAATAATGTTTCTCTGGATTTATATCAAGGATTTTCAGATCTCTATAGCCCAGCTCGCGGAATCGTCTGCGCAATTTCCGCAAATATTGCTCCTTGAAGATCCTGTCTGTTCGCATCCGTTCGACGTCCTCATCAGGAATCTCAGAGGATGTATAAACCAGTTCGCTCTTGATCGGGATTTTCTTATAGACGTCCTTTGTGATCACTTCGTCCAGTACATCCTTCAGCCGCATGGGCATCACCTCCGTCCGTTGCTCGGCACAGTGCGTGGTTACGGTGACCACTCACTGAAAAGCCTATACGAGTCCCATTGTATATAAAAAGACCGGAAATCTCACGGTGAAGAGCACCTTACCGAGCGCCCTCCACAGGTCCGACCTCGCGGTTGGCCGTGGCTTATAGGCTGCTGTAACAGGCGTACTATGCAGGCAGAACAGCCGTTGTTAGTCGCTCCATCGCCAGCCTTTCTTCAGCAGCACATCGAGTTCCTCTTTGAGCAGCTCGAACTTCGCGGATTTGCAGGCCTTCAGGGTCTTCGCATCCTCGGCGATGATGGTGTAGCCCTCGAGTTCTTCGAGAATCAATGCTCGATCTCCTGTGTGCAACCCTTCGACTTCCACGTGTAATTCTGCAAGTGGTGTGCACTGCGGTATGAAGGCAACCACTTTTTTGTTCATACTATACCATTCTCACCGGCGCCTTATGAATTTCGACCGCTCACTTACGTACCAAGACTCACTGGAAGCTCAGGATCATAGAGATACACCCATGCGTCATCGGGATGATAGAACAATCCCAGGGCTTTCAGATCAACGCCACTGAGCCGCGCCACCTTCAACGCTTCGGACAGCTCAAGGTCCGCTGCCCGGTTCGGCTTGAACGCGGTGACGTTCGGAAGTGCGGCCATGAACACCAATTTCGCCTGCACGCCTGCTCGAGCTATTCGCATGAGCTCTTGGATGTGCCTCCGCCCTCGTTCTGAGGGGCAATCGGGATACAGGGCATACGTGCCCGCGCGTAAGACCGCGCTCTTCACCTCGAGATACAGCGCCTCACCACCGCAAGCCAAAAGGTAGTCAATGCGTGAGGCACCCAGCTGCGCGTTTCGTTTGACCATTCTGCAGTTCGAGAGCCACGGAATGCGCCCATGGTCCAGAGCTACTTCAAACGCGGTCATCTGCAGCCACGTATCGATGAGCGCGCCAAGCCCATGCTCTTCGATTGCAAAGAGCCGGAACTCCGTCGTACCCTGATGATAGGTCCTGAAACAGAACGCTCGCTGACCGGCAATCATAAATTCAGAGAGCCGACCGGTGTTCGTGATGTGCGCGCGATATTCCTGCTCCCCTACCTCGATGAGCACCACGAACCGATTCAGCCGCTCCCGGATGCGGCATTCATGTGGATGTTCGATCTGAAAGAGCTTCGTCAATTCGGGCATGCTGAAACGACGAACGTTAAGATGACCAAATATTCAATGAGCAAGCGGAAGAGAAAGAAAAAGAAAGAAAACGAATGCGCGCGCACACCGGTTAACCGTTTCGATCGCCCTTACCATTCTCAATAATCTTCGGCTGCGAGAATTCGACCTCCAGATTCGTTTGATATCTGTCCCGCACGAACGGCATATTCAGCTCGTCCACTTGTGCGGTGAGTGCGGAGAAATAATCGATGAAGTGTTGCACGTCACTGAACGATTGCAGATCGAATCGTAGATTGATGGTGAAGTGTTCACCCTCTGCCCATATCGATTTCAAGAGGCAGACAGGGCCGTCATAATCATCCACGCGCACGCTCGGGTTACCCATGCATATCCGCAAGCCCGCGCGGCGGCCGCCGTTACCACCTCCGTTTCCGTCTGCAATCGTATCTACTAACTTATCCAGCTTGGCCGAGTAACTCCCGAGCACCTCACGCACCTCAGGTGTGGCTCCATTCCATCTACTATCCCCTATTTCGGCCACGAGGCGCTTTAACGACTGGCAGAACTCCTTCACTTCCGTGAGCCCCGTTGGTTCCTCCGGCACGTTCTCTTTTCTATCGCGTTCTTCCATCGCTTTTGTCCCCGCTTATATCTTCTCACAGATCTTTTACCGCTGCTATATCTGTAACCCAAAGAAGGAGTCGTTATATAAGCTTTTCGGTTACGCCCGCTTCTTGGATGCCACCAATATCGATATTTTCAGGTCTGCCGCAGTTTTTCTGGCTGGCGACAAACATAAGCTGGTAGAATGGCAGCATCGGTGCTCAAAGCGCACAATAACGCAATCCGTTCACTATTCATAGCGCTCCGCCTTTACGGAGAACTTACGTGACTGCGCTCGGCACAGGTGCGGAAAAGGATAGCAGATGGAGAATACAGAAGCGTAGCTGCGGAAGACGCGCCGTGAAGTGAAGGAGCGCCCAGCCCGTATATCTTAGTATCTCAGATGCCTTATGGTACGTACCGAAAGAGAGGAGGAGGGCAAGCGTATGAAACTGAGCAGTCCCGCATTTGAGAGCGAGCGATCGATACCCAGGAAATACTCGTGCTATGGTGCTAATATCAATCCGCCGCTCCTGATCGCAGACGTCCCTGCAGGCACGAAGACCATGGCGTTGATCCTCGAGGATCCAGACGCACCGTTCGGAACATTCGTCCACTGGCTCGTTTACAATATCCCCGTCGACAACCGCATCGAGGAAGACAGCGCTCCGGGGATGCAAGGGATGAACAATTTCGGCAAGCGAGCGTACGGCGGACCCTGTCCACCCTCGGGGACGCACCGGTACGTCTTCAAACTCTACGCGCTGGACACTGAGCTGGCACTCGGCGAGGGCGCAGACAGGGAGACGCTGGAAGCGGCGATGGACGGTCATATCGTGGATACCGCGGAATTAATGGGCCTCTATCAGAAGAAATCAGGTATCTTCAGATAGGATCGGGCTCACTTATCCGCCTGGCGAACTGAAGAAGGAAGCACGCACGTAGTCCACACACGTGACCATGATCACGAGCAGTGAGCGTCAGCGCAGCCTGTTTGCTCCTTCACGGCTCCAGGATGAATGTACCGTTGTGTTTTTCTTGGATGCCGCGCAAGAATTTTTGTGAGTGCAGATGGCGACGTTAGAAGAGAAGATAGAAGCGCTGTTGAAAGATCCTGACCAGACGGTGGCGGAGATTTTTGCGGTCGTCGAGCAGCAGTTAGGGTTCGTGCCCTCGATACTCAGGGGCATGGCTGAGCGGCCGGATATTCTCATCCCTTCCGTATTGACCGCGTACTTCCTGCTCGGAGAACCCAAGGCGCTAGACCGGAAGACGGCTGAGCTGATCGCGTTTGCCTGTGCCGTCTCGGTGCGCGGCGAGGCATGCACGAAGGTGCATTTGCGGGAAGCGCAGAAGGCGGGTGCTTCGCACCAGGAGATCTTTGAAGCAGTCATGATTGCAAGCGTGATGGCGCAGACCGCGGTGCAGGCGAGTGCGTTGAGCGTGTGTGCTGCCGAGGTTGAATGACCACGCGCAAACGTCCAAACCTTAACATGCCCTGGGATCTACCTGTTAGTGGAGCTGGGCACCGTGACATCTCGATGGGACGATTGCTGGGACGCCGCACCCGAGCTTTATGCGCTTCTGAAGGAGAGTGAGTCGGTTGAGAGCGCACGTGAGAAGCTGATCGGCTATCTTGACGCACTGGAGTGGACGTATAGGCGTGATGTTGATACCCTTGACGCATGGGAATATATCATCTTGGAAGACGCGCTCCGCTGCCTCAAGAATATCATATCGCCCCGCAACGAGCGGCTATCAGAAACGTCTGCACTGGAATTCGTCTGGACCGCTGCCGTCACCGGTGACGCGGACGTAGCTGACGACTTTGTTGACGAGTTCATGCACTTCTTCAAGGCGGTCAAGGGAAAAGCTGATGTGTACCCCTCATGCTTGATGGCAGGGGTCGAGCTCCCGGATTTTAACCGGCATCGTGGTCGCGAAGCGGCATTACTGCGCTCTGACTACCTCGATCATATGGGCGAGCGAATGCGGAGCTATCTGGTACGGTATCACAGCGGCCTCGAGCCTGAGATTGTTGCGCGTCGTAATGAGAACAGGAGGCGGATCTTGGAGGTGCTCGACGCCACTGAGGACGACTGGAACGACTGGCACTGGCAGTTCAGTCATGTATTCAAGAATTCTGACGGTTTTGAGATACTAAAGAAGATCATTACGCTCATCCCGGTGCAGGAGCGGGCAATAGCGCTCGCTATTGAAAATGATGTCCCCTTTGGCGTTACGCCGCACTATGTGCACCTCATGGATCCCGAGCCGAGCGATTACGATTACGCCGTCCGCCGGCAGGTCTTCCCGCCTTTGAGCTACGTGGAGAATATGATTGCGCATAAAGAGGATCGCGCGCTCGCATTCGACTTCATGCGCGAGCATGACACCTCACCAATAGAGCTCGTCACACGTCGTTACCCCACAGTGGCGATCATCAAACCGTACGATTCGTGCCCGCAGATCTGTGTCTACTGCCAGCGGAACTGGGAGATCACGTCGCCGTTGATGCCCGCGGCGCTGGCGCCCAGGGAGCGCATCGACAGGGCGATCGAGTGGTTCGCGGAGCACGAGAGTATGATGGATGTGCTCTTAACCGGTGGCGATCCACTGGCGATGAACGACACGTTAGTCGAGTACATCGTGAGCCGGCTCTCAGAGATACCTCATATGCACAGTATTCGGATCGCCACGCGTATCCCGATCACCGTGCCCCAGCGGATCACCGAGGAGCTCTGTGAGATCTTTGAGAGCTATTATGAGCTGGGCAAGCAGACACTCTGCATGGTTACGCATTTCGAGCATCCGTATGAAGTCACACCTGAAACCGCGGAAGCGATAAAACGCATCAAGATGATCGGCATGCACGTCTACAACCAGCAGGTCTTCACCTTTGCGAACAGCCGTCGATTCGAGACCGCGGCGTTGCGGATCGCGATGAAGCAGATCGGCGTTGATCCCTATTATCTCTTCAATATGAAAGGTAAGGGCGAGATAGAGGATTATGCCGTTCCTGTCGCGCGTATTTTGCAGGAGCGAAAGGAGGAGGCTCGATTGCTGCCCGGCATCTTCCGCAGTGACGAGCCGGTCTTTAACGTGCCGTTCCTCGGCAAGAACCATCTCCGCGCCTGGCAGGACCACGAGCTCATCGCGATACAGCCCGACGGGCGACGCATGTATCTCTTCCATCCCTGGGAGAAGAACATTGAGACTGTTAGCCCGTATCTGTACACGGACGTAACGATTCGGAGCTATCTCGATAAGTTAAAGGCTCGCGGCGAGGATCCGGAGGATTACCGGAGCATCTGGTACTACTATTAAGCTTCATGCATGGTAAAGCGCACTTTCACCTTTACCGCTATAGGGTCAGGAGGCTCGCCTCATCTCAAACGTCGCCCTCCACACCCTCTGCAGTCACATCGTCATGGATTAGTTCCAGGTTTGTAGGGCGGGTAGCGGTCTTTCTAAGCCGCTGTTGCCGGCAATAGATCATGCCGTGTGAACGTTTCAGGTTACTCAGTAAGTAGGGCATATACCGGCATAGGGGCACTATTCCGTCATTAACTTTTTGGGGAAGAGCACACGTACGTGGATGCGCTTGACCTCGCGGGGCGGGAAACGCTGCTCAACCCCCTTCTGGTACGGTACGCCTCTGAAGCATCGCATGAGCGGTTTAAGCGCCAGATAATGAAGAGCGGTACTGCAACGTTTATCACGGGTGGGTTGAAACAGCATCCAAAAGGTTTATAAACAGCAAAAAAGTACCCTATAAATAAATAGTGCGGTTCATGTCCCCAAATAGGGTGGCTTGAAGGGGGTCGCATGCGAAGCTATAAGTTTCACCAGGGACCTGGGAATAAAGAGCTTGTACTGCTCTTAACGCTCGTGGCCTGTACTGCTCTGGCCTTCTATGCCGAGTTTGTCGTCCACACCTCAATCATTTATACGCACTTCTTTTATATCCCTATCCTTTTGGCGGGCGTATGGTTTCATAAGCGGGCGGTTTACGTTGCTCTTGGGCTCGCTGCGGTTCACATTCTGGTAACGCTCTTTTCTTCTCTTCCCCTTACCCTAAATGAAGGTGCAAGAGCGGCTATTTTTGTGGCCGTTGCATATGTTGTCGGGTCTGTTAGTGCGAAAGCGGAAGAAGAGCGAAGGCTGCGGGAGTCGATGGAAAAGACGGCACGAATCGTCGATAGTTCGCCCACGCCGGCATTTGTAATAGACAGCGCGCACAAAATCACCCACTGGAACACCGCTCTTGAAGCGCTCACGACTATAAACCGGGAGGAAGTAACGGGAACGGATAAGCAATGGACTCCCTTTTATCCTGAGAAAAGACCGGTTATGGCCGACTTTATCGTTGATGCGCGGCCAGAACGGGAAATTGAAGAACTGTATGGAGATAACAGTAGAAAATCGCCGTTAATTACTGGTGCGTACGAAGCTCTCAAATTCTTCCCCACCATTGGCGGGCAGGGCAAATGGCTGCGTTTCACCGCAGCACCATTAAGTGGGCCCGACGGGGATATCGTTGGGGCCATAGAAACGTTGCAAGACATCACCGAACTTAAGCAGGCTGAGATGGCGCTTAAAAAAGCGTACGCGGAGATGGAACAGAGAGTTGCAGAGCGAACAAGAGACTTAACTGAGGCCAACCTCAAGCTCAAAGAGCTCGACCGTCTCAAATCCATGTTCATTGCCAGCATGAGCCATGAACTGAGGACGCCACTCAATTCCATCATCGGCTTCACGGGCATAATCTTGATGGGTATGGCTGGCGAGCTAACAGAGGAGCAACGGAAGCAGCTTACGATGGTGAAAAACAACGCTAACCAACTCTTGGCGCTGATAAATGACGTCATTGACGTGAGCAAGATCGAAGCAGGCAGCGTGGAACTCCTTATAGAGGAATTCGATCTCACAACCCTCGTGCAGGGGGTAAAAGACTCTTTTGCCCTTGCTCTGGAAGATAAAGGCCTCGGGATGACGCTCACAATGCCCGATACGCTAATAATCAAGAGCGATGAGCGAAGGACAAAACAGATCATCACGAATCTCGTGAGTAATGCGGTAAAGTTCACCGATAACGGGATGATAGCGCTCAAGGTGGTGAAAGAAGACCGGATGGTCGAGGTATCTGTCGAGGACACGGGCATCGGGATAAAAGAGGAGGATATGGACCAACTGTTTAAGGCATTTAGCCGGATACACGTCGAGGGCGTGCAAATACGCGAAGGCACGGGTCTCGGTCTTTATCTCTCGAGAAAGATAGCTGACCTCCTTGGCGGTGAGCTCACGGCTAAGAGCGAGTGGGGGCAGGGGAGTAAGTTTAGGTTCTCCGTGCCTTTGAACTATGAGAAGGTAGCAAGCAGATGAAAAAGATCTTGGTAGTGGAGGATAATGAGGCCAATAGGTACCTCATCCGCTTTATTTTGAGCAGAGCGGGGTATGAGGTGCTCGAGGCATGGAGCGGCGAGGAAGGTGTAGAACGCGCAGTAAAGGAGAAGCCAGACCTGGTAATCATGGACATCCAGCTCCCGGGCATAGACGGCCTGGAGGCCACAAGGCGGATAAGGCAGTCGGAAATAGATGGCGAAATTCCCGTTGTTGCCCTGACCTCATATGCCATGGTCGGAGACCGAGAGAAGGCACTGGCAGCGGGCTGCACCGGCTATATCGAGAAACCTATCAAGCCGGAGACGTTCATGGCGGAGATTGAGCAATACTTCTGAAGACGGGGAAGGTTCACCAATCGGTAAGGGACGGATGAGCGGACAATGAGAATCCTAATAGTGGACGATAAGAGCGAGAATCTGTACCTCTTAGAGATGTTGCTGAAGGGGGGCGGTTACGAGGTCGTAGCGGCTGCTAATGGTGCGGAAGCCCTGAAAAAACTCCACGCCCAAGGCTTTGACCTGATCATCTCCGATATCCTCATGCCAGTAATGGACGGCTTTCAGCTTTGCCGTGAGGTGAAGAAAGAAGAGGACCTGAAGGGGATCCCGTTTGTCTTCTACACGGCCACCTATACCAACAAGAAGGATGAAGATTTCGCCTTACAATTGGGGGCTGACTTGTTCATTCGCAAGCCTATGGAGCCTGATAAGTTTATAGAGATCGTACACGGCGTGCTTGTCGATGTGAAGGGAGATAAGATAAAGCCCAAAGAACCAACGGTGAAAGAAGAGGGAGCGGTATACAAGCTCTACAGCGAGCGTTTGGTGAAGAAGCTGGAGCAGAAGATGCTCGATCTGGAGAAGGCCCATGAGTACATCGAACACATAAACAGCGTCCTCAATGCTATCCGAGCGGTTAATCAGTTGATTATAGTGGAGAAGGACAGAGACAGTCTGCTCCAGAAAGCCTGCGATATGTTGCTCGATGCACGGGGCTACGATGGCGCGTGGCTCGGATTCCTCAGCGACGGGAAAAACTTTGCCGCCGTTAAAGGTTCTGGTTTCGGGGAAGCTCTCTCTCGTTTCCGCAACGATGTGGTGGGTGGTGACCATCCTCCCTGCATCAGAAACGCCCTTGCCCAGAAAGAGAAGTTTGTGATCGTAGATAGATCCCGAGAGTGCGAAGGGTGCTTACTAAACAATAAACACGGGGGCAACGAAGCCGCAATCGTCAGCGTTGAACACGCGGGCAAGTTGTTCGGGCTGCTTGCCGTATTGCTTGCACCCGCTGTCGTTCTCGTCGAGGAGGAGAAGGGGCTCTTGATAGAGGTGGCTGGTGACATAGCCTTAGCTCTCCACAGCATGGAGATGGAGGAAGTACGGAAGAAGGCGGAGGAAGCACTGCAAGAGCGTGTCAAGGAACTGAATTGCCTCTACGGCCTTTCCAAACTGGTGGAACAGCCTGGCATTTCGGTGGATGAAATCCTTCAGAGTAGCGTTGATCTCATCTCTCCTGCCTGGCGGTATCCGGGAATCACCTGCGCCAGAATTACCCTTGATGATCAGGAATTCAAGACCGAGAACTTCCAGGAGACCACCTGGAAACAAAGCAGTTCTATCACGCTGCGTGGTGAGCGAATTGGAACGCTGGACGTCTGCTACCTAGAAGAGAAACCCCAAATCGATGAAGGGCCTTTTCTCAAGGAAGAGATAAGTCTGCTCGACGCTCTTGCCGAGCGATTGGGAAGAATCATCGAGCGCAAACGAATGGCGGATGCGCTGCAGGAGAGCGAGGTGAGATATAGAACGCTATTTGACGGAGCTGCCGAGGGGATACTGGTTGCGGATACGGAGACGAAGAAATTCAGGTATGCGAATCCTACGATATGTACGATGTTAGGGTATACCGAAGAGGAATTGAAGCGCATGGGGGTGAGTGACATTCACCCAAAAGAAGATTTGGAATGGGTTGTTTCCGAGTTCGAGGCACAGTCGCGAAGAGAAAAATCGCTTACCTCTTCTATACCTTGCTTACGAAAAGACGGAACCGTCATTTATGTGGATGTCAATACAACCCCAATTGAGGTTGATGGCAGAGAGTGCAACGTAGGTTTCTTCGCCGACATCACCGAGCGAAAGCAGGCGGATGCGGCCTTAAAGGCGCGTCTGCAAGAGATCGAGCGGCTCAATCAACTCTTTGTAGGGCGCGAGCACCGTATGGTGGAACTCAAGCAAGAGGTCAACGAGCTCAGTGAGCGGCTGGGCGAGCCGAAGAAATACAAGGCGCCGGACGAGATCGATACGCTGCGCCACGATTTCAGCAAAGGGGAACGACAAAAAAGCGTGAAGAATGAGCTCGGAGATCGGTAATCGTGATTCGTAAAGCGGGGACGGGAGGAGGAGCGGTGGTGGGAGGGAACGAGCAGCAGCAGAATCGGCTCGAAGTATCCGCGCCGGCTGGTGTGTCTGATGAGTTGAAGCTGACGGACGTGATAGACGTGAAGCTGCTACAGCAGTTGCAGGATACGTTCGCGGAATCCTATGGCGTGGCTTCACTGATCTTTGACGAGACGGGGAACCCCATTACCAAGCCGAGCCAATTCAGCACGTTCTGTCAGCTCATTCGTGCGACCACAGACGGTATGAGACGCTGCGAGATCTCAGATGCGCGCATTGCCCGGCAGGTCGCCAAGGGCTCGCCTGCTGTTGCGCCCTGCGAGAATTTTGAGGAGATTCTGGACGGCGCGGTGCCCATCTTCATCGGAGATCGCCACGTCGCGACCTGGGGAATCGGCCAGCGGGTGGTCCACGAGCTCTCGGAAGAGCGGGTGCGGCGGTTTGCGGAACGGATCGGCGCTGATCCCGATCAACTCGTGGCCGCGGCACGCGAATTGCAGCCTGGCTCGAAGGAGCAATTTCAACGCGCGGTTGCCTTCCTTGAGCGAGTGACGGCTACTCTCGCGCTACTCGGTGCGCAGAATCGCGAGCTGCGGACCCTCCGCGAGCAGCTTGAGACGCGGGTTGAGGAACGCACGAGGGAATTGCAGGAGACCACGGAGCGGCTTCAGCACGCCTATGCGGATATTCAGGCACGACAGGAGTCGGTCTTGAACATCACCGAAGATCTCAGAGCGGAGATTGAGACACGGATGCAAACGGCGGTTGAACTCAGGGACTCCGAGCGCCGGCTGAGCGACATCATCAATTTCTTACCCGATGCCACCTTTGCCATCGATCTCGATGGGCGGGTCATTGCCTGGAACCGGGCGATTGAAGCGATGACCGGCGTGACGAGCGAGGGGCTCAGGGGTAAAGTGGATTATGAATACGCGGTCCCCATTTACGGCACGCGGCGACCGGCCTTGGTCGATCTGGTACTCAGGCGAGCCGATGAGATTGAGGAGACATATGCTCTTTTCCGCCGGGAAGGCGAGAGTGTCATCGCGGAAGCAGATACGGTCATTAAGGGAAGACGCGTGCACCTGTGGGGAAAGGCGGGCCCCATCTACGATCACAGCGGGCAGAAGATCGGAGCGATCGAGTCGATCCGCGACATCACGGAGCAGAAGCAGGTGGAAGCGGAGCGCGAGCGATATCTCAAGGAGCTGGAGCAGCGGGCCGCGGAGATGGAGCGGTTCGCCTATACTATCTCCCATGAGTTGCGGACGCCGCTGATCACTGTGCGGGGATATACCGATCTGCTCCTGAGAGACCTGGAACGGGGTGAACGTGAGCAGGTAGTCGCCGATTTGCGCTTCATCGAGAACGCTGTAACCTCGATGGCGCAACTCTTACAGGACACGCTGGAGCTCTCCCGTACCGGTCGTGTCATGAATCTGCCCGAAGATGTCCCGTTTAACGCCCTTGTGCGCGCGGCCCTGGTGCAACTGACGGAGCAACTCAAATGGGGCAGGTTTGAAGTAGCAGTAGCTGAGGACTTCCCCAGCGTTCATGTTGACCGGCAGCGGATTGTTGAGGTGCTCGTGAACCTTATCGAGAACAGCATCAAGTTCATGGGCGACCAGCCGCAGCCGAAGATCGAGATCGGGTATCGCACAGAGGATAACGAACCGGTCTTTTTTGTGAAGGATAACGGTATCGGCCTGGATAAGAGCCAGCACGAGAAGATCTTCCAGCTCTTCTACAAGGTGGACAAGAAGAGCAAGGGGTCGGGTGCAGGGCTTGCGATCGTGAAACGGATCATCGAGGTGCACGGCGGGCGGATGTGGCTAGAGTCGGAAGTTGGCAAAGGCTGCACGGTCTGCTTCACGTTGCCGACAGTGGGAACCTAGGTACCTCGGAATATGCTCAAGAAGCGGTGCGAGGTGCACCATGAAAAAGAAGGCTCGTACTATCTTGCTTATTGAAGATGATGAGGCGCATGCGACGCTCATCACGCGCATCCTCGAAGAAGTGTGTCCGGGGGCTGAGATCCATCTAGCGTACGACGGCCAGGAAGCGCTCGATTACCTCTTCCATTCGGGGAAGTACGCCGCTCAGGAGATGAGCACGCGCCCTGATCTGGTGCTCCTTGACCTGCGCCTACCGCGCATCGACGGCCAGGAGGTGCTCAAGGCGATCAAGCAGTCCGAAGCGTTGAAGGCGATTCCCGTGGTCGTGCTCACCTCCTCGGAGAGCGAAAATGACGTCGTCACCGCGTATCGCAACTATGCGAACAGTTACCTGATAAAACCGCTCGGCTTCGGTGAATTCTCCGAGCTCTTGCGCGAATTGAGCACGTATTGGCTGGTAAAGAATAGTCTGCCCGAGAAAGAACTAGGCGGTGGCGCGCGATGAACGATGACGAGAAAACAAAGGAACAACTCATACAGGAGTTGGTACAGCAACGCCAGCGCTATTTCATGAATATAGTGTACATAAGAAAGATGTGTGCTTTGGTGGAGGGAAAGTAATGAAATGGATATGCTTTTATATGAAGAGTGCGGAGGGATAAGGGAAAAAAGTGTATTATTACCGCCTCGTGCAGATATAGAGAATAACGCTGCACAACAGAAGCATCTTACGAGGTCAGGAAAATGCGCTCTCGTGGGCTTGACGGAACGCTGGAGGGCTAAACGGTGTGGTGAACGTAACATGGAGAAGAACTATGATGTGAAGACCTCTGCGGGAACCTTAGGTCTGACTCGCACGTGTTCAGACGCCTTGGCGTACTGCCCTTTTTCGTTTTCTTAGCCGTCATCGCCATTCTGGTCAGGTTGAACCTCGGAGCAGTCTTCGAGCCGCCTCTAGCTACCCATACTGAACACCGTGTTCCTCTCCGCCACACCTTTCGTTGTGACATACTTCTCAGCACGAAGCTATGTGAGATTAGGCTCATTCAACCTTCTCTTGCTGGGCTGTGGGATGCTGACGTTGTGCTCTGGAGCGCTCCTTGCAGGCGGGCTGATAGCCTTGGGCGGCCCAAATATTAACGTGACCATATACAATGTTGGTGCCTTAGGAAACAGCGTCAAGTACCGGGGTGACCAGCCACAGCCAAAAATCGAGATTGGTCATCGTAAGGACGGAAGAGAGACGGTCTTCTTCGTCAAGGATAACGGGATTGGCATCGACAAGAGTGAGCATGAGCAGGTCTTCGAACTCTTCTATAAGGTGGACCCGGAGAGCAAAGGGACTGGTGCAGGGCTTGCGATCGTGAAACGGATCATCGAGGTGCACGGCGGGCGGATATGGATTGAATCAGAGAAAGGGGCGGGTTGTACGGTCTGTTTTACGTTGCCGGTGGGTGAAGGTGCTTTGTAAGCCGATAAGGTTGCTGCTTCGATCCGTTCGCACACCGTTTACTATTAAGCTTTATTACTGCTTCCGTGCCATCTAAAACTCATGGCACTTAAGGAGATCACGCTCGAGGAGTTGCAACCCGAGCAGTTCATTGCAGAGCAGGTCGAAGCAATCAGATCGATTGTCTGCAGTGGCACCGCGATCAATGCGCTCTCCGGCGGGGTCGATTCGTCTACCGTGACGCTGCTGGGGCACCGTGCACTGGGCGGTCGCTTGAAGACGTACTTTATCGAGAATGGCATCATGCGACAGGGCGAGCCCGAGCACATCGTCTCACTCTTCAAGGAGCTGGTGGGGATACGGGTCGAGCTGTTCGACGCACGAGCGCAGTTCTTTGGCGCGCTCAAAGGGCTTACCGACCCTGAGGAGAAACGTGAAGCGATTACACAGACCTTTTACAAAGCGGTCTTCGGTACGCTCGTCAAGGAGAGCGGGGCGAAGTATCTCCTTCAGGGCACCAATTACACCGACGTTGAAGAGACGGTTGCGGGCGTGAAGCGGCAGCACAATATCCTCGAGCAACTGGGGATCGATACGCAAGCAACATTCGGCTACAAGGTCATTGAGCCGGTCATTCAGCTCCGAAAACCCGCAGTTCGACTGGTGGGGAAGGCGCTCGGGCTCCCGGAGGCGATCTACAACCGACCTCCGTTCCCTGGTCCCGCATTGGCCGCGCGCGTCATCGGTGAGGTCACGCCCGATCGCATCGCGGTGGTGCGCAAAGCGACGCAGATCGTTGAGGATGAACTCCAAACCACGGGAGCGTTCCAATATCTGGCGATTCTGCATGCGGATAAAGTGACCGGGGTACGCGCGGGCAAGCGCGACTACGGGCTGCAAGTGGAAGTACGCTGCTGGGAGAGCTCCGACGCGCAGACGGGACGACCAACGCGATTACCCTACGAGACCCTGGAGCGCCTGGCAGATCGGATAACGAGCGACGTGCCCGGCGTCGTCAGCGTCACTTACAATATCACCAGGAAGCCGCCATCGACGATTGAAGCAGTTTAAGCCCTTTGGGTGCTAGATCGTCTCATAAGCACTTATCTAGTCCGCTAATCGCCGCGCTATCATGGCCCGCCATTTCCGCATCGTCGTCATCACCGCCCGTGCCTCGATCATGGTGAACGGGACCGAGCGCGACTCTTTGAAGACGATCTCCCGGTAGCGCCCCACATCGTGTGCAAGGTCGTCAAATCGCCCATCGCGTCTGAGCAGGTCCTCGATGATCAGTAAATTCGCACGCATCGTCTCGAGCCGTGAGAGACCCGCTTCAATGAGCGATTCGATCGTCTCCTTCAAATCCTCAGGCTGCACGAACTCAGATTCGACGATGCAGACCAGCTTCAGCTTCTTCTTGCCTCTTAAGAGCACGTCATCCTGAACCCGGAAGAAGGACTCAGGTACGAGATACGGGCGCTCGGTCATAGCTACTAGTCAGTTTGTTTTCCCGCGTAAAAAACTGCGCTAAAAATCGATCGCAGCCATGAGCAGCTTAATGTGCTCGCCAATCTCGTGATATTTCCGATGCCGTCTCGTGGGCCAATAGGAGGGGATAACCATGACGGTGTGATTCGTCTTCGTAAGTTCGGCCGCGACCAACGTTCCTGCCACGTCGGAGACGTTCCTGGTGAGCGTCGACGCGTCCGGTGCACGCACGTGCCCCTGCTCACAGAGTGCGAGGAACCCCTGTAGCGCTGTCCGCCCGAGGAGACAAATACCCGCCGGCTTGATAGACGTGAGCTCGCGGCTGAGGTGCGCGTCTGCACAGAGCGGTATAACGCTGCCACCTGGTGCGGTATTGTGCGCTTCGCGCGCCGAGGGGCATTTCACCGTGGGCAGGAGGTAGAAGCCCGCAGCCACAAAATCCGCTAACGTCTCGATCGGAAATCCGACATCGTCCCGTAAAATGCCAAACAGCCGCTCGCGTAATCGATCGTTCGCGCGCTCGTTAAAGAAGTAGGACTGGCTATTCAATGGCGGCGCTTCGGTGATGAAGAGCAGTTTGACAGCACGCGGCGCGATCGCCGGCACGCGCGCATCGGGGCATTGGACGCCACTGAGACCTAGTGCACCGCACTTCATGCATCGCTTGATCTCTTCCTGCAGGTGATTCCACGTTATTTCGTTACCGGGACTTAGCTTCATGTATCCTTGCCTTTGAACCGAGCCCTTTAAAGCTTTTACGAGCAGAATGTTCTTCAAAAAGTGGAGAATAAGAATGGAGATCGTCGTGCTGCGATTGGGACATCGTCTGGAGCGCGATAAACGTGTGACCACGCATATCGGCCTGGTGAGCCGCGCATTGGGTGCACAGGGGTTGCTCCTCGCCGCGGAGGATAAAGGCGTCGAGCGCAGCATCACGCGCGTAGCGAAACGCTGGGGCGGTGAGTTCTTCGTCAAAACCGGCGTGCGCTGGCGAGACGAGCTCAGAAGATGGCAACAAGCGGGCGGTAAGGTCTGTCATCTCACCATGTACGGCGCGAACCTCCACGAGGTGATCGATGAGATACGGGAAGCTGCAGAAGCTGAGCGCACGCCGGTACTGGTCGTTGTGGGCGCGGAAAAGGTCCCGTTTGAAGTCTACGAAACCGCCGACTGGAACATTGCGATCGGTAATCAACCCCACTCGGAGATCGCTGCGCTCGCGATATTCCTCGATCGTTTGCAGCGCGGCCAGGAGTTAACGGCACGATTTGAGCATGCCGAGCTGGAGATCGTGCCGAGCAGGCGAGGGAAAGAGGTCGTGGTAAAAGAGGAAGAATAATAAATTAGCGGTTAGCCGACCTCCACGCCTTCATCTGCCGCACCTGCCTTCCGCGAAGCAGGCAAGCGCTTCAGCTCGTTCGGCACATTTGCGCGCAGGATGTTGGTGGATCGCACGTGATACACGGGATCTCCGGTCATTGGGTCGTAATTCTCAGTACGAATGACATTACTGACCACCGTCTTGAACTTCAAGATCGTCCCGTCCTTCAGCTTGTATTCGTTCCAATCCTCCTTCACCGTCTCGAAGTCTACATTCATCGCTTCTACTTCCGTGCCATTCGGCAACCGAACTCTCATTTTATCTATCACCCTTCCGTTATTTTTCCCCTTCAGTTTCATTATCTATCTGCACCGCGAAACATAAAAGATCCGCTCATGCCTTCTCCAGCACCGTGATGTACCGGGTCAGGCTTTTATGCACGCGATAGGAGTGCTCGTCACAGAGCAGGAACCCCATCCCGCGCGTAAGAGCAGGTAACGAGGGCAAATTCGAGACCACGACCGCTCTCTTACCAGGCTTCAGCACGCGGTGGATCTCGACCATCGCAGCCTCATACAACCGAGCGAGGTATTCGGCGCGCGCGTCTTCGTCGTCCGGGATGTCCGAGCCCGCTACAACGGAGGCCCGCCCGTACGGCAGATCAGTGACGACCGCGTCTACGCTCTCACACCTCAGGGGCAGCCATGTTGCGTCGCTCATGACGAGCTCACACGGCGCACTGAAGAATGCCATATTCTTCTGCGCACCATAGACCATCTTCCGCTGGATGTCCGCGCCCACGACGCGCGCGCCCACCATTGCACCCTCAAGGACAATTCCACCGGTACCGCAGAACGGGTCGAGCAAGCGTTCAGCTGCTCGAATACCACTGAGATTGACGATTGCACGGGCGACCTTTGGCATGATGACGCCGGGTAAGAAGAAGGGTCGTGCATGCGGTCGCTTATCGCCAAATTGCCGCTTATCGATCTTCCACACGCGCGCACAAAAGAAGCAGGCATCCGCGGTGAAGAGGAGCACGAAGGTCTTCGCCGGCCATTTGAGGTCCACGGCATAACCGTTTCGCGCGATGCACTCGCCGACCGCCTTGAGTAACGCCTGGCGATCGGGGTAGAGCCGATTCTGCGCCATGAAATGGACGCATACGGCGAAGGTGCGTCCCGTGCCCATCACCGACACTAAATCCGTGCTCTCAACCAGGGTCAGAAGCTCGCGATCATGCAGCCCACACTGGCCGAGCACCTCGTACACCTGGTGCGTCATACTCAGGCGGCATGCTAATTCGACGAGTTTTGCACTTTCAGGTGCGAGTTGCGCTTCGATCACGAAGATTCGGCCTTTGACGAGTTTTACCGTGTAGCGGATGCGCAATGCGTCCAAGGATGCGAGCAGCTCCGCTCGGGGTAGTGTCTCGTGTTCACCCGAGAACTCAAATGCGAGCTGCATTTTGAATCTTTTTAAACGGAAAAGCGTTTACTGTACTATATAAAGATCGTATAGAGAGATCAACGCGCAACGTGCGGAAAGCGACAGGAGAGAAAGTTTGAATGAACATGCACCGAGAGATAGTGATTGAGGATCTGAGACATGGCACAGAGCTGCTGAAGCGTGGATTCGCTGCCATGCAGAAGGGTGGCGTAATCATGGATGTGACGAGTGCAGAGCAAGCGCGGATAGCAGAGGATGCCGGTGCGATTGCCGTGATGGCCTTGCATGCCGTGCCCGCGGACATCCGGAAGGCGGGTGGCGTGGCGCGCATGGCGGACCCCGCGGTGATCACGGAGATCATTGATGCGGTGACGATCCCGGTAATGGCAAAGTGCCGTATCGGACACTTTGTAGAGGCGCAGGTGCTCGAAGCACTCGGCGTTGATATGATCGACGAGTCAGAGGTGCTTACGCCGGTGGACACGCATCACGTGGACAAGCGCGACTTCACCGTGCCCTTCGTCTGCGGTGCCCGCGACCTGGGCGAGGCGTTACGGCGTATCCAGGAAGGCGCGGCGATGGTTCGAACGAAAGGCGAAGCGGGTACGGGCGATGTGAAGGAAGCGGTTCGGCATATGAAGCTCATCATGGGTGAGATACGTGCACTCAGGGGCAAGAACGAGGAGGAGCTGCGCGACATTGCGAAAGAGCTGAAAGTCACCGTAGAGCTGGTGCAGGAGACGGCAAAGCTGCAGCGGTTACCGGTCGTGAACTTCGCGGCAGGCGGCGTGGCCACACCTGCGGACGCCGCGCTCATGATGCAGCTCGGTGCGGACGGTGTCTTCGTCGGTTCCGGTATCTTCAAGTCCCAGAACCCGGCACGAATGGCCGCGGCGATCGTGGAAGCGGTCAACAACTACGACGACGCGAAGAAGCTCGCTGAGCTCTCAAAAGGGCTGGGTGACCCGATGAAGGGCATTGAAGTGAACGCCCTGGCCGAAAGCGAGCTCTTGCAGGTACGCGGTTGGTGAGCACGGCGAACGAATTCTCCTCTTTGCATTGAAACCAGCATACATACGCTTGACGCGCTCTCTTGTGGAACTCGTTGGTTGTGTACATCCGCGCAATTTGCGTCGCTTTCCTTCGATTGCTCTCTCAAATAGAGCGTAGCGTGAGTGCGAGAGAGAGCAGGTAGATCAGGATAAGCTAACCAAAGGAAGAAAAGATCAGGAAGGACTTTGTCAGGTCATTCCTCTGTTCGTTTCACGGTGATGGGAACGACATCAAGCTCAAATTCCTGAATCGCGATCTCGATGGGATCGAGCTCGTCGGTCTCAATGAGTACGGGCGCACCCATAGCGATCTGCAGTGCTCGTGCGCCGATGATGCGTGCTTTCTCGTATTTCGTATAGTGCTCCCTTTTAATTCTTTTTTCCTGCTTCTGTTTGCCCGTCACAATCATCGACCTCGCTCTTATTATATATACTATGAGAGAATGGGGTCGCTGAGATTTGAACTCAGGTCTCGGCGTCCCGAACGCCGAAGGATAGACCAAGCTACCCTACGACCCCCTGTTACCTTACGAAGAACTGCACGCGCCTCATCCATACGGCGCTATCTCGTCTACCAACTCTGCATGTGTGAGTAGCATCCGTCTGCAGCAATAGCGCGTGATCCCCAGATCGTCCAGCACCTGCCCGGGTGCCTCGCGCTTGATGCGCTCCTTATACTCGTCCCAGACGTCTGAGATGACCTTACCGCACGTGAAACACCTGACCGGAATCATAAATGAGCCTTCACCTCACTTCACCTCATCTCACCGATACGACTTCTGCCGCTTCGCTCGTGCCCCCTTTGCACCGAACTTCTTCATCTCTTTCTTCCGCATATCGCTCACCATCAGGTGGCGATCATAGCCCAGATAGGCCTCGCGCAGTTGCTCATTCGCCGTCCACTCCACCAAGCTGCGCGCGATAGCGGTGCGCGCCGCCTCTGCCTGGCCCATGAAGCCGCCTCCCGTAACCGTCACGTCCACATCGATGCTCGTCGTGTTGATCTCAGGGAACTGAGCGGCGATGAACATCGGTTCCGCCAGCTTCGCTCGGACCACTTCCGGCTCGATGACATCCACCGGTTTCTTGTTCACGCGGACGACACCGCTGCCCTCTTTTATCGTCGCCCGTGCAACTGCGGTCTTCCGCTTCCCAACCTCATTCACGATCTTCTTTAGCTTTGCCTTGGTACCCATCCTAACTTCTCACTCACCTCCCCCAACGTTAAATACTTACGGGACAATCGTGCAGCCGAGGCGCTCTCCATCGTCTGCCGCTCCTCAGCCTCAAACGCTTCAGGCACACCGAGATAAACCTTCAATCGTGAGAATGCAGCTCTCCCCTTACCCTGCTTGTACGGCAGCATGCCCCGGATCGTCCGTTTCACGATCCGATCGGGCACTCTGGGGAAGAACGGGCCCTGCTCCTTCGAGCCGCGGTCACGCCTCGCCTTATATTCCTGGAGGATATACTTCTTCGTGCCGCTGATGACCACGCGTTCGGCGTTCACGATCACGATCTCCGTCTCCGGCTCGTTCAGCAGCCGTTTTGCCACGCCGCTGGCCATCCGCCCCAGGATAAGCCCTTCACCATCTAGTACTTCTCTGCCCATTGCTCTTTCTCATTACTTACATCAGTCTTTCGTACTCAAAAAGTTGTTATACCAGTATCTTTACGCCCGAACCTTTCGGGTTAACGGTCATCAATTCTTCAATGCTCAGGCATTTACCATGCGCGCCGATCTTCTCAGAGGCCTTCTTGCTGAACCCCAGCGCGGCGATTGTTACCTGCTTCTCCAGCTGCCCCGCGCTCAGCACCTTACCCGGCACCACGACCGTATCATGCTCAGCCGAATAGCGGTTGATCCTGCTCAAATTGACCTCCGCGTACTGCCGTCGCGGCTTCTCCAACCGCTTCGCGAGATCTCGCCACAGCGGCACGTTCTGCTCCCTCGAATTCCGCTTCAGCTCCACTATCAGCTGTGAAATTCGTGGATCTGTCTTCTCTCTTCTCCTCATCTTCTCGCTTTCTTTCGCCTTCCTGCTTCGCCTTACTTACTTAAACGCCGACACTTATAAAGAAATGTTCACTAACCTGCGTCGCTCCGGGCCCGCTCCACGCAGCGCGGGACGGGCTAGATCGAAAGCCCGTTCGCGATGAGCCTATTCAAAGCGGTTGAACGAATCATGCATGGCCAATCATCATGACACAGCGTGATTGAATCTCGTTCCAGAAGTGACGTGCGTAGCCGTGAAAATTTAACTAACCCAAATATAGAGGGAAATCACAGAACAGAAGGAAGAGAGGAAATGGCGGAGATAAAGAAGGGCGACCTCCTCAAGATCGCGGGCCTGGAGAATGTGCGGATAAGCATTGGCAAGATCGAGGAAGAGGGCGCTGAGCAGGACTGGGAACCCATGGGCCCCCATCCGATGCCGGGAATTGCAACGCTTCGCGATTGGGATTTCAAGCTCTTACAGCGGTATAAACCGTTTTATGCGCCTTTGTGCGACATGTGCTGCCTCTGCACCTACGGGAAATGTGACCTCACGGGCAATAAGAAAGGCGCGTGCGGGATACGAATGGACGCGCAGCAGGGACGGATTGTGCTGCTCGCGTGTCTGGTCGGGTGTAGCGCGCACTGCGGCCACGGGCGACATCTCTTGCATGATATGATCAAGCTGTTTGGACACGACGTGCCGATCGATTTTGGCCCGAAGGTGGATATCGAAGCTCCGCTTACACGCTTGATCTGTGGCATCAAGCCGAGGACGGTCGGCGACTTCGAGCAGGTATTCGATTATATAGAGGAGCAGATCGTCCAGTTAGCGGATGCTGTTCACACGGGTCAGGAGGGCTCGTATCTGGATTTTGAATCGAAAGCGCTCCACATGGGGATGCTCGACTCACTGAGCAAAGAAGCGGCGGATATCATTCAGATCGCCTGTTACGGCATGCCCACGAGCAAAGAGGGTGGTGGCCCGGACGTGCCGCTCGTGGACGTTGGCATCGGCACGGTTGACAGGAATAAGCCGGTCATCCTCGTAATCGGGCATAACGTGCCTCCAGCTGCCGATATCGGCGACTATTTGACGGAGCACGACCTTGAAGACCGGGTTGAACTTGCGGGCATTTGCTGCACCTCGATCGACACCACACGGGTGTACAAGAAGGCGAAGATCGCCGCAGCACTGGGTCGGCAGTTGCGCGTGATCCGGGCAGGGATTGCCGATATTGCGGTCGTCGATGAGCAGTGCATTCGTGCGGATATCGTCGAGCTCTGCCAGCGTGTACACACGCCCGTAATCGCCACGAATGACAAGGCATTGCACGGGCTGGTGGATCGCACTGATGACGATCCTGATGGCATCGTTGCTGACCTCGTGAACGAACGCGTGCCCGGAGTGATCATTCTCGATCCCGAGCAGGTC
>Ga0265594_1000451_pt1 | contig 34447 bp, 26 predicted proteins | sample saktaG_11_FD_190147 | JGI IMG/M metagenome (GOLD analysis project Ga0265594, IMG submission 190147) | Saline water microbial communities from Sakinaw Lake, British Columbia, Canada - sak_2011_5_24_80m | ecosystem: Environmental > Aquatic > Non-marine Saline and Alkaline > Saline ... | reverse complement strand
TTTTTTTCGTGTATTTATGCCCACAAAAAATGCAAACTTTTTATTCATAATACTTGACTTTTATTAAATACTACAATAATAAGCCTTTTAGAAAATTTAAGCATTAAAAATGTCCTTTAAACCAAAAAATATAATATAATATAATATTGAACTAAATAATTACGATATTTGTTTTTTATTTGAAATTAAATTTAATGCCTATGGGTTAAAATAATAAATAATAAATCAGAGGTACAACAACGTAGTATTTTCAAGGAAAATTGTAGTTGTTATAAATATTCGTCTATTATTACACTAAAGTTCTCTCTGTCTAATCTTAGATTAGCTGATTTTTATTATGAGATTTTTATTTAATTTTAAAATTATTAAAAAAATGAAAAAAATTATAACATTTGTAATAGTACTATTTGTTTCTATTAGTGCTATTGGTTCGGCAAATAGTTTAACCGAACAAAAAGACAATAAATTTATTGGTACTTTCAAAGGATTTACTAATGCCTATGAGTTCCAATTTACCGATGAAAAAGGGGAAACAATCATTATGAATGAAATTAGTGATGAGGTTGAAATTGACTTGTATGAAGATGAAAATATCGGTAAAAAATTTGAAGTTACGTGGGAAGAAGAAATTATTGATTTATATGATGATGAAGGGGAACCCACTGGTGAAACACAAAAAGTAAAACGTATCACAGCATTAAAAGAGGTAAAAAAATAATTAAGCCTATAAAATGTTTTACTATTTACTAAATATAAATTACGACTGTGTATATATCTTATATTACACAGTCGTTTTTATTTAATTAAGAAAAAATACAGTTTATAATATATGAATTCAATTTAAAAAATTAAAAATATTTATAAATGAAAACAAAAAAAGAAATCAAGAATACAACTTTAGGACCTATAAAAGATTTGGAGAAATATTTACAACCTGATTGGTGGAAACGGATATTTAATTCCATGTATCTGAAAACTGATGCTGATATTGTTGAAGACAAAAAAATAACTGAAACAGAAGTTGTTTTATTCAGTCAAATATTAAATTTAAAACTGGATGATGCTATACTTGATTTAGCCTGTGGTCAAGGACGACATACAATTGAGTTAGCAAGAAGAGGAAATACAAACCTCTATGGTTTAGACAGATCTCGTTATCTTATTCGAAGAGCAAAAAAAAATATTAATGCAGAAGGACTATCTGTTAATTTTAAAGAAGGCGACGCACGAAAACTCCCATATTCCACAGATACTTTTGACTATGTTTTAATCTTGGGAAATAGTTTTGGATATTTTGAAAATCTTGAAGACGACTCAAAAATACTTAGTGAGGTTTTTAGGGTACTTAAACCCAATGGACTATTTCTTATGGATGTTGCAGATGGTAATTTTTTAAGAAATAATTATAGTCCTCGTAGTTGGGAATGGATTGATAAAAAGTATTTTGTATGCCGGGAACGCTCACTTACCTCAGATAATGAACGACTTGTTTCACGTGAAGTTATTACTCATATCCAAAAAGGAGTTATTGCTGACCAATTCTATGCTGAAAGGTTATACACACAAAAAGGTCTATCTGAACAATTAAAGCAATCCGGTTTTAAAGAAATTAAATTTCATGGGGCTATAAAATCGAATTCGCAAAGGAATCAGGATTTAGGCATGATGGAACAAAGATTTATTGTAACTACCAAAGTAATAAAAGATTTGACACCAAAAAAGCCAGTGAAAAAGGAATTAAAAAATGTTGTAGTTATCTTAGGTGACGCTAATTATCCTGATAAAATAAAACCCAACTCTACATTTAATGAAGATGATTTCTTTGCTATTGACAGATTAAAAGAAGCTTTAAATAAATTAAACAACTATAAATTTACATATCTTTCTAATCATAATAATTTAATCACAGAATTACAAAAACTTAAATCTAAAACACATATAGTTTTAAATTTTTGCGATGAAGGATATAAGAATAATTCCTCAAAAGAACTTCATATCCCAGCAATGCTTGAAATTTTAGATATTCCATATACAGGATCTTCTCCTCAATGTTTAACTTATTGTTATGACAAATCGCTAATAAGGGGAATCGCTAAAGAAATGGAAATTCCTGTTGCCAATGGATTTTTGATAAACCCTGAAGATAATTTGTTTGAAATCAATATTTCATTTCCCGTTATTGCAAAACCAAATTTCGCAGATGGAAGTTTTGGAATTACAAAAGATAATGTGGCAAATTCCATAGTAGAGCTAAATGATGCTATTTCTAAAATAAGAAAAGAATTTGGCTATGATAAACCTATTTTGGTGGAAGAATTTTTACCAGGAAAAGAAATTGCAGTTGGAATTATAGGCAATCCCCCCGAAAATTATTTTGTGTTACCTATGATTGAAGAAGATTATACTGATTTGCCGGGTGAATTACCTAAAATTTGTGGATATGAAGCAAAATGGTTCCCTGAATCACCTTATTTTACAAAACTTAAATCAGTAAAGGCTAATATTCCTGAAGAATTGGCTCAAAATATTATAAGTTGGTGTTTAAAACTTTCTAAACGTGTAGAATGCAGGGATTATGCCCGTTTTGATTGGCGATTAGATAATGATGGAATACCAAAACTTTTGGAAATTAATCCGAATCCGGGATGGTGTTGGGACGGACATTTAATTAAAATGGCAAAGATAGATGATATAAATTATTCTATGATGCTTGAAACGATATTAAAATCAGCAGAGCAAAGAATATTTCCACAATATGATACATCGTTAAAACAGCGAGCCTGTAACAAGACGGTATAGCCCATAGCCTTTTAGCTTCTCTTTCGCATTTTTTAAAAAAAGGTGTTGATTATCAAGGTGTTACAGGGGTAGGCATTACACTTTTCCCTTCAACTTTTTATTTTTAAACTATACTTTTTTTATAGGCAGTTGTTTATAGTTTATAGATAATTTTTGGCTCTTCGGTATTTTTTATCTTTACCGATTCAATTTACCGAAGAACCATAATAGTAAGATGAGAGAGTAAAAACTAAAAAAAAATAAAATTTATTACTTATCTAATAGTTCTTCATTCAGCAATATCCATACTTTCTTGTTCAAACCGTGCAATTAATGCCTCAATATTTGTTCGTTCCATCTCTTCAATAATCATATCAACAGGTAACCCTATTATGAATTTTATCAAAGAATTTTTTACAATTTTTTCATCTTGAATACTATCAAATATTTTTTCAGATATAGTTATTATTTTATTTATCTTAACTTTTTTTTCTTCCTTTTTTAATGTGTAATCATCTGTTACATAACACTTTATTTGTTTAAAAAATATATTTTTTATTTCTAAAATATTTTTATTTTCAAAAAAATTATAAGATTTTCTGTTTGTTGATTTTTTATGCCAGTTGGTTAATCTGTTAATTATATCTTTATACCGTCTGTTATTATTTTTTTGTATTTCCGTATTATTTTCAAAAGAAAATACGGATAAATAATCTATTACTTTTTTTAGTTTGTCAGGTTCAAGAGTTTGTAAAGAAATATAAGTTGGTATTACCACAGGATTAGCATATATCTGAATGCTCTTATCATTCCAGAATTTAAATAGTTCGGGAATATCCTGATAATTTTTATGCATAAGAACAAATTTTACGGAAAAAATCCTGTTGTTTTTTTTAGAATAATCATAAAAATATTTTATATTGCTGATTACATTTTCAAATTTTGAATTTTTTCTTATACTTTCATAAGTTTCCTTTTGTAAAGAATCTATAGAAATAGTAAGATTAAAGTTTGCTTTGTTTAATAATTCTTTTACTTTATTATTAAGTATAGTGCCATTAGATGAAACATAAACAGTAATATCAGGATTGATTTTTATAATTCTGTCCCATATATCATAATACAAATCAATTAAAAAAGGTTCTCCTCCTGTAAAACTTACTGTTTTTAGATGTGGGATAAATTCTTCTATTTGGCGGACAAACTCTAAATCATAAGGATTTTTATAAGCAGATTTTTTTTCTCTATTTTTTCTTATAGATGATGAATATTCTCCGCTGCACATTATACATTCAAGGGTACAGGTATTATCTATCTGAAAACTTAACATACAGGGATAATCAGAATCTGAATCAGGCAGATAATCATATTTTATTGCCCCTGTTGAATAAAAATTTTTGTTAATTATATCTTTTTTGCAGCTCTGACATCCCAAAGACATATCATTATGCCTAATATATTTTCTTAATTTATTAATCTTTTTTCCAAACCATATTTCGTGTATGGAATTTTCAGGATATTTGCCAATAGAAAGTCCTCTGTTGTAATGGCAAAGTGTTACTTCACCGGACGGATTAAAAAGTAAAGATTTAAAAGGAGCATGACACAATAATTTTCGTTTTTTTTTCGGTCTTATAGCATTATATTCTTTTAATAATTTCTTATTAACAGGATGATACTTTGTTTTGTTGAACCATTTATTAATTTTTTGAATCATCTCATTTTATTTTTTTATATCTTACTAAATTCAAATGTTTTTTTATCGGAATATAAAAGATATGATATTATATCTTTTAATTCTTCTTTTGTTCTTTTTTCTAATAAAGATACAAAAATTACAAACATAGAATCTTCATTCATATATATCAAAAATTCTTTAAAAGATTTAATATTTTCAAATTTGTCAGATATATTATTAAACTTTGTTTCTAATAATTTAATTTTTTCTGTTTTTTCTGTTTTTGATAAATCTTTATCACTATTAATGTATAATTTGATTTTTTTATAAAAATCCGTTTTATTTTTTATTTCTATTTGAGCAATATTTTTTAATCTGTTTATACTTTTTTTATATTGATCAAAATTCTCTAACAAAGAGTCGTAATCAAACAGATTTAATTGTAAAGAGGACGGGATAGATACTATCTTTGCTGTAATATTATCTAAATTGTATCCTTTTAAATAAATAAAATTAGATTTTTTTAGATTTACCATTTTGGGATTAATCAAATAAATAATTTCAACAGTACTAATAGTATTTTCAAATTTTAATTTAAAGACAAAAGAATCTCTTTTATTTAGATAATTCTGAAGTTTTTCAGATTCTATTTTAAAATTCTTACCATCAATAATCACTTTACCTTTACCTCTAATTGAATGTATAACCAAGGGTATTTCTATTGAACCTTTCCAGTTTGATGGTAAAGTTAATTTTGCATTAGCAAAATTTCTTATCTTTCTGTGTCTTGGAGACATCAGCATCTTTTCATATACAGCAGGAAATTCAAGAGTTGCATTAGCAGGTATTTTAAATTCCAAATTATATGAATCAATATTTTTAAAATCACAATTAAATATTCTGTTGTTTTTTTTACTGGAATATAATTCAGAAGTATATTTTGTATATGCTAAAGCTCTTGCCCGAAAACTTTTTTCTTCATTAACAGAAGAAACAGGATTTGTGATAAGATAAGGATTGTCAGACAATTCTTCTACACTTGCAATCTTTGACTTTTTATTAAGATAATATACTTTTTTTAAAGGGTCATACATCTCCCACTTATTATTAATATACACTTCTGGGACAACATGTCCTTCCAGTTCCCACAATCGTGAGCCAAAGCCAAGTCCGTGCCATATATAAGATAAGACAGTAGCTTTATCATTACATTGTCCAAAACCTAAGGAGTTTATTAATATATAAGGTGAGTAGTGCCATTTTTTGTTTGTTAAAGATTCATTATAATAAATATTATCGCAGACAAATCTCCATGCTTTTCTTTCTGTTGGCTCATCGGGAAATTCCGGCTTCATCTTTATAACTGCATTAATTATATCATCATTATTATAAAATAAATTATTATTTATTTTCATTTTAAAAACTGCTGTCCCTGAACCTTTGTTTGTTAATCTGATAACATTTGATTTGGGAAAATTTGTCTTTAAAACAAAACTTTTTACATCAATCTTATTTTTGTTAATGTTACAAGATGGTATAAATAGCAATATTATCAGCTGGATTATAATAATCGGCTTTACTTTCATCATTTTGATTTATTTTGTTAATTCAATAAATTATAAGAAGAAGCAGGTATATATTTTTTTTGTTTTATTAATTTCAGCAAATGGTCTGATATTATTTTAGCTACATAAACAGAGCCGGAATCATTATAATGAAATATATCATATATATATTTGCTATCATCAGCAGGTATTGCTCTCTCTAAATCTATTAAAGTTATTTCCTCTTCTTTTGCAACATCTCTTATAATATTATTAAAAGTGATATGGAAAAAACGTAATCCATTTAGTATAGCAGAGTCGCATAGAGATTTAGGCATAATATATTCAAAACTGTCGGGCATTTCAGTTATCAGATTTGTGCTGTTTTGTTCAAGAGATATTTTTTGCGTCATTAAAACAGGTTCTATATCCCAGATTTTACAAATACAAACAAAAGTTTTTAAAGCTTTTCTATATTGACTTATTATATCATTTTGGTTAACTAAAATTTTTTCCCCGGCAAGTTCAGAATATCTATAAGATGGTTTCCAATATTTTAAAAGTTTTATATATATATTATGAGTTCTTTCGCATAATACAGGAAAAATTGTATTAGCATTTTCTTTTTTTTTATTTCTGCTGTCATTAAAATATGTTATTAAAGATTTGTATGGATTATTGTTCCAATAAGTTCCATAAGGTATTAATATATCCAAATCGTTTGCATTATGCATAAAAACAACTATTTGTGGTTTATATGGTAATATTTTATTTAATAATATATCTATAGTATGAAAGGAATGGTTTCCAGGCACTCCGGAGTTGAATGAGTTAATTTTCAGTCCTATTTTTTCTTCTAATATATGTCCTGCTAAATAAGGAAATCTGTTCTTTTCGTCAACAATTCCGCATTGGGTAGTAGAACCTCCAACAAAAAAAATGGTTAAATCAGCATTATTATGGATTTTACCTGGTTTTATAAATCCATTTTCGTCAGTTCTGATTCTGTATTTTTTTGGTTTTATATTTTCTAATTTTTCTTTTTTTATTTTATCATTATTATATAAATATTTATTTATTTTTTGCTTAATTATATTTTTATCTAAATATGTTTTCAAATCCATATAGGGAGGATTTTCTCTTAATCTTATAAATCTTTTATTTATATATGTAAAATATCCTATAGTCATTTCTGTAAAAAACAGAAGTATAAATACAAGAAATATAACAATTAATGTTAATATTAATTTTGCCTTAAAAGGATGTTTATTAAACCTATTCATAAAACATTTAATTTTTATACAATAAATAATTCCCCATAACAAGATAATCCATTTCTGTTTTCATAAAACATTTATAAGCATGTTCAGGTGTACATACAATTGGCTCTCCTCTTACATTAAAACTTGTGTTTAAGAGCATTCCACAACCTGTCTTTTCTTTAAATTTGCTAATCAATTTCCAGTATTTTTCATTGGTTTTTCTATGCACAGTTTGAATTCTCGCTGAAAAATCAGTATGAGTGATTGAAGGAATATCGGACTTTACATAATTTATTTTATCATAAACAGATAGCTGCATATAATTATCAGGTAAATGTTTTCTTCTATTTTTTTTAACATCAGCAACAACAAGCATATAAGGAGATTTTACATCCAAATCAAAAAAATCTCTTACATCTTCTGCTAAAACAGAAGGAGCAAAAGGACGAAAACTTTCTCTGTGTTTTATATTCAAGTTTACTTTTTTCTGCATCTCAGGATTTCTTGCATCAGCAATAATACTACGATTTCCCAAAGCCCTTGGACCAAATTCCATACGACCCTGAAACCATCCTATAACATTGGCTTCTGCAATTAACGATGCTGCTCTGTCTATTAATTCATCAAAATCATCATATTTTTTATATACTGCATTGCATTTTTTTAAACATAATTCTATATCAAAATTTGAAAATTCAGGACCAAGATATGCACCATTCATACCATCAAAATCATCATTAAGTTTTCTTTCTTTATTATAATAAATATAATAAGTTGCTAAAGCCGCACCTATTGCACCTCCTGCATCTCCTGCTGCCGGCTGAATAAATATATTCTCAAAAATTTTATCCTTTAATAATTTTCCATTTGCAACACAATTCAAAGCAACACCACCGGCTAAACATAAATATTTTGAATTTGTAATTTTTTTTACCTGTTTAGCCATATTAATTACAATATCTTCTGTTATATTCTGGATAGCATAAGCAAGGTCGCAATATTGCTGCTCCAGTTTAGAATCAGTAGCCCTTTTTGGAAAACCGAACAATTTTTCCCACTTTTTATCTTTTACCATCCTCAATCCTGTGGTATAATTAAAATAATCCTGATTTAACCATATTGAACTATCTTGTTTTATCTCAACTAAATTTTTTTTAATAATTTTTATAAACTTTTTAACATTTTCCGACTTTGGATTGCCATAAGGAGCCAATCCCATCAATTTATACTCTCCTGAATTTACTTTAAAGCCCAAAAAATAAGTAAATGCTGAATATAATAATCCAACAGAATGAGGAAATCTTAACTCTTTAAGAATTTTTATCTTGTTTTTTTTACCAAATCCTAACGAAGCCGTAGCCCATTCACCAACAGCATCAACAGTTAATATTGCTGATTCTTCAAAGGGAGAAGCATAAAAAGCACTTGCTGCATGAGACAGATGATGCTCGGGAAACAATAATTTGATTTTATGCTTGTTATATTTCTCAATTTTATTTAGTTCTTTAAATATAACTCTTTTTAAAAACATTTTTTCTTCTAACCAAACAGGCATTGCAGAAATAAAAGATTTTAACCCTTTTGGTGCAAAAGCATAATAGGTCTCTAATAATCTTTCAAATTTTAATAATGGCTTATCATAAAAAACAATTGCATCCAGTTCATCTATAGAAGTAACAGAATATTCCAAACAATATTTAATAGCATTTACAGGAAAACAAGAGTCGTTTTTTTTTCTTGTCCAACGTTCTTCCTGTGCAGCTGCAATAATTTTTCCATCCTGCACAATAGCAGCGGCAGAATCGTGATAAAAAGCTGAAATTCCTAAAATTTTCATCTTATCTGATAAAATTAGCTAAATAATATTTCGCAATAAAAATTAGTATAAAAACAAATTTACAATAATTTTTATTACTTTTGAATTTATAAATTTATTTAAAAAAATAAAAAAATGATAGAAAATATTGTATGGGTTGATTTTGAAACCCTTGAAAGATTTATGGTTGATGTGTTTAAAGGTTCTGGTGTTAAAGAAGATGAAGCAAAAATTTGTGCTAATGTCTTAATTACTGCTGATAAAAAAGGTATTGATTCTCACGGTATAAACCGCTTAAAATCAATGTATTATGACAAGATAAAACAAGGCATATTAAATCCTGTAACAAATTTAGAGATAGTAAAAAAAAGTCCTACTACTGCTGTCATTGACGGACATAATGGTATGGGTCATGTCATTGCTAAAAAATCTATGCAAATAGCAATAGATAAGGCAAAAAAATTTGGAATGGGAATGGTTGTTGTAAGAAACTCTAATCATTATGGCATTGCAGGATATTATCCTCTTATGGCTGTTGATGCAGGAATGATTGGGATGTCAGGAACTAATGCCAGACCATCAATAGCACCTAGCTTTGGTGTTGAAAATATGTTAGGAACCAATCCTTTAACTTTTGCAATGCCTTCGGATGAAAAATTTCCGTTTTTTCTTGACTGTGCTACTTCCGTGGCTCAACGTGGCAAAATTGAGGTCTATGCCAAAAAAAATAAAGATATTCCTAAAGGATGGGTTATAGATAAAAAAGGGGAAATAAGAACTGACTCTGAACAAATTCTTATTGATTTGGTAAAAGGAAATGCTGCTTTGGTTCCTCTTGGTGGTGTTGGCGATGAGACAGCAGGATATAAAGGATATGGATATGCTACTGTTGTAGAGATACTTTCTGCTGCCTTGCAACAAGGTAGATTTATGAATCTGCTTACAGGACTCAACGAAAAAGGTAAAAAAGTTCCTCATCATATCGGGCATTTCTTTATTGCTATTAATATTTCAGCATTTACAAAATTAGATAAATTTAAAAAAATCACAGGAGATATATTAAGGGACTTACGTGCTTCAAAAAAAATGCCAGGATATAATAAAATTTATACCGCAGGCGAAAAAGAATATCTTACATATATGGAAAGAAAAAATAAAGGAGCACCTTTAAACAGGCAATTACAAAATGAAATTAAAGAAATGGTTAAAAAACTTAACTTAAAGCAATATGAATCAATGTTTTAAAATATTTTTGTATAAGATATGAAGTTTTCCAAAAAAAAAAAAGCCCTGATAAACATCAGGGCTTTTTTTTAAGATTCAAAAACTATCTAACTTTTGTTGCTAAATCGCTACCAGCTTTAAATTTTACAACTTTCTTTGCTGGAATTTTAATTTCTTTACCAGTTTGTGGATTTCTGCCTAATCTAGCAGAACGTTTTGCGATTGAAAAAGAACCGAAACCAACTAGTGCAACTCTATCACCTTTTTTTAATGATTTAGAAGTAACACTTACAAAAGAATCTAATGCTTTTCTTGCATCAATTTTTGTTAAATTAGCTTCTTTAGCTATTGAATCAATTAATTGTGCTTTGTTCATATCTTATTTTTTTTAGATTAATAAATAAATTGAATTAATTATTTGCAAAGATAATCTATTTCTTTAAACCAGCAAGTTTTTTTTAAAAAAACATTGAAATTGTTAATAAATAGAGCTTTTTGTTAATAACTTTCGGTAAAAACAGGATATTATAACAGAAATAAGTATGTTTTTTGGTTAAAAAATAAAAAAATTTTTAGCTAAAATTAATTTTATCTTAAAAAAACCATAAAAAAATTATTAATTTTCTAAATTTAGCATAAAAAATCATAAAAAAGCTATACTTTCCAATTATTATTTATTCTAAATCCTCTCAGAAATTCTTTTGTATTCATTTTTCCCTTTCCTGATAGTTGTAATTCCTGCAAATGTATTAACCCATCAATAGCAGTAATGCTTATGTTATTCTTACCATCAGTAACAATTTCTCCTGTTTTATAGCTAACACTCATTTTTTCTTTTAATGTCTTAAAAATTTTAATATAATATCTTTTATTATCAGGAGAAATAAATTCTGTATAAGCAGCAGGATGTGGGCTAAGTCCTCTTATGAAGTTATAAATATTATCAACAGAGTCGTTCCAGTTTATTCGGCAATCTTTTTTTAATATTTTTGGTGCATATTTAAGTTTATTATTTTTATTGTAAAAATCATGCTGATTAGTAGTTAAATAATTACCCGACTGAATGGCTTTAACTGTTTTAACAGTTAATTCTGCTCCTGATTTCATTAATTTATCATGGAGTTCTCCTGCTGTTTCTTCCGGTCCAATAGTTATTTTTTTATTAAAAATAATATTACCTGTGTCAATATTATGTTTTAGAAAAAAAGATGTTATGCCTGTTTGTGTTTCGCCATTTATAATTGCCCGGTTAATAGGTGCGGCACCTCTATATTGAGGTAATAATGAAGGATGTATGCTAAATGTGCCCAAGCGAGGCATATCCCATACAATATCAGGAAGCATTCTAAAAGCTACTATAATCTGCAAATCAGCTCTTAATGAACGCAACTCTTTAATAAAATTATTATCTTTTAAGTTTGTTGGTTGTAATAATGTTAAATTATATTTAAGAGAATATTCTTTTATAGCTGAATACTTTATTTTTCTTCCTCTGCCGACAGGTTTGTCGGGAGATGTAATTACACCAACAATATTGTTTTTATTTTTTATCAAAGCATCTAATGATGCAACGGCAAATTCAGGTGTCCCTATAAAAACAATACGTAGGTCTTTGTTCATAAGATGGTTATCTTGATAGTGGTTTGGCATTATATGAACTTTTTTCAGTAAGTTCATCTCTTAATTTAATCATTTTTATTGCAGATATAGCAGCTTCCACTCCTTTGTTGCCATATTTACCTCCTGAACGGTCTTTTGCCTGTTGTTTATCATTTGTGGTAAGAACACCAAATATGACAGGAGTATTATAATATAAATTTACATCTGTTATTCCTTTTGAAACAGAGTTGCATATAAAATCAAAATGTCGTGTTTCACCCTGAATAACACAGCCAAGACAAATAGCAGCATCAACATCAGCATACTCAATAGCATATTGAGCACCTAATGGTAATTCAAAACTTCCGGGAACATACTTCACTGTTATATCTGACTCTAATGCTCCGTTTTTTATCAATGTTGAATAAGCACCTTCTAATAAAGCATCAGTAATTTCTGAGTTCCATTCAGAAACGACTATTGCAAAAGTCATACCTTGTGCCGAAGGAATTGTATTTTTATTATATTCGGATAGATTTTTAAGATTTGAAGCCATTTTAACAAAATTATTGAATTATTTTTTTCCCATTAACCCTTCTGCTCTTGCTATATATTTTTCAATCTCTCTTGCTTCAAAACTTTTATTATAATTTTTTTGTATCTTTTTATATACTTCAACAGCTTTATCAAATTTATTTAACTCTTCATATGTCTGACCGGCTTTCTTTAGAAACAAAGGAGATATAAAATCATTATCATTTTTATTAGCTGCTTCAAGATAGTAATCTGCTGCTTTTTGTTTATCGCCTAATTCCATATAAGCATCGCCAATAGCACCAATAGCCATAGGTGCCACAATTTGGTCTTTGGATTTGAACTTTTTAAGATATTTAATAGCATCATTAAATTCACCTTTTTTTAAATAACATATTCCTAAATAATAATTGGCTAAGTTAGCTGACTTTGTTACCCTATATTCATCAATAATATCAATAAAACCCAAATAATTGCCATCACCATTTATTGCTAAGTCCAAAGAATCCTGCTCAAAATATTTTTCTGCCATAAACATCTGTGATTGTGCTTCTATCTCTTTGGGCTTAAGAATATATTTTTTATATCCCATATAAGCCAAAACAATTACAATTATTGCACCAAGAACAATTAATATAATCTTTTGATTATTTTCTATAAATTGCTCTGTCTTACTGAGTCCTTCCTCAACAGCAACGATTCTTTCTTCTGTAGTATCTTTCTTTTTTGTCATATTTTTAGTTTTAAAATTACAAAAATAATTTTTTTATTTGAATAATAGAATACTTTACCATGATTAATTCATAAATTTTCAGAATATATATATCACTAGCCCCACCTTTTAAGGCGGGGACAAGAATAATGGCACTATACCCTCTGCAAAATTTTCAAAATTTTATAAAATAAAAATTAAAATTTTGAAAATTTTGCAGAGGTGGGTGTTGCTTAAATCTATACCCCGCCCTGAAGGACGGGGCTAATGATAATAACATATAATTTAATTTATGAACTTAGCGAAGCGATCTCACGAAGTAATAATTCAGGTTGCATTAAAAATTTGTAAATTTATTCAACAAGGTTAACCTTATGGAATACAAAACAGTCAGGCAGATATCTGATTATTACACAGGATTAACATTTTTTACTTATTTTGGAGCAATTTTAAGCAGATAAATGCTTATTATTCCAAATAATATATTCGGTATCCATACACCTATTGCAGGATTTAAATTTCCCATAGTTGAAAAAGTTGTTGATATCTGCATAAACAGTATAAAAGCAAAACTTATTGTTAATCCTGCACCGAGAGAAAGTCCTATACCGCCTTTTGCTTTACGACTTGATAAAGAAACACCAATTAAGGTTAAAATAATTGTTGAAAAAGGAAATGCTATTCTCTTATGCTTTTCTACTTCATAAAATTGAATATTACTTGACCCTTTATGTTTTTCTTCTTTAATAAAACTTCTTAGCTGCGAAAATCCCATTGTTCCTACATTTTTAACTTTTTGTATAAAATCAGCAGGATTTATATTTAAAACAGTATCCTTTTGTTTACCTGTATTAAGTTTTTCATCCATCCCACTAATTAATCTGATATAATAATTTTTTATGTTCCATTTATTTGATATGCTATCCCATTTAATAAAGTCAGAAGATAATTTGTAATAAATAGTTCCTTTTCTTGATTTTTCTAATGAAAAATTATACCCTGTATTTGTCTCATCATTATAACTCTCAACATAAACAAATGTATTAGGACTAATTTGTAAATGTGTATTCCCTTCTCTATATGTTGAAGGGTTTTTAAGATATGTATTTTGAAAAGCGATTCTTTTTTTATTCGCATGAGGTATTACAAAGTTAGCCAAAAAAAATGTCATCAAAGCTAATATCAGTGCTGATATTAAATAGGGAACCAATACTCTTTTAAAACTAATACCACTTGCTAAGATAGCAACAAATTCATTGTCAGAAGCCATTTTGGCAGTAAAAAATATAACTGCAATAAAAGTAAATAAAGGGCTAAATAGATTAACAAAATATGGAACAAAATTTAAGTAATAAGTAAAAATTATTTCATTTAAAGGAGCTTGTTTTTCTAAAAAGTCATCAATTTTTTCAGAAACATCAAATGCTACTACAATTAAAATTAATAAGCTCGTTGCTAAAATAAATGTCCCTAAAAATCTTTTTATAATATGTATATCTAACTTTTTCATTCAAAATTTAATTTTCATTGTTAAATTACTCACTTCGTTCGTGAGATCGCTTCGCTAAGTTGCTAAATTGTTATATTCTACTCTGCTTGGTAATAATTTAAATTAATACCATTGGATAATATCCGATGGCATTAATGTCTGATTATTTGTATATTAAATTTTAAAATTTTACCAATCAAGGTATAAATTGTCTCAAATTTCATTTTACAATCTTACCGATAATTGTTTTATCATTTTATTTTTCCAGTTTATAAAAGTTCCGTTAATAATTTTTTTGCGGGCTTGTTCAGCCAACCATAGATAAAATCTAAGATTATGGACGGAAGCAATCATTGCTGCTAACATTTCTTTTGCAGCAAACAGATGATTTAAATAAGCTTTTGAATACTGTTTATCAACAAAAGATGTTCCATTTTCATCAATCATTGAAAAATCATCTTTCCATTTTGCATTTTTTATGTTAATAGTGCCGTTTTGTGTGAACAACATTCCATTTCTTCCGTTTCGTGTTGGCATCACACAGTCAAACATATCAACACCAAGAGCAATACTCTCTAATATGTTTACTGGAGTTCCAACGCCCATAAGATAGCGTGGCTTATTATATGGTAAAATATCACATACAAGTTCTGTCATTTCATACATTTTTTCAACAGGTTCTCCAACAGAGAGTCCTCCTATAGCATTAGCTTCACGATTAAAAGAAGCAATGGTCTCTGCTGATTCTATCCTTAAATCTTTATAAACACTTCCCTGCACAATAGGAAACAAAGCTTGGGAATATCCATATTTGCTTTGTGTATTATCAAATTGCTTACAACATCTTTTAAGCCATTTATGTGTTAATTTCATTGAATTTTTTGCATATTCATAATCACAAGGGAAAGGAGTACATTCATCAAAAGCCATCATAATATCAGCACCTATAGTCCTTTGAATATCTATTACTTTTTCAGGAGTAAAAAAGTGTTTAGAGCCATCAATAAAAGATTGAAAATTCACTCCTTGTTCTGTTATCTTACATGTAGGCGATATTGAATATATCTGATAACCGCCACTATCGGTTAAGATGGGCTTATTCCAACCATTAAATTTATGTAAACCTCCTGCTTTCTCAATGACTTCCAACTTTGGTCGCAAATATAAATGATACGTGTTACTAAGTATAATTTGAGCATTTATATCTTTATCTAATTCCCATAAGTGAACACATTTAACATCACCGGCAGTACCAACAGGCATAAAAACAGGTGTTTTTATAATGCCATGCTCTGTAATTATTTTTCCTGCACGAGCTTTAGAATTTTTATCTCCTTTTATAATACTAAACTCCATATTTATTTTTTAATTTTAAAATTTATCAAAGATAATTTATATTACTAAAATAGAATAAATATATTTGCAAATATAATTTTCTAAACTAATTAATAAAAAAACAAGTTTGATTTATACTATCTTTATAATATTCGTAATATCTACTATAATACAACTTATTTATTACTGGATAATATTTGGACATTTAGCTTTTTATCACAAAAAGCAAGTGTCAAAGCAAAATAATTCTGTATCTGTTGTTGTATGTGCAAAAAATGAGTTTGGAAACCTAAAAAAATTTTTGCCTCTTATTCTTAAACAAGATTATCCTGACTTTGAAGTTGTTGTTGTGAACGACAATTCTGATGATGAGAGTTCTTTTTTGTTAAACTCTTTTTCTGAAAAATATAGAAATCTTACTGTTATCAATCTTTGTAATAGTGTAAAATTTTTTTCAGGCAAGAAATTTCCTTTATCATTAGGAATAAAATCAGCAAAAAATGATATAATACTATTAACTGATGCTGATTGTTATCCAAAAACAAATCAATGGATAACAAATATACAAAAAAACTTTGTTGGAAATACTGAAATAGTACTTGGCTATGGAACTTATGAACAAAAAAAAGGTCTGTTAAATAAATTAATCCTTTTTGACACTCTTAATATTGCTATCCAGTATTTTTCTCTATCACTTATTGGACAAACATATATGGGTGTTGGAAGAAATCTGGCATATCGTAAATCATTGTTTTATAAAAATAAGGGCTTTATATCACATTATAATATCATTTCCGGTGATGATGACTTATTTATAAGTAAAGCAGCTACAAAACATAATACTAATATTGAAATAAGTCCTGACAGCCATACTGTTTCTATTCCTAAAACTTCATTTAAAAAATTGATAAAACAAAAAAGAAGACATCTCTCTACATGTACTTTATATAAAAATAAGCAAAATTTTTTTTTAGGATTATTTTCATTTAGTCAGTTTTTGTTCTTTTTATCCTTTATAATTCTTATCTCTTTAACTTACAATATCTTAATTATATGTTCGTTGTTTTTTATAAGGGCTATTAGTCAGTTATTTATATTAAAAAAATGTATGAATAAATTAAAAGAAAAAAAAATATTATTACTTTCGCCTATATTTGAACTGTTTTTTATTTTATTAAATTCATTATTAGTATTTTTAAATCTTTTTTCTAAAAAAAATAAATGGAAATAAATCCTCATCTTACACCTAAAGCATTACGGGATTATAAGTTAGTTTGTCTTGCCATTGACAAAGACGATAGAAAAGCTTATGCCGAATTGATGAGTAACTACAAGGATTCTATTTACTTTATGTTACTAAAAATGACTAATAATCCTGATGATGCCGAAGATTTAACAATTGAAGCTTTTGGGAAAGCTTTTGAAAAGTTGTATCAATATACTCCTGATTATGCTTTTAGTACATGGCTCTTTAAAATTGCTTCAAATAATTGTATTGACTTTATTAGAAAAAAAAAGAAAAATATTCTTTCTTCTAATAAATTACAAAAAGAAAATGATGAAAATTTAGCTGATAAAATTTCAGCAGAAACATTTAATCCGGAAGAAGAATTAATAAGAAAACAAAAAAAAGAAGTAGTACGCGATATTGTTGATAAAATAAAACCTCGCTATCGTACTCTTATTGAACTTCGCTATTTTAAAGAACTCTCATACGATGAAATAACAAAAGAACTTAACATTCCTTTGGGAACTGTTAAAGCACAACTATTCAGAGCAAGATTTCTTCTATACAACATCCTTAAAAATTCTAAAGAAAAAATATAAAATATTCAGTTTTATGTATATTTATATGGATTCTTCAATAACAATTTTTTATTATACGGAACTTTGTGGTAAAAAAATAAAACCACAAAGAAACCACAATAATCGCACAAAAAATTAAGATAATATAACCAAAAAGTAAAAAAAATGATTACAACAAATTTTCAAAAAGCTATATTACAAGGGATTCCCGACAAACTTCCAAAACCGCAATCTTATGATAAAAATATAGATCACGCTCCGAGAAGAAAGGATATTTTAAATAAAAAAGAAAAAAAACTTGCTGTAAAAAATGCTCTTAGATATTTTGATAAAAAACATCATTTTGTCTTGGCTCCTGAATTTGCAAAAGAACTGAATGATTATGGCAGAATTTATATGTACCGTTTTCGCCCTTATTATAAAATGTATGCAAGAAATATAGAAGAATATCCTTGCAAATCAAAACAATCTGCTGCAATAATGCTTATGATAAACAATAACCTTGACCCTGCTGTTGCTTTATTTCCACACGAACTGATTGTTTATGGAAGCAATGGAGCAGCATTCCAAAACTGGGCACAATATCTGCTTACAATGAAATATCTTGCAGAAATGACTGATGAACAGACACTTATACTCTATTCAGGAACTCCAACAGGACTCTTTCCTTCTCACAAAGATGCACCAAGATTAGTTATCACTAATGGAATGGTAATACCAAACTATTCTTCCAAAGATGACTATGAACGTTTTAATGCTCTTGGTGTCTCTCAATATGGACAAATGACTGCTGGCTCATTTATGTATATAGGTTCACAGGGAATTGTTCATGGCTCTACAATTACCATTTTAAATGCAGCAAGAATGTATAGTAAAGGAGATATAGGAGGCAAAATTTTTGTGTCTTCCGGTTTGGGAGGAATGTCCGGTGCTCAGGCAAAAGCCAGTGTTATTGCTGGTGCCGTAGGAGTTATAGCCGAGATAAATCCTAAAGCTATTAAAAAACGCTATGCACAAGGATGGCTTAATGAAATATTTACTGACCTTGATAAATTAATGATTCGTGTTAAAAAAGCCAAAGCCAATAAAGAAGCCATTGCTTTGGGCTATCAGGGTAATATTGTTGATCTTTGGGAAAAATTTGTAGAATCAGATATACAGGTTGAATTAGGTTCAGACCAGACATCTTTGCACAACCCTTATGCCGGCGGCTATTATCCCGCAGGGATGACTTTTGAAGAATCAAACAAAATGATGGTTAAAAATTCTAAAACTTTTAAAGAAAAAGTCCAGGCATCTCTCAGAAGACAAGTAAAAGCTATTAACAAAATGGTTAAAAAAGAAATGTTTTTCCTTGATTATGGCAATGCTTTTTTATTAGAAGCAGGTAGAGCAAATGCTGATATTTTTAAATCTGACGGTACATTCAAATATCCTTCTTATGTTCAAAATATTATGGGACCTCTGTTCTTTGATTATGGTTTCGGTCCTTTTCGATGGGTATGCACATCAGGAAATCCAAAGGACTTAAAAAAATCTGATAACATTGCTACTCAGGTATTAGAAAATATTGCTAATAATGCTCCAAAAGAAATTATTAGCCAACTAAGAGATAATATACACTGGATTAAACAAGCTGATAAAAACAATTTAGTTATTGGCTCACAAGCAAGAATATTATATGCTGATTGTGAAGGGAGAATTAAAATTGCAGAAAAATTTAACAAAGCTGTTAAAGATGGTATAATATCAGCTCCAATAGTGCTGGGAAGAGACCATCATGATACATCAGGCACTGATTCGCCTTATCGTGAGACATCAAATATTTATGACGGCTCTCAATTTACTGCTGATATGTCTATACAAAATGTTATAGGAGGTGCATTTAGAGGAGCCACCTGGGTATCTATCCATAACGGCGGTGGCGTTGGCTGGGGAGAAGTTATAAACGGTGGCTTTGGAATGGTATTGGATGGATCTGATGATGCTGACCGCAAATTGAAAGCAATGCTATATTGGGATGTAAACAATGGAATAGCCAGACGAAGCTGGGCAAGAAATAACGGAGCTATGTTTTCTGCCAAACGAGCTATGAAAACAGAATCAAAGTTAAAAATAACAATGCCAAATATCGCAGATGATAAATTAATTGATAAGTTGTTCTAATAATTAGTGTTTGTTAGATTAACCCTTGTTAAGTCAAGGGCTAATGAAATTTAATAATATAAAATATGTTTCCCTAATTTCCTTTTTCGTTTTTAATTCTTTTTTTACTTTACAATATGACAGGAAAAAATATTTTGCTCCGTGCTGTTGAGCCATCAGATATTGATTTGCTTTATAAATGGGAAAATGATACTTTAATATGGTATTTAAGTAATACTATAACACCTTTTTCTAAATTTACTCTTGAAAAATATATTATAAATACTCATCTTGACATCTATGCTACCAAACAACTAAGATTAATGATAGATTTGATTAATAATTCTGAAAATGATGACAAAACTATTGGCTGTATTGATTTATTTGATTTTGATCCTAATAATAAAAGGGCAGGAATAGGAATTTTAATAAATAAAAAACAAAGAAATAAAGGATATGCTTCTGAATCATTAGAAATAATAATAAAATATAGTTTTAATACATTAAAACTTCACCAACTCTATTGTAATATATCCATAGATAATATTTTGAGCTTAAAACTGTTTAAAAAATATAATTTTCAGATAATTGGAGTAAAAAAACAATGGCTACAAATAAATAATGAATGGAAAGATGAATATATGCTGCAATTGATTAATGCTAAGTCATTATCAAAATAATTATCCGTCTGAAGCGGATATCAGAATATAAGAACCGTCTTTTTTATTTTTATCCTAAAAAAATGCTACATAAAAAAAAATCAAAAAAGAAAATTTTATTTAAAAGAATAATATATTTTTCCTTTTTACTAATAATTTTTTGCTGTTGTATAATTGGTTATAAATTTTACAATATTGTTTACAAACCAAATGTATTTCTTAAAGACAAACAAATAACATATCTGTTTATACATAGTAATTCAAATTTTAATGACGTTGTTAATAGTTTAAAAGAAAAAGATATTCTAATTAATATAAATTCTTTTAAATGGCTTGCCAAAAAGAGAAATTATACCAAAATTTATCCCGGGAAATATCTTATCAAAGCAAATATGAACAATAATGAACTTATAAGTTTATTGCGTTCAGGCAAACAAGAACCTGTAAGATTAATATTTAATAATATACGAACAAAACAACAACTTGTATCAAAAATAGCAAAACAAATTGAAGCAGATTCATTGTCTTTAATCAAATTACTCAATGATTCGGAATATTTACACAAATTTAATCTAAATCCTGAAAATTCTATTGTCTTATTTATTCCCAATACTTATGAGTTTTACTGGAACACATCTGCCAGACAGTTTGTTGAAAGAATGTATAGAGAATACAACAATTTTTGGACTAAAGAAAGAAGAGAAAAAGCAAAAAAAATGAACTTAACACCTGTAAAGGTCTCAATATTGGCTTCAATAGTGTTGCAGGAAACAAGAAAGACAGATGAGATGTCAAGAATTGCAGGCGTTTATATTAATCGGTTAAACAAAAATATGTTGTTACAGGCAGACCCTAGTGTGATATTTGCTATTGGTGATTTTACTATAAACAGAGTGTTAAAACAACATCTTACAGTTGATTCGCCATATAACACTTATAAATATACAGGATTACCGCCAGGTCCTATTTGCTTACCAACGCAAACATGTATAGATAGAGTTTTAAATTATGAAAAACATAAGTTTTTGTATTTCTGTGCTAAAGAAGATTTTTCAGGGTATCATAATTTTGCTAATACATTACATCAACATTTGATAAATGCAAGAAAATATCAAAAAGAGCTTAGAAAACTAAAAAAATCGAATTAATCAGTTTATACTATATTTTTTTATTGCTTTATTCCATTTTTTTATGGTTTTATTTTTCTATAATTATTTTTAAAATAAAGAAATTTGTAAATTTTTGATAAATTATATAATAAAAAATAACAGAATTTAAATAAAAAATATATATTTGCACCTATTAATAAAATAAATAATTATAAATAATTAAATTTAAAAATATGAAAAAATTATTTTTTGCAATTTTGCTTGGATTTAGCATTACAATTAATTTATATGCTTCTAATCCGCCTGATGAGGGAATGTGGTTACCTATGTTCATTAACCGACTTAATTATGTTGATATGCAAAAGATGGGGCTACATTTAACTCCCGAAGAACTTTATAGTGTAAATCATTCCAGCTTAAAAGATGCTGTTGTATCTATGGCTGGAGGTTCTTGCACGGCTGAAATTATTTCAGACCAGGGATTAATGCTTACTAATCACCATTGTGGATATCCAAGTATTCAATACCATAGTAGTATTGAAAACGATTATTTAAAAGATGGATTTTGGGCAAAGACCAAAGAAGAAGAATTGTCAAATAAAGATTTGTATGTCTCTTTCTTAATTAGTATGGAAGATGTAACATCAAAGGTTTTTGCAGAAGTTAATGATACTATGTCGGAAAGCAAGAGGTCTGCTAAAATTAGTAAAGTTGCTTCAAAGTTAAAAAAAGAAGCATCGGAAGATGGCAAATATACTGTTACTATAAAAAGTTTTTTTGAAGGCAATGAATATTATATGTTTGTTTATCAGGATTATGAAGATATTCGTTTAGTAGGTGCTCCGCCTTCAGCTATTGGTAAATATGGTGGAGATACAGACAACTGGATGTGGCCTCGTCATACAGGAGATTTTTCTATGTTTCGTATTTATACTGCACCAGATGGCTCTCCTGCCAAATATTCAAAAGAAAATATTCCTTTAAAGCCAAAGCATTATTTCCCTATTTCTCTTAAAGGCGTTAAAAAAAATGATTTTGCTATGATATGGGGCTATCCCGGAGGAACTGACAGATATCTTTCTTCTGAAGGTGTTAAGGTGTTGCTTAATGAAACAGCTCCTACTATTGTAAGTATTAGAAGCGAAAAGTTAGATATAATGAAAGAGGATATGAATGCAGACCCTGAAGTAAAAATAAAATATGCTGCAAAATATGCCCAGTGTTCAAACTATTGGAAATATTTTATTGGACAAAGTAAGGGCTTAAAAGCTCTGAAAGTTTATGAACAGAAAAAAACTTTGGAAGATAAATTTCAAAAATGGGCAGATGCTAATCCTGAACGAAAAGCTAAATATGGAGATGTTGTAAAAGATATTACTGATGCTAATAAAGAAATATCAGCTAAAAAATGTCAGGAACGACTTTGGTATTTTCAGGAAACATTTATGGGTGCAGAGATATTGTATTTTGTTTATAAAAATCAAGGATTAGAAAGTTCTATCAAAAGTTTTGAAGAAAATAAGGATAGTACAAAAATTTTTGATGCATTTAAAACTGTAGCAAAAGAACATTTTAAAAATTATAATCTGCCAACAGATAAAAAGATTTTTGTTGATATTTTGGATATGTATTACAGTAATATACCCGAAGAATATCATCCTGATATATTTAAAGAAATAAAGAAAAAATATAAATGTGATTTTAATAAACTTGCAGATGCAGTATATAGTAAATCTTTCTTTGCTTCTGAAGAAAAATTTAATGAGTTCTTATCAAAACCTTCTGTTAAAAAACTCAAAAAAGATCTTGCATACCGAATTTCAAACTCATTGTTAAAAGCATTTTTAGATATGAACGTAGATAAAAGCAGTATTGATAAAAAGATGAAAAGAGCAAAACGATTATTTGTAGCAGGATTAAGAGAAATGGAACCTGACAAGACCTTTTATCCTGATGCTAATTCAACAATGAGAGTAACTTATGGACAAGTCCTTGACTATTATCCTGCTGATGCTATTCATTATGATTATGAGACCACTCTTAAGGGAATTATAGAAAAAGAAGATTCTACTAATGATGAATTTATTGTCCCTCCTAAACTTAAAGAACTATATCAGAAAAAAGATTATGGCAGATATGGTAAGGATGGTAAATTAAATGTTTGTTTTATTACTAATAATGACATTACAGGAGGCAATTCTGGAAGTCCTGTCCTTAATGGTGACGGACAAATTATTGGCATTGCTTTTGATGGAAACTGGGAAGCTATGAGTGGCGATATTGCTTTTGAACCTGCATTACAACGAACAATAAGTGTTGATATTAGATATGTAATGTTTATTATTGATAAATATGCAGGTGCTACTAATCTTATTGAAGAGATGACTTTTAAAGAATAGAAACTGTATAATTAACAGGATATTTTTATCTATATTCCTCAGAATGGCTAAAATGTTTTATGATTTTTATTGAAAAGTTCTAATCTTTTTTCAAGTTCAGGAAATTGCTCGTCAGAAATAAATGATACACAAGCTCTTAATCCTTCTGTTCGTTCGCTTCCTGTAACAGACAAAGAGATAGCACTTATACCATAATACATTAGTTTTTCAATTAGTTCTTCACCTGAAAATCCCGGATATGAGGTTGTAAAATAAAATCCATCACCAATAGGTTTATCTTCATCCATATCATAAACAATTTTAAATTCATTATCTGTAAACATCTTTTTTGCTATTTTAGCTCTTCTTGCATATTCTTTTACTACTTCCCATGGTTTATATTTGCCTTCATTAGTAGCTTTTAGCAATGCTGTCAGTCCGTATTGTGCAGAATGAGTAACTCCTGAAGATGTATTATACAAAGTTCCATAAACAATAGAATGACCAAAATTAGCAGAAGAATAATATTTTGATAGGTTCTTGTAGTTTGATTTAAACAATTTATCAGATATACACATCATACCAACTCTTTGTCCTGCATAGCTAAACACTTTTGAGCTTGAAATTGTTAAAATATAATTATCTGTATATTTAGCAACTGTTGGCTGGAAAGGTGGTTGTCCTGGAACAGATAAGTCATTTCTAAAGTCCATACCAATATAAGCAAGGTCTTCTTCTACAATAACATCATACTTATTGGCAAGTTCTCCTATTATCTTCAACTCTTTTTCTGTAAAACAAATCCATGTAGGATTATTTGGGTTTGAATATAAAATCAGAGATATATTACCTTTTTTCAGAAAAGATTCTAGTTTGTCTCTCAGTTTATTTCCTCTAAAATTATATACATCAAAACTTTCTTCTTTAAGTCCTATCATTTTGATTTGTTGCTTATGCACAGGAAAGCCCGGGTTGATCATAAGCACAGAGTCCTTTTTTTTATCTATCCTTCCAACAATCATAAAAGTTGCATAATTTCCATTTATAGAACCTACTGTTGGCACACAATTTTTTGGAGGAATATCAATATCAATAAAATTTTTAACAAATTTTGAAATTTCTTTTTTCAATTCAGGAATTCCCTCAATATCAGGATATAAGCTGGCAATGCCTTTATCCATAGCTGATTTTTCAGCATCAATAGCTATTTGTGGAGGCGGAAGTCCGGGAATACCCATTTCCATACGGATAAACTTTTTTCCTGTTTTTTCTTCTATAATATCAATCAAATGTTTAATTTCTCTTATAGAAGCAGCTCCAACTTTTTTAAAGCCGCTTTTTTTAATAATTTCTGATACTATTTCATAGTCAATAGGTGTATTTTTTTTCATCTGTTTATATTTTTATAATTAGTTGATATATAGTTATTTACATTATTTAAAAAAATAATATTTAATTTAATTTATTTTTGTTCCGATTGCATTGAAATTATTTTTCCCTTTTTTAAATGCTGTTTGGTTAATAGCTTTAATTACATCATTTTTAGATAAAGACATTAGTGCAGATAACCATATTTGTTCCGGAATATAATTAAAAGGTGGAATATCAGATAATATGCCAAGGGCAACAACATTAGCTGATTTTCCTGTTTCGTCGCCAAAATCATTACATATTTTGTTAGCATCTATTTCAATAACATTATATTCTTTAAGAGTTTCTCTTATTTTTTTTATATCAGGATAATCTTCATTTTTTGTATTTGGAGGTGATACTCTAAATTTGTTTAACAATATAGTTCCTTTATTTTTTAACAGTTCTAAAAATCCTGGTCTTAATACTTCGCTCATTTCCATAGCAATCAGCACATCAACGGACTTAGGAGCAAAATCAGGAGAAAATACATCACCGCAGCCAAAAGTAGATATTACAGAGCCACCAAGTTGAGCCATTCCATGCGTATCACCTTTTATAATATGTGTGTTTAAATATGGAGTGTTTATTGCTACCTCGGAAAGAACTTTTCCGAAAAACAAATTTCCTTGTCCCCCAACACCTCTGATAGCAACTCGTATGGATTTTGGAAGTAGTTTTTTATCAATTTTAATATCTTTTGTAATTTCTATTTTTTGTAATTCATGAATTTTGTTTTTTGATTTAATTTTTTCTTTTTCTATAAATTCAAAAGCCCCAAAAGGGCACATTTGCATACATACAGGAGTATTACCTCCACAGTTAGCACATAAATTTGTAAAATGAGGTCTTTTATCTTTATCAAGTTCAATGCCGGGACAAATATTACATAATCCACATTGCCTGCATTTGTCATAGTTAATCCTTAATTTTCTAATTTTTTTCTTATATTCTACCTGATGAATACAAGGTCCTTGAACAATTAAAACTGTAAATTCTCCTTTTTCAGCTAAATCAAGAGCATGTTTAAGTTTTTTTTCAATATCTTTTAGGTTATAGGCATTTACTGTAACTACTTTTGCCGACTCAGCTTGTTCTGCTTTTTCTAAATTAAATTTATTTTCTATTCCTGCCAGATTATATTCTGAGGCAGGCGAAGGTTGTCCTCCGGTCATAGCAGTAATCCTATTATCAAGGACAACTTTTACTCCGGAAACATTTCTAAATACAGCATTTCTTGTAGCTGCCAATCCTGTATGACATTCACACGAATCACCTATAACACTGATAACTTCATTAGCTTTTTCAGGTCTTGAAAGGACAAATCCTTGTCTCATAGAATCTGATGCTCCCATACATAAGCAAGTATCAATAGCGTTTAAGAATGCTATTAAAGTAGAACATCCTATATCACCAAATCCGGAATATATCTTATGTTTTTTTCTTAATTTGGCAACAGTTATAGAAAAAGCTCTGTATGGACATCCCGGACAAATTCCCGGTGCTCTGTTTGGTGCTTTTATACTTAGCACTGTTTCCTGTATTTTATAATCTATGTTTATATGTTTTGACAAAAATTCAATTACTGATTTTGGTGTCCAGTTTGTAACTGTGCTATATTCTTCTTTCCCAATAACATTAATACCTAACAGTTTAATTTTATCCTGTATAAATTTATCTCCATCTTCAATTACAAATATTTTTTCTTTTATTTTGTTGGCAAAGTCCTTAATTTTCTTATCTGGTAAAGGATAGACAGTTGCAATAGAAAGTATAGAAGGATTTATATTAATTATATTTAGGGCTTCTTTAACAATAATATCACTTTCTCCTGTTACTATTATTCCCCAGTTTTCATTACCTGTTGTTTCATTAACAAGGTTTGATTGTTCAGTCCATTTTTGAATGTTTGGTATTCTAATTGTTGTAGCTATGTTATAGTTATTTCGTGCTATATTAGGCATCCCCATCCATGCCTTTAAATTTTTTGGTAAATCTTTTGGAGTAACAGTTCTTGATTTTTTTGTTACAATCAGACCTTCGGAATGACACAGTATTCCTGAAGCATAAACAACGACAACAGTATTAAAATTCTTACTTATATCAGCAGCAGACCAAGGCATTTCATACATTTCCTGATGATTGCGTGGTTCTAACACAGGAATTCTTGCAGCAGCAAAAAAATGTCTCATGTCAATTACGTGTTGTGTGCTTGACGGTATATAATCGGAAGCGACAAAAAGCACTAAAGCACCAGCAGGAGCATTATAAAAAGCAGAAGTTGTTATTGCATCACCGGCTTGAAAAACTCCGGGCGTTTTCATTGTAACTAATGAATCAAATCCTGCAATTGCATGACCTAATGCAAGCTCAACAGCAACGGCTTCGTTTACATCCCAGCCAACATTAATTCTGTCCTGAACTTTTGCTAATGATTTGTCTATAACTTCTGTACTTGGTGTGCCGGGATAACCATCAGCATTATGATAACCAGCATGGATAACACCAAGAGCAAAGGCCTGATTGCCTTGTAAAACAAACTTACTGTTTGCTTTAGCATCTACTATTTCTCTGAAATTTAGCATATTCTAATCAAATATCTTATTATTAAGTCAAAATAAAAATTTATTGAAAGAAAATATAATTCTAATCCGCATTAGGCGGATAAAATAATTTACAGATAAGAATAATGAAGTATTGAATATATATCTCTATTTTTTATATTTAGATATATGTTTTTGCTTAAAGCGGAAAGTATGTCATTATTTTTTATAAAATTCATAACCTTACAAAAGTATTTTTTTTATTATTATTATGCCCAAAAAAAAATATTTTTTTTTTATGGTTTAATATGTATTATTACATTTTTTTAATATTAGCTCATATAAATTAAATTATTCTATTGTTTATATATTGATATTATTAGATATATTTGTAATTATTTTTTATTAAAAAAATACAAAATTTATGAAAGTTATATTTTTTATTCTTTTTTCATTTTTTCCATTTTCTGCAATATTAGGACAAATAATTTTTGACAATTATTTTTTAGAAAAGACCTTACGAATTGATTATTATCATTCAGGTAATAAAGAAAATGAGATTTATTCAATAGATGAGTTAATAGAAGAACCCATATATGGCGGTTCAAAGATAAACCTGATTGATAAGTTTAATTATGGTAAATATAAATTTGAAGTTTATGATTCTTTATCAAACATTTTGATTTATTCTCGTGGTTATAGCACATTATTTGGTGAATGGCAAACAACAGAGCAAGCAAAAAATACATGGAAAACTTTTTCTGAAACTATTATTTTTCCATATCCTAAAAATACCGTTATAGTAAAATTTTATTCCAGAGATAAAAATAATTTATGGAACAAAAAGTTTGAGTATATAGTCAGCCCAAGTAATTATTTTATTTCAAAAGAAAAAAGAAATAAGTGTGATGTTTTTAAAGTTCATTATTCGGGAAATCCTTTTGTTAAACTTGACATAGTTATAATTCCTGATGGTTATACCAAAGAAGAGATGAAACTGTTTAAAAATGACTGTAGTCGTTTTGCAAAATATCTTTTAGATACAGACCCGTTTATAAATAATAAAGATAAAATTAATATCTGGGGCGTTAAAGCTATATCTGAAGAATCAGGAACTGATTTGCCGGGTGAGAATATTTGGAAAAATACAATTGTTAATACTAACTTTTATACATTTGATTCTGAACGTTATCTGACGACAAGAGATAATAAGATATTGCATAATCTTGCAGCTAATGCTCCTTATGACCAAATTTTTGTTTTGGTAAACACAAAAAAATATGGCGGTTGTGGTATTTACAATTTTTATTCATTAGCTTCAAGCAATAACAAAGATTCAAATTTTTTATTAATACATGAGTTTGGGCATGCATTTGCTGGTTTAGCTGACGAATATTATACATCAGATGTTTCGCTTCAAAATTTTTATCCGCTTAATATAGAGCCATGGGAACCTAATATTACAACACTAATAGATTTTGGCTCTAAATGGAAAGATATGGTTGACAAAGATACGCCTGTGCCAACGCCTGATGTTGATAAATATAAAAATAAAACAGGTGTATTTGAAGGAGCAGGATATGCAGAAAAAGGAATTTACAGGCCATCTGTTAATTGTACAATGAAATCAGTTTCTTATAACAATTTCTGTCCTGTATGTAAATCTGCAATACAAAAAAGGATAAATTTTTATTCAAAATAAAAGGCTCTTCGGTATTTTTTATGGATAAAGAAATATGTTAGGTGTATATGTATATAAGGATATAAGGTATAAGGTATAAGGATATAAATTGGATAACTCATTTTTTTTATATCCTTTATATACTTATTTCCTTATAACATTTTTTCCACACATTTTACCGAAGAACCAAATAAAAGGATATAGAAAATTACTAAACTTTAAGCAAAATTTTTAATATTAGCCCTATTCCAAAAATAACTAACAGAATTCCTACAATTCTGTTAATCCATAATAATTTTCTAGGTTTTAGATGCATTTTTATTTTGTTAGCTATAAAGCTTTTTAGCAAATCTGTTCCTAAAACAGTTATCAATGTGCCTGCAAAGAAAATGAATATATAATTTAGTAATTTGCCTTGCTCTGCCTGAGCACTTACCCAACTCATAGATGCTAACCAAAATATTATAATAAAAGGATTTGCTATATTTAAGAAGTATCCTTTTAATAAGTATGTATATTTTTTATATGGTTTAGAATTTTTTTTGTCAAAAATTTTTGGACTTCTTCTTTTTATAATATCCGGTTTTTTTAGATATGTATATATTCCAAAACCTATTAATATTATACTTGCTATAATTCCTGCATATAATTTATATTTATGATCAAAGCCATCAATAAATTGATAAATTCCCAAATAACATAATATTATAATTGTTATATCACTTAGAGAAATTCCAATAGCAATAATAACTCCATATTTAAATCCTTTATCAATACTTGTTTGTATTATAGTAAAAAAAGCAGGTCCTAATGTAATTGCAATAACTAATCCTAATAAAACGCCTTCAAAAAAAATACTTATCATTTTTTATTTATTATTCTGTTTTATATTCTTTTAAATATTTTTCCCATTGAAGAAATTTTTCATTTCTTATAACTCGTGGGAATTTATGTTGTCCTCCTTCTTTTTTATTCTCTCTCATCCAGTCATAAAATACTTTTGTTGGCAGTATTTCAACAAAAATATCTTTTATAGCACTAATTCTTTCAACACGGTAATCATCATTAATTATTTTTAAATAATTATCAATTTTGGTTTTAACAATTTCCGGATCTATTTTATTATCTGTTCCTATATACCATTTATGAGCAAACATAGAACCATATTTTATGCCAGTAACAGTATATTCTCTTATTTCTATATTAAGATTATCTTCAAGCATCTTTATAGCTTTATTCATATTTTCTTCTGACAGATGCTCTCCGCAAAGACTTATAAAATGTTTTGTTCTTCCTGTAATTTGTATTTCTTTATATTCTACTGATGTAAATTTGATTGTATCACCTATTAAATATCTCCATGCGCCTGAACAATTTGAGAGTAAGAGAGCATATTCTTCATTCTCCTTTACTTGATTAATTGTTAATGTTTCAGGATTTTTTAACATCTCACCATCAGAATCAAAATTATTTTTATTAAAAGGTATAAATTCATAGAATAGTCCATTATTCAATACCATTTGCATAGAATGAGTATTTGGTCTGCTTTGAAAAGCAACAAATCCTTCTGATGCAAGATAGGTCTCTATATAAATAAGAGGATGACCTAATAATTTTTCAAATCCATTGATATATGGGTCAAAAGAAACTCCGCCATGAATAAAAACAGATAGATTAGGCCATATCTCATGAATATTTTTTAAATTATAATAAGATATAATTTTTTCCAATAAGATTTGTAACCATGCTGGCACACCAACGATAGCCCCAATATCCCAGTCCTTAGCTTTTTTAACTATTTCGTTTAATTTTGTTGACCAGTCGCGTTCTTTTGATATTCTTTTTCCGGGTTTATAATAATATTGAAACCAAAAAGGAATTTTTCCTGTTGTAATTCCTGACAAATCTCCTTCATAATAGGTTCCATTATATTGAAGATGTGTGCTGCCACCAAGCATTAAGACACCTTTTTGAAAAAATCCTTTGGGAAAACCATAATTTGCAATAGATATTCCTTGTTTTATACTGGTTTTTCTGATAGAACGAATCATATCATTAGTTACAGGAATTCTTTTACTTGATGACCCTGATGTGCCTGAACTAAGTGCAAAATATTTAACTTTCCCAGGCCAGCATACATAGGTCTCTCCACTCAAATCGCGATACCACCATTCCATAAATATAGAATCATAAGTATAAACAGGGATTTTTTTCTTAAACTCATTGATTATATCATCATGTTGTAAAATATCCAAAAAATCATAATATTCACCAAAAGAAGTTAAACTGGCTTTTCTTAATAGCTTTTTTAAAGTTTTTTTTTGAGTTTTATAGCTATTAAATATCAATTTCTCTTTTGATATTTTGTTTCTTCGTTTTGCTGCTCCTTTTATAATTGGACTTAATATTGGCATAGTATATTAATTTGAGCACAAAAGTATAAAAAATTAATTGTTTTTATAATAATTATTTATATTCATTATTTTATTACCTTTGCTTAAATTTATTATTAAATAATTTTATATAATGAGAGAAATAGATTTATCACAAATGAAATCTGGTGAGCAAGGCATTATTTCGGCAATTAAAAGTGGATATGGACTTACTGAAAGAACAGAATCCCTTGGCATTAGAATAGGAATAAAAATCAAGAAAATATCATCACAGCTTATGCATGGACCTGTAACTATTCAAGTTGGAAATACACAAGTTGCTATAGGTTTTGGTATGACAAAAAAAATTTTTGTAAAAGTTGAATAAAACACAAGTCCGCCTAAGGAGAGTAATTCAAATTAGTAAGTAGAAAATTATATATATTTATATTTCTATGATTAAGGAAAAGGATAAATGCTAAAAAATAGAAAAAAATCTGATATGTTATATAGAAAGATATTTTTAATAGGAAATCCTAACGTAGGTAAAAGTGTTATTTTTTCAAGATTGACTGGCGTTCAGGTAATATCTTCCAATTATCCCGGGACAACAGTTGAATTTACAAAAGGGTATATAAGGATTGATGGGGAAAGATTTGAGGTAATTGATATTCCTGGAACTTATACCCTTAAACCAACTTCAAAAGCCGAAGAAGTTGCTGTTAAATTACTGGATAATGCTATTAAAGAAGGTAATAACATTTTTATAAATATAATAGATTCTACAAATCTGGAAAGAAATCTAAATCTTACCCTTCAACTCATAAAAAAAAGAATTCCTCTTATTATTTGCTTAAATTTTTGGGATGAGACAAAACATACCGGCATTCATATTGATAAAAATAAGTTGGAAAATATTTTGGGTGTGCCTGTTGTGCCAACCTGTGGAATAACAGGAGAACATATTAAAGAACTTGTATCAAAATTAAAAAAGGCAAAAATTAGTAAATATCAATATAAAGAAGGCGAAAAATGGACTAAAATTGGTAAAATTATAAATGATGTTCAAAAATTAACTCATCGTCATCATACTTTTGGGGAAAGATTAAGAGATGCCTCAATACATTCATTGACAGGAATTCCAATTGCAATTATTGTTTTGTTCCTTTCTTTTAAAGCGATACAAATTATAGGAGAATCTTTAATTAATTATCTTTTTGAACCTCTTTTTGTAAATATATGGTTGCCTTTAATGGTGAAATTATCAGGAGCATTGGTCTCGTCGGGTTTTATTCATGATATATTAATTGGTAGGTTGATTGACGGTAATATAGATTTTGTAGAATCAATGGGTTTATTAACTACAGGTCTGTTTGTTCCTATCGCAATGGTTTTGCCATATATTTTTGCTTTTTATCTAATCTTAAGTTTTTTGGAAGATTCTGGTTATCTTCCGCGTCTTGGTGTTTTGCTTGATACTTTTATGCATAAATTTGGACTTCATGGAATTGCAATAATTCCTATGTTGCTGGGATTTGGATGTAATGTTCCCGGAGCATTGGCAACAAGGATATTAGAGACAAGGAAAGAAAAATTTATTGCTGCTACTCTTATGGCAATAGCAGTTCCATGTATGGCACAGATGGCTATGATTTTTGGCTTAACAGCTAGCTATGGCTTACATGCAATTTTGCTCGTCTTTGGTGTCCTTTTTATTGTATGGATAATTACAGGAATCATTCTTAACTTATTTACAAAAGGCGAAAGTCCTGAGATATTTATGGAGATACCTCCTTATAGATTTCCCTATATACCCGGACTGTTAAAAAAACTTTGGATGAGAGTATTAAATTTTTTAAAAGAAGCCATACCTTATGTCCTACTTGGTGTACTTATTGTAAATATCCTTTATACATTACATATAATAGAATTTATTGGAAAAATAGCTTCACCGGTTGTAACAGGAATTTTAGGACTTCCAAAAGAAGCTGTAGGAGCATTGGTAGTAGGATTTCTTAGAAAAGATGTTGCTGTTGGAATGCTTATACCATTAGGATTAACTATGAAACAAATGGTTATTGCATCTGTTGTTTTAACAATGTATTTCCCTTGTATAGCAACCTTTGTTGTATTATTTAAAGAACTCGGAATAAAAGATATGATAAAATCAACATTAATTATGATTATAGCAACATTAACAGTTGGTGGAATATTAAATCTTATTTTATAAAAAATTTTATATAAAATTACACTATTATCCGACTAAAATTGAAAAACAAATTTTTTAAATCATAAACAACTGTGTATTAGCACTTTAAAATCGTCAAAACATCATTTTTAAACAAGCACCCCCCCTCATGTTTTACCAAAAAG